>Ga0187844_10002470_pt1 | contig 13045 bp, 11 predicted proteins | sample SpaLakP09_SKY_50_FD_134517 | JGI IMG/M metagenome (GOLD analysis project Ga0187844, IMG submission 134517) | Oligotrophic lake water microbial communities from Sparkling Lake, Wisconsin, USA - SP09_SKY_50 | ecosystem: Environmental > Aquatic > Freshwater > Lake | place: USA: Sparkling Lake...
CATCTTGGGGCTCTCGGCGATCCAGTAGCCCAGGTAGAGATGGTCCAGCTGCAGATCGCGGGCCTGCTGGATCTGCCAGAGCACGTTGTAGGTGCCGTAGCTGCAGCCGTCTTCCGGCTCGTAGAAGGTGTAGACGGCCGACAGCCCGTCATTGAGTATGTCCAGGATGGACACCATCTTCAGCAGCAGGCGGCCGTCATCCTGGCGTTCGCGGAACTCGACCAGGCGCGAGTTGATGCGGCTTTGCAGCAGGAACTGGCTGTACTGGTCCACGCTGTCATGGTCCATGCCGCCGCCCGAGTGGCGGCCGGCCTGGTAGCGCAGATACAGCTCGTAATGCTCCTGGCTGTAGCCCAGTCGCATCACCTTGGCCTGCAGATCTTGGTGCTGGCGCCATGCCCGGCGCTGGCTGCGCGTGGGCACGAAGCCGGCCACCGGGATGCGCAGCGGTACGCAGGCCTGGCAACCGTCGCACAGCGGTCGGTAGGTGAACAGGCCGCTGCGCCGGAAGCCCGCCGCCACCAGGCTGGAGTAGGCATCGGCATGGATCAGATGGCTGGGCGTGGCCACTTGCGAGCGTGCCTGCCGGTCGGACAGATAGCTGCAAGGGTAGGCGGCCGTGGCATAGAACTGCAGCTGGGCCAGCGGAAGCTCTTTGGGATGGGTCACGTCGTGCTGTGGTTTGCTGGCTGCGGGGGGCTGGTGGCGTCGGCTTCGGCCAGGCCGTCGTCAAACGCGCCGCCCAGCTCGGTCCAGAGCGCCGGATGATAGGTCCAATCGGCCGGCGTCGGCGCCGCCAGGGCGACCCGCAGATGGGCCTCGAAGCGGCTCCGCGGCACTTCGGCCGCGCCCAGCGAAGCCAGGTGGCGGGTGTTCTGCTGGCAGTCTATCCAGGCAATGCCGTGCCGTCGGCACAGGCAGACCAAGGCGGCCAGTGCGATTTTGGACGCGTCGCTGCGCCGCATGAACATCGACTCGCCGAAAAACATGCCGCCGAGATTGATGCCGTAGAGCCCGCCGGCCAGCTGCCCGTCCATCCAGGTCTCGATGCTGTGCACCGCGCCGCCTTCGGCCGCCCAGGCCAGGTAGGCGGCCTGCATCTCGGGCAGGATCCAGGTGCCGGACTGGCCCTCGCGCGGCGCCTCGGCGCAGGCGCGCAGGACCTCGGGCAGGGCGCTGTCGACCCGGATCTCGCAGCCCGGCGTCCGTATGAAGTGCTGCAGCGTCTTGCGCAGCGAGCGGGCCAGTTTGAAGTGGGCGGTCTGCAGCACCATGCGCGGGTCGGGTGCCCACCACAGCGGTGGCTGACCGGCGCCGTACCAGGGAAAAATGCCGCGCGAGTAGGCGGCCCGCAGCCGCTCCGGGCGCAGATCGCCGCCGGCGGCCAGCAGGCCCGGTGCGTCGGAATCGGCGCCCAGCGCCTGCGAGCTGGGCGGGAAGTCGAGCGTGTCGTCGGAGAGCCAGTCAATCATGCCGCTCATGGTAGCGTTCGTCCCATGATCACCGTTTATGGCATTCCCAACTGCGACACGGTCAAGCGCGCCCGCAGCTGGTTGCAGGCGCAGGCGCTGGACCATCAGTTCCATGACTTCAAGAAATCCGGCGTGCCCGAGGCGCAGCTGCAGCGCTGGCTGGCCGAGCTCGGCTGGGAGCGCGTGCTGAACCGCGCCGGCACCACCTGGCGCAAGCTGGACGAGGCGAGCAAGGCCGCCGTCGTCGATGCGCCCAGCGCCGCCGCCCTGGCCCTGGCCCAGCCCAGCGTGATCAAGCGGCCGGTGGTCCTCTGGGCCGATGGCCGGCTGAGCCTGGGCTTTTCGCCCGAGCTGTTCGCCTCGCATTGCTGAATCGCAGTCCTCTCACCTCAGGAATCCTCCCCACCATGTTCACCGGCATCGTTCAAGGCCTCGCCCATGTCGCCGCCATCACCGAGCGCCCCGGCCTGCGCAGTTTTGAGCTTGAGTTCCCGCCCGGCTTCTGCGCCGGCCTGGAGATCGGCGCCAGCGTCGCCTGCGACGGCGTCTGTCTGACCGTCACCGCGCTGCCCGGCGCCGAACGCGCCTGCTTCGATGTGATGCAGCAGAGCCTGCAGCTGACCACCCTGTCTGGCCTGGCCGTGGGCAGCCGCATCAATGTCGAGCGCGCCGCGCGCGACGGCGCCGAGATCGGCGGCCATCCGCTGTCCGGCCATGTCGACTTCCAGGCCCGCCTGGCCAACATCCGGCGGCCGGAGAACAACCATGTGCTGCGCCTGGCGGTGCCCGCGCCGTGGATGCGTTATGTCTTCGCCAAGGGCTATATCGCCGTCAACGGTGCCAGCCTCACCGTGGCCGAGGCGGGCCGCGAGCCGGACGGTAGCGGCTGGTTCGAGGTCTGGCTGATCCCCGAGACCTTGCGCATGACCACCTTCGGCGAGAAGGTGCCGGGTGCGGCGCTGAACATCGAGATCGAGCGCCAGACCCAGGTGCTGGTCGACACGGTGCGTGCGGCTGTGGAGGAGCGCCTGGGCCCCTTGCTGCCCGCGCTGGAGCGCTTGCTGGCGGAGCAGGGCGGCACGCTCTGAATCTGGCGCCGCGGCAGGCCCGGGACTTACCCTCGAAGGGCTTTAAATTCCAGATGATGAAATCTGGCCCAAGGGTTGCTGCCGGGTTTGTCAGCCAGCGTTCAGTCCGGTGTCAGAGTTCGGTCAGAGGCTGATCCCATGATGCAGCTCAAGAGCTACCGGTCGGTGGCTCTCTAGCAAAACGTCAGTGCCTGTGCAGGCCGCCGTGGGTCCGGTCACCGGATGCACGGCGCTCGCTGCCCCGCAGCATGCAGGCCTGACGGCATATCCGGAGACATCCCACCATGGCAACTGCAAGCGCAGTCTCCACCAACACGCCGATGACGGCCGAGGAAAAGAAGGTCATCTTCGCTTCCTCGCTCGGCACCGTGTTCGAGTGGTACGACTTCTACCTCTACGGCTCCCTGGCGGCCATCATCGCCAAGCAGTTCTTCTCGCAGCTGGACCCGCAGGCGGCTTTCATCGCCTCGCTGCTGGCCTTCGCCGCCGGCTTCATCGTGCGCCCCTTCGGCGCCCTGGTGTTCGGTCGTCTGGGCGACATGATCGGCCGCAAGTACACCTTCCTGGTGACCATCCTGATCATGGGCTTGTCGACTTTCATCGTCGGCATCCTGCCGGGCTCGGCCACCATCGGTGTGGCGGCTCCGGTGATCCTGATCGGCCTGCGCATGCTGCAGGGCCTGGCCCTCGGCGGCGAGTACGGCGGCGCGGCCACCTATGTGGCCGAGCATGCCCCGCACGGCAAGCGCGGCGCCTACACCTCCTGGATCCAGACCACGGCGACGCTGGGCCTGTTCCTGTCCCTGATGGTGATCCTGGGCACCCGCACGCTGATCGGTGAAGCGGCATTTGCCGACTGGGGCTGGCGCGTGCCCTTCATCCTGTCCATCCTGCTGCTGGCCATCAGCGTCTGGATCCGGTTGTCGATGAATGAGTCGCCGGCCTTCCAGAAGATGAAGTCCGAAGGCAAGACCTCCAAGGCGCCGCTGTCCGAGTCCTTCGGCCAGTGGAAGAACCTGAAGATCGTGATGCTGGCCCTGTTCGGTCTGGTGGCCGGCCAGGGCGTGGTCTGGTACTCGGGCCAGTTCTATGCACTGTTCTTCCTGACCAGCGTGCTGAAGGTGGACAACTCCGCCGCCAACATCATGGTCGCGGTGTCCCTGTTGCTGGGCACGCCTTTCTTCGTCATCTTCGGCACGCTGTCGGACAAGATCGGCCGCAAGCCCATCATCATGGCCGGCCTGCTGCTGGCCATCCTGACCTACTTCCCGCTGTTCAAGGCGCTGACCGAGGCGGCCAACCCCGACCTGGCCAAGGCCCAGGCCTCGGCCCAGATCTCGCTGACGGTGGACATGTCGACCTGCTCCTTCCAGGGCAGCCCGATCGCCCGCGAGGTGGACTTCACCAGCTCCTGCGACATCGCCAAGCGCGCCCTGGCCCAGTCCTCGGCCAGCTATGAAACCGTGCCCGGCCCGGCCGGTTCGGTCGCCGTCATCAAGATCGGCGACAAGGTGGTCAACGGCCTGAATGCGACCAAGCTGAACGAGCACAAGTTCGACGAAGCTTCGGTCAAGGGCATTGCCGCCTTCAAGAAGGAGCTGTCCGATGGCCTGAAGGCCGCCGGCTACCCGGCCAAGGCCGATCCGGCCAAGGTCAACAAGCCGATGGTTGTGGGCATCCTGTTCATCCTGGTGCTGTACGTGACCATGGTCTACGGCCCGATCGCCGCCATGCTGGTGGAGATGTTCCCGACCCGCATCCGCTACACCTCGATGAGCCTGCCCTACCACATCGGCAATGGCTGGTTCGGTGGTCTGCTGCCGTCCATCACCTTCGCCATGGTGGCGCAGAACGGCAACATCTACCACGGCCTCTGGTACCCGATCGGCATTGCCGCCATGACCCTGGTCATCGGCCTGCTGTTCGTGCGTGAGACCAAGGACGTGGACATCTACGCCAAGGACTGAGGCAAGGTAAGAAGCCCGCAAGGGCTGCTCCCATCCGGGAGCCTAAAAGGGAGGCTGCGGCCTCCCTTTTTTATGGGCGGCTCGCTTGTCTTGTACCCCGGCCTGTCTGCACAGGGCCGGTGCTGTGGCGGTCCCTGCTGCCCTGGCTTCAGCGGCGCATGTACTCAGCCCGGTGTCAGGATCTGCGGCCAGAATGACCGTTTCAAACACCAAGGAAACTCTGCCATGTGGAAACTGCTCGTCGCCTTCATCCTGTTTGCTGTCCTGGCCATCTACATCATGAGCAAAGGCGGGGACATCGACATGAGCGGCGAAAAACATGATGTGACCGCGCCGCACGCGATCGAGGCGCCGGCCGCTGCCTCCGAGGCTGCGTCCACGCCGGCCTCGCTCGCTCCGGCGGCATCGGCGGCCTCCAACTGAGTTTCGGCGGGCGGGTCTGACACCCGACCTCGCCCTCTCAGTGCAGCGCTTCGTCCTGGCCGGCGCTGCGCTGCGGCGCCAGCAGGGGCAGGCGCACCAGCATGCGGGTGCCGGCGCCGACGCTGCTCTGCACCTCGATCTGTCCGCCCAGCACATGGGTGACGAGGTTGTGCACGATGTGCATGCCCAGGCCTGAGCCGCCGGTGCCCAGCTTGGTGGTGAAGAAAGGGTCGAAGATGCGCCGGCGCACCGACTCATCCATGCCGCGCCCATCGTCGCTGACGCAGATCTCGACCTCGGCCTCGCCCAGCAGCGCGCAGCGCACCTGCACCTGGCCCTGCTCCTTGCCCTCGAAGCCGTGGACCAGGGCATTCATCAGCAGATTGGTCAGCACCTGGCCCAGCGAGCCCGGATAGCTGTTCATGTCGATGCCGGGTGCCAGCTCGGTCCTGATCACATAGGGCGTGTGCTTGAAGCTGGGCTCCACCATCACCAGCACATCTTCGATCACCCGGTGCACTTCGAAGTCGCGCCGCGAATCGGTGGTCTGGTCGATGGCCACGCGCTTGAAGTCGCGCACCAGATCGGCGGCCTTCTGCACATTGCGCTGCAGGATGTCCTGGCCGCGCCGGGTGTCGCGCACCAGGTCCTCCAGCAGGCTGCGCCGCATCGGCGTGTTGCTGCTGAGCATGTCCTCCAGCTGCTTGAAGCGGTCTTCCAGCGAGGACACCACGGTCAGCGAATTGCCCAGCGGCGTGTTCAGCTCATGGGCCACGCCGGCCACCAGCCGGCCCAGCGAGGCCAGCTTCTCGGACTCGACCAGCTCATGCTGCGCGGTCTTCAGATTCGCCAGGGCCTGGGTCAGGTCGGCATTGCTGGTGGTCAGCTCGGCCGTGCGCTGCTCGACCTGGTCCTCCAGCGTGTTGGCATGTTCGCGCAAGGCGCCGAAGGCCTGCAGCAGCGACTGCCGCATGCCCTCCATGGCCAGGCCGACGCGGGCGATCTCGTCGCTGCCGCCGAGTTTCAGCGGCTGCTCCAGCTGCCCGGCGGCCAGCGCCTCGGCGGCCTGCGTCATCTGGGTCATCGGCTGCAGCACCCGCCGCTGCATGACCCAGAGGATCAGGATGGAGGAAATGGTCAGGGTGACGAAGCTGCGCCAGATTGTGCGCAGCATGTCGGCGCGCTTGGTTTCCAGCAGCGGCGCGGCACTCATTTCCACCGTCAGTTCGGCAATCTTGCGGCCATCCCGCATGACGGCGCGCGTCTCCGCGAGGGTCAGGTCTTGCTCGCCGGCGGCCTGCTTGCGGTGCAGCTCCTGGAAGGGCGCCACCGTCGACGGCTCGCGCACCACCACCGAGACAAAGCGCGGGTCGTCGAACTGCGCCTTGATCATCGGCTCGGCCAGATCGGGCGAGACCTGCCAGACCGGCTCGGCCAGCGACAGCGACATCACCTCGGTCGTGCGCACCAGGTCGCGGCGCAGATCGTCCAGCGCGGTGCGGCGGGTCTTCTGGGCGTCGTAGAGCAAGACCAGGGCGGTCGGGACCAGCAGCCCGATCAGCAGCGCGAGGATGACTGCGTAGCGCAGCGAGCTTCGTTCGAACATCACCCCATCCGGGCACGCGCGGCGTGCTTGCTTGATTGATCCACCGATGAGCGTTCACTACAGGCTGACATGGCTGAACGTAAGGCCTTGGTGTGAGCAGTGTATGGGCAAGCGCGGGGCGCGTGCAGATGCCGCGCGCCGCGCCGCCTGAGCCGCTCATGATTTTTGTCAACACCGTCGCGCAGCGGCGCGCTTAGTCTGCGCCACTGGCCCACTTTCTACAGCGCCGCCCGGCCTGCAACGCCCTATGACAGCCTCCTCCCCAGCCCAGCATCTGCAGGCCCTTCTTGAGCTCAGCGGTCTGCAACCCTTGTTCATCAAGGGGCGGCGGCTGCTGCCCATCGTGCAGGGCGGCATGGGTGTGGGCGTCAGCGCCCAGCAGCTGGCCGGCACGGTGGCCGCGCTCGGCGCCATGGGCACGCTCAGCTCGGTCGATCTGCGCCGCCACCATCCCGACCTGATGGCGCGCACCGAGGGCCGGCACGCGGGCGAAGAGGCCAAGCGCCTGATCAACGAGGTCAATCTGCTGGCGCTGAGGCGCGAGATCGATGGCGCCCGTGCGCGCGCCCAGGGTTGCGGTCTGGTGGCCTTGAATGTCATGCGCGCGGTCAGCGAGTATGCGAGCCAGGTCCGCCATGCGCTGGAATCGGGCATCGAGGCGGTGGTGGTCGGTGCGGGCCTGCCGCTGGACCTGCCGGATCTGGCCGCCGAGCATCCTGATGTCGCGCTGATCCCCATCCTCAGCGACGCCCGCGGGGTGCAGCTGATCGTGCGCAAATGGGAGCGCAAGAAGCGTCTGCCGGATGCCATCGTCATCGAGCACCCGGGCCTGGCCGGCGGCCACCTGGGCGCGGCCCGGGTGGCCGATGTCAAGGACCCGCGCTTCGATTTCGAGCGGGTGCTGCCCGAATGCCTGGAGTACTTCGAGAAGGCCGGCATCTCCGGTCAGATTCCGCTGATCGCCGCCGGTGGCGTGCGCAGCTTCCAGGATGTCCAGCGCCTGCAAGGCCTGGGCGCGGCCGGGGTGCAGCTGGGCACGCCTTTCGCCGTCACCCGCGAATGCGATGCTGACGCTGAGTTCAAGCGGGTTCTGGCCGAGGCCAGCGACAGCGATATGGTCGAGTTCACCAGCGTGGCCGGTCTGCCGGCGCGCGCGGTCGGCACGCCCTGGCTGCGCAACTACCTGCGCGTGGCTGACAAGCTGCAGGCCGCGGCCCAGGTCAAGAGCCGCTGCACCAAGGCCTTCGACTGCCTGGCCCAGTGCGGGCTGCGCGACGGCCTGAAGGACGCCGGCCAGTTCTGCATCGACAACCAGCTGGCCGCGGCGCTGCGTGGCGACAGCAAGCACGGCCTGTTCTTTCGCGGCGTCGGCGCCTTGCCCTTCGGCCGCCAGATCCGCAGCGTGGCCGAGCTGATGCAGTGTCTGCTGAGCCCCGCTGCAGCTGAGGCCGTGCCGGCCGGAGCGGTCTGAAGCAAGGGGCTTCGCTGCGGGTATTTCCGGGTGCCTTTGGACAGCCACGGGCCGGATCGCTGCGCCACAATCGCGCCTTGATTTTTCGCCAATCGCCCCGTCGTGGGCAGGCGATCAGGGTCGGGGGGAGGCTTGATGATGGATGCACAGACCAGGCGCGCGGGATGGCCCGCTGCCGGCAGGCAAGGGGCTCGCGGCCGCAGCGCGGGGGGGCGCCTGGCGCGTGGCGTCGGGCTCTGCCTGAGCTTAGGGCTGGGGCTGTTCGCGATGAGCGGCGCCCAGGCCCAGATCAAGATCGGCCAAACGGCCGGTTTCAGCGGACCCGCGGCCGCCGGCGTGCAGGAAATCACGGACGGCGCCAAGCTCTACATCGATGCCGTCAACGCCCAGGGCGGCATCAAGGGCCAGAGCATCGAGCTGCTCTCGCTGGATGACAAGTACGACCCCAAGCTCAGCGCCGAGAATGCCGCCAGCCTGATCGACCAGGGCGTGGTCGCGATGTTCCTCAGCCGCGGCACCGCACAGAGCCAGGCCATCCTGCCCTTGCTGGCCAAGCATCAGCTGGCCCTGGTCGCGCCGTCCAGCGGCGCCATGGCGCTGCATCAGCCGCCGAACCCTTACGTCTTCAATGTCCGCGCGACCTTCCAGCGCGAGGCGGCGCGCGCCGTCCAGCACCTGGCCGGCATCGGCGTCAAACGCCTGACCATCGTCCAGGTCAACGATCCCTTCGGCCAGGACGCCGGGCAGGGCGCGCTCAAGGGCATGGAGGCCATGGGCATGCGGGCGACCGCCCATCTGCGCTTCGACCGCGACAAGCCCGAGCTGGAAGCGGCCATGCAGCAGGTGGCCAAGGCCGAGATCGAGGCGGTGCTGATCATCGGGCCCGGGTATGCGGTGGTCGAGGCGGTCACGGCGCTGCGTGCGGCCGGCTCGCGCGCCCATGTGGCAACCCTGTCCAACAATGCCTCGGCCGATTTCGTCAAGGCCATGGGCGAGTACGCCCGCGGCATCATCGTGACCCAGGTCTTCCCGTATGAACGCTCGACCACAAACCCTTTGGTGCGCGAGGCTCTGAGCCTGGCCAAGGCGCGCGGCCGCAGCGAGCTGAGCCCGGCCCAGATCGAAGGTTTTGCCGCCGCCAAGCTGCTGGTTGAGGGGCTCAAACGCAGTGCCCGTGAGGTCAGCCGCGCCGGTGTGCTGAAAGCACTGGAAGGCTTGCAGCGTCTGGACCTGGGCGGGCTAGAGCTGCACTTCGGCCCGCGCGACCGCAGCGGCCTCGACTACGTCGACATCTCCATCATCGGCCCCGACGGCAAGTTCTGGCGCTGAGTCGCCGCGCGGCAGCGGGCTGGCGGGCGAGCACTCGCTTGCCGAGCCGAGAAGCCCGGCGCCAGCAGCGAGTGGGTCGGACTTCTATGATGGCCGGCCATGTCTGCCGCGCCCGCATCTCCCTCACCCGCCGCAGCGCCCGGCGCTGAATCCGTCGCCACGCGGGCCTTGTGGCCGGGCCTGCTGCTGGCCACCCTGGGCGCGATCGCTTTTTCTGGCAAGGCCATCATCGTCAAGCTGGCCTACCGGCATGGGGTCGATGCGGTGACCCTGATCATGCTGCGCATGCTGTTCGCGCTGCCGCTGTTCCTGGCCCTGGCCTGGTGGGCCGGGCGGGGCCGACCCCGCCTGAGCCGGCGCGACGCGCTGGCCGTGCTGGGCCTGGGTTTTTCGGGTTATTACCTGGCCAGCTTTCTCGACTTTGCCGGTCTGGCCTATATCAGCGCCAGCTTCGAGCGCCTGATCCTCTATCTCAACCCCACCCTGGTGCTGCTGTTGGGCTGGCTGTTCTTCGGCCGGCGCATCAATGCGCCGCAGCTGATGGCGCTGGCCCTGAGCTATGCCGGCGTTCTGCTGGTCTTCGGCCAGGAGCTGCATCTGCAAGGCCCCGATGCGCTGCTCGGTGCCGCCCTGGTGTTCGGCAGCGCGCTGAGCTATGCCTGCTACCTGCTGTTCAGCGGCGAGGAGGTGCGCCGCCTCGGTGCCCTGCGCCTGACCGGGCTGGCCAGCAGCGTGGCTTGCGTTCTGTGCATCGCGCAGTTCCTGCTGCTGCGGCCGCTGGGCTCGCTGCAGACGGTGGCGCCTGAGGTGCTGTGGCTGTCCGTGCTCAATGCCACGGCCTGCACCTTCGCCCCGGTGCTGATGGTGATGCTGGCCATCGAGCGCCTGGGCGCCTCGCTGACCGCGCAGACCGGCATGGTCGGCCCGATGTCCACCATACTGCTGGGCGCGCTGATCCTGGATGAGCCGCTGACGGCCTGGGTGGCAGCCGGCACGGTGCTGGTGCTGCTGGGTGTGTATTTGTTGACTCGTTGGAGGACTTGAAATGGATCTGGGACTGTCGGGCCGCTGGGCCCTGGTGTGCGCGGCCAGCAAAGGCCTGGGGCGCGGCTGCGCCGAGGCCTTGGTGCAGGAAGGCGCCCATGTGGTGATCACCGCACGTGGCACCGAGGCGCTGGAGGCCACCGCGGCCGAGCTGCGCCTGCTCAACCCCGCCGTGCAGGTGCGCACGGTGGCCGGGGACATCAGCACGCCGGCCGGCCGCGCCGCTGCGCTGGCCGCCTGCCCGCAGATCGATGTGTTGGTCAACAACGCCGGAGGCCCGCCGCCCGGGGACTTCCGCGACTGGGACCGCGACACCTGGCTGGCCGCGCTGGACGCCAATATGCTGACGCCGATCGAGCTGATCAAGGCCACGGTGGATGCGATGGCGGCGCGCGGCTTCGGCCGCATCATCAATATCACCTCGGGTGCGGTGAAGGCACCCATCGATGTGCTGGGCCTGTCCAACGGTGCGCGTTCGGGCCTGACCGGCTTCGTCGCCGGGCTGGCCCGCCAGGCTCAGCTGGCCGGGCGCAATGTGACCATCAACAACCTGCTGCCCGGTGCCTTCGACACCGAGCGTCTGCACAAGACCCTGGTGGCCGGCGCCGTCAAGAGCGGTCTGGCGCCCGAAGAAGCGGCCGCACGCCGGCGCAGTGCCATCCCGGCACAGCGCTTCGGCACGGCGGCCGAGTTCGGCGCCATCTGCGCCATGCTGTGCAGCGCCCAGGCCGGCTATCTGACGGGGCAGAACATCCTGCTCGACGGCGGCGCCTACGGCGGCGTGTTCTAAGCTGGAGCGGCTCAGGCCGTCGTGGCTGCCCCGCGCTGCAGCAGCACTTCGAAGCTGAAGCAGGAGCCGGTGCCGGGCTGGCTTTCCACCTGCACGCTGCCGCCCATCAGCTGCACCAGGCGCTGCACGATGGTCAGGCCCAGGCCGGTGCCGCCGTAGCGCCGGGTGATGCTGCCATCGGCCTGGCTGAAGGGCTCGAAGATCTGCTGGATCTGATCGCGCGTCATGCCGATGCCGGTGTCGTGCACGCTGAAGCGCAGGCGCAGCGGCCGCGGGTCTGCGGCGCTATCGGCTTCGACCTCGGCATCGATGCGCTCCACCTCCACGCGCACCTCGCCTTTCTCGGTGAACTTCAGCGCATTGCCGACCAGATTGACCAGCACCTGGCGCAGGCGCAGCGCGTCGCCGCAGGCATGCTGGGGCACGCCGGGTTGCACGCGGGCATGCAGGTGCAGGTTCTTCTCATGGGCCTGCAGCAGCAGCGGATGCAGGGCCTCGCGCAGGCAGTCGTGCAGGGAGAACGGTGCCTGCTCGATCACCACCCGGCCGGACTCGATCTTGGCCACATCCAGCAGGTCGTTGATGATGACCATCAGGCCTTTGGCCGAGTTGTGGGCCAGCTCGATGAATTTGCGCTGCTTCTCGCTCAGCTCCGTCTGCAGCACCAGCTCGGTCAGGCCCAGCACGCCGTTCATCGGCGTACGGATCTCGTGGCTCATATTGGCCAGAAAGCTGCTCTTGGCCTGGCTGGCCGCCTCGGCCGCCTCGCGCGCCGCTTCCAGCGCCGCCTGGCTGGCCTTCAGGTCGGCAATGTCGCGGGCATTGAGCAGCAGCACCTGCTCACCGGTCACCGGGTCGCGCATCGGCCGGGCGTTGACGCCGTGCCAGCAACGGCCGCCATCGCTGAGCAGCTCCAGATCGGCCTTGGCGCTGTGGCCGGCGCGCACCTGGTTGAAGACCTTGCGGGCATCGGCCGGGTCGGCGAACAGGGCTTCGAAATCACTGAGTTCGCGCTTGGCCTCGGCATCGCCGCTGCCACTGCTTGGCAGCCGACCGCTCAGGCCATGGGCGGGCAGCTGCGGCGTGGTCTGGCGGCTGCCGAAGGCCAGGGCAGCGGCCGGGTTGCGCATCAGGGTGCTGCCGTCCTGCAGGCTGAACACGGCGATGCGCACCGAGGTGTGCTGCAGGGCTTCGACACCGCGCAGCATCGCCTTGTCGCTGCCATAAGCCAGCGAATCGGCGGCGAACAGCATGACCTGGCGCCGGTCCGGTGTGAGGATGCCGCGCGAGACCAGCATGACGGTGACCGGCTGGCCTTTGGGGTAGAGCGTCCATTGCTCGCGCACCAGCTTGCCCTGGCCATGGTCGGCCGCGGTGACGGCCAGCCGTTCGCGCACCGCCTCGCTGGTGTCGGAGAACTCGCGCGACAGGAACTCCTCGGCGCTGCTGGCCCGCCAGAAACCCAGGGCCGCGGCATTGGCCCAGAGGTTGCGCTGACGCTGTGGATCGAAGACCCACATGGGAACGTCGAGCCAGTCGTAATGGGTCAGGCAGGAGAAGTCGAGCATGGGCGTTGCGGGCCTGGCGGGGTCGTCGGGGTGCGGCGCGGGGAACAGCGGATCGAGCCGTTTTCGCCGCGGCGCGCTATTGTCACCCGAGAGGTCGCTGCGGGCGCCTGCTGCGGCGGGCTGCTTGCCTGCAGAGGCCGCATCAGCGGGCGACAGCCGCGCGATAGGCGTGCCAGCTGGCATGGCCCAGCAGAGGCCCGACCACCAGCAGCCCGATGAACCAGGGCAGCATGGCCAGCAGCACCAGGGCGGTGATCAGCGCGCCCCAGAACAGCATCACACCGGTC
>Ga0187844_10002471_pt1 | contig 13037 bp, 13 predicted proteins | sample SpaLakP09_SKY_50_FD_134517 | JGI IMG/M metagenome (GOLD analysis project Ga0187844, IMG submission 134517) | Oligotrophic lake water microbial communities from Sparkling Lake, Wisconsin, USA - SP09_SKY_50 | ecosystem: Environmental > Aquatic > Freshwater > Lake | place: USA: Sparkling Lake...
GCTTCGCCTGCTTAATAGCATCGAGGCTCGGGAACGGCTTGCCGCGGATCTTTCCTCTGTCGTGAACTCATTGGGAGGACGTGGTGACCACTCCGCTTCTGAAAGAGCCGCTACTGCTGTGCTTGAATGTCTGGAAAAGCCGGCAAGACAGCCTCATTAAGGAGTCATGTCATTTCCCAAAGAACATTTGGAGTCGCTCTGGGCTCCCTGGCGTGTCGAATACTTCAGCCGAGAGCGCACGAGTGGAGAGGATTTTCTTGCCGAGGCAGCATCCACAGACGATGACGCAGCCCACTTCGTGGTCTGCCGTCGGAAGAGTGCCTTTTTAATCCTCAACAAATACCCCTACGCCTCGGGTCACCTTATGGTGGTCCCGTATAAAAGAACCGGGCGTATGGAGGACCTCTCCGCTGAAGAGGCCCTTGATGTCTGGAACCTCGCCAACCATGCCCAGCATCTCCTGCGTGAAGTCACAAAGGCCGAAGGGTTCAACGTGGGGTTCAATATAGGCACCGCCGGAGGCGCAGGCTTTGAGGAGCACCTCCATCTGCATGTCGTTCCACGCTGGAGCGGAGATCAGAACTTCATGCCGATGCTGACTGGGACACGAGTCATCCCCGAAGGACTGCAACCGCTCTACGACCGCCTTGTCGCCGCCGACAAGGCCACTGGGGAATCACAGAAAACTCGCGCAGAGGCGCAGAGGCGCGGAGAGAATTAGGAAATTTTATGAAATGGAGCACTCCACTGAGTAATCTTTGACACCTTTTTCCTCTCTTAATCCCCTGATGAATCATCACTTCTTACTCTGCGCCTCCGCGCCGCTGCGCGAAATATTCTTGAGGGAACCGACAGACTAAAAGCCTTCAGCCTAATAGCATTTCCCCATCATGTTCATTGCCTTTGGAGCCCTCGGAGCAGCTCTCCTCTACGCCCTTGGCTATCTCGAACTAAAAGCCTCGATCCATCACGGGGCGACAAGCAAGCGGGTTAATATCTTCTCCAACTATGCGATGGCGGCCTGGTCGATGCCCCTCGCCTTTCTTGCCTTCATCCTTCCCACTCATCCCAATTGGCCGGCAGCCTTTGCCGCCATCGGAGCCGGTGTTTCCCTCTTTATCGGACGCATTTGCACCGTGAAGGCACTCGCCAAGGCCGATCTCTCCATCAGCGCTCCGCTGCTCGGCATGAAGACCGTCTTGGTTGCTCTCTTCTCGATCCTGTTGCTCCATGCCCCGGTAGGATGGCATCTCATGAGTGCTGCAGTGCTCACGGTGGCGGCCCTGACACTGCTGCAGATAGGGCCTGACCATAACAAGCATCACAGACGCGCTGCCGTGGGATGGGCGATGGGTGCGAGTATCCTTTTTGCTCTAGTCGATGTACTGACACAGGGCTACGCGCGGACATCGGGCGTAGCCTTTTTCCAACCCGTTATGTTTGTTGTCCTCGCAGCGATGACGCCACTACTGGGATCGACACCACCTGCGCCCGCAGTCGCGAAAAAACGCCTCCTCATCGGCAGTGCCTTGATTGGTTTCCAAGCGCCTCTCGTGATCATGCTGATCGGCCTCTTCGGCCAAGCCACCCTGATCAATATTCTCTACGCCACGCGCACCATCTGGTCGGTCGCCGTTGATGCCTGGAAAGGTGAGGGCAATGCCCGCGAATACTGGGTCGCCCGACTCAGCGGGGCAGTGCTTCTGCTGGCAGCCATTGTCTTGGCGATACTCAAGTAATCACTCTTAATAAGACTCATTGTTAAATTGAAAAGTTCTAAATAAATCGGGTGTGACATTTCCACAATCCCACCTCTCCACCGCAGCCCCCTTGGCGCGGTTTTTGACCTTCATCCGATTTTCGCATACGGTGTTTGCCCTGCCGTTCGCGGTGGGGTCGATGATGGTCGCTGCGGGTTCTACTCATGGTTGGCCTGGTTGGAAGCTGTTCGGTCTGATTCTCCTCTGCATGGTCTTTGCCCGCACCGCGGCGATGACCTTCAACCGCATCGCTGACTGGGAAATTGACAAGCGCAATCCCCGGACTGCCGGCCGCCACCTACTCCTCAGTAAGTCGCTAGCCATTGTTGTGTGCCTCAGTAGCGCCGCACTCTTTATCGGCACAACGTTTTTTATTAACCGGATTTGCTTCCTGCTATCTCCGGTGGCCCTCGGAATTATATTCCTCTACTCGCTCACCAAGCGATTTACCCATGCCGCGCAGTTTTTTCTCGGTCTTGCCCTCTCGGTCTCGCCCGTCGGGGCATGGCTTGCCGTGACGGGATCCTTTGCCTGGCCTCCGATTATTCTAGCTACAGGAGTTCTCTGCTGGGTGGCCGGATTCGACATGATCTATGCCACGCAGGATGTGGAGACGGATCGTCGGGAGGGACTGCGCTCGATGGTGGTCTGGCTCGGCGTTCCCTGTGCGCTAAGGCTCGCCGGATGGCTGCATTTGCTGATGCTGATGAGCCTGATCGTATTTGGTCTCTCAGCCCATCTCGGGAAGATCTATTTCCTAGGGCTTATCCCCGTTCCCTTTTTGCTTCTCTATGAGCATCGTATTGCGCGAACTCTCGACTTAGGAAAGATCAACAAGGCGTTTTTCGAGTCCAATGCCATGATTGGACTTCTCTTTGTTGTGGTTATCGTTGCCGAGCAGATTTGGAAGTTTTAGCGAAAACTGCAGTCTTTTTTTCGTTCTTCAGTCGATAGGTTTGCCGCTGGTTGTTGTCGGTACAGGATTCGGTGAAGCTGGTGAAGGGAGAGTTTGTGTAGCTGACGAGCCCACGGAGTATGAAGGAGGCTCTGGAAGAGAAACCGGAATTGTGGGAACCGGCGCGGGTGCAGTCATTGTTTGAGCGGAATTCTCCGGGGGCGTACTGGGTGTTGCTGTTACGGGCATCGCCACGGGAGCAACAATGTCCGGGGTAGGGGTAGGGAGAGAGGGAGGAACTTGGTGCAACACGGACTTCGTGATGGGCTTCGGGGTTCGAACGGGTATTGCCTTGCGGATAGGAACAGGAAGGGCCTTACGGATTTTGACCGGCGTTGGTTTCGTTGTTGCTTTGGGTGTCGGCGAAGCAAATGCGGACATGGCTACGGCAGACGAGGGCAATGGCATGGCTGTCATTGGTTGTTGGAGAGCATTGCCTAGATCTCTTGTGGCAAGCAGCAGGTTTGCATCGTTTGCATTCACATGGTACCCCGCGCCGAATGGAAGCATCCCCTTGAAATAAATAGTCCCATAGGCGACCTGTAACTCCAGTTCTTTACGCCGCTGAAAGATGGCAAGAGGATCGGTGTAGACGCCGAAAAGCTGAATACGCCATTCGCCTGTCTTGAAATCACGATAGGGGATCCCCGAATCATCTTGAAGGATGAGTTGTGAAGTGTTCAGCAGGAAGTTGCGGGTTTCGGAAAAGGCATCGAGTGGAAGGAGATAAGAGGCCGCCTTCAGATAGGAGGATCCGGGGCCGAGATCGCCAAGCCAGGAGAGGAAGTTGCGACATTCTTTGCCGTTGGAGAGGTCGGCCTTGAAGTAATAAAGCGTCTGCGTCGGACCTCCGGGACGGCGATAGATGATCTGCACTCCCGGGGAGCCGAAAGGACGGATCATCTGAGTCGATTCGATGATGTTTCCGGTGAGGGCGAGTTCCGTGAAAAGGACGGGAATCACCCCCTGGAAGGAGCTTTTGGCCAATTGAGGCTTCATTTCGCTCGTGATGAAGTATCCGCAGAAGAGCGAGGTGTGAAGCGCCTCGTCGAGAGACTTCAATGCGGTGCCAAGTGCCGTCGGATCAAGAGCCTCAGGTGGAGGGAGGTCACCTACTGGTTCCAGGCCCCCGAGAACCATGACGCGGGTATCAGGGAAAAAGGCGTAGGCATTCAGAAAATCAGGGCCGCCGAAGAGATAGCGCAGGACTCCGCGGCTTGCCGGATTGAGGGCCAAGTGTTCACGACCCCACTGCTGCATCACGTCGTAACGGATTCTTCTGCAGAAGGCCCATTGCTCTTGAAGCTGACGTTGATGATCTCGGTACTCGGGTGATTTCTGAAGCGGTGCCAAGAGGCTCTCCTTTGGTAGGGGAATGCCTGCCAAAAATTCAGCCTGCTCCTGCAACGAAGAACCATGGGCTAAGGGGATAATGCACGCCCAGAGCAGAAGGAGGAGTGCGCTCGGGCGGATCATGAAGGATGTTTTGGGGAGATCCATCGGTGCAGAAAAAGAGGGATCAGCATTAGCACGGCGCCAGCAAGGGCGATCCATGGCTTGGAAGCGACCGAGTAGCTCAATCCTGCAAGCGCCGAGAGAATGAAGATCATCGGTGGAAGAGGATAGAAGGGGCAGCGGAAGGAAGTCCGAGTATCCGGCATTTCAAGACCAGCTCTTTTTTTTCGAAGGATTATCAGGCCAATGACACCTAGCATGAGACAGAGCAGCAGCGGGATCTGCGCAAAGACCAAGATCGTCTCGAAGGAGTTGAAAGCAATCAATCCCAAGACCAGCATCAACTGCAGCAGGATCGCCTTAACCGGAATGTTATCGCGGGTCTTTGCCAGACTGGCAAAGAACGGATAATCCTCCCCGACGCGCTGCGTTACCCTGGGCCCGGCCCAGATCAGGGCACTGATCGAGGCTAGAAGCCCTAGAGCGATGATACCCGACATAATCCTACCTCCCACGGGGCCGATCAAATGAGTGGCCGCCACGCTCCCGACATTCAATACCCCACGGAGCTCATTTTCCGGGGCGGCTGTGAGAAAGACGGCATTAAGTACAACATAGAAGAGTGTCACTGCTAGGGTGCCGATCACGAGTGAGAGACCGACAGTCCGGCGAGGGTTCTTTACCTCTCCGGCAAGATAGGTTGTGGCATTCCACCCGGAGTAGGCGTAGAGGACAAAGAGAAGGGCAATTCCCGAGGTTGGGCGGGTTAGCTCAACCAGAGATGCTGGCTGCGGCAGCAGGAGCTTCAAACAATCGGGATGGAGAAATGCACTTCCGACTCCGATCGCAATGAAGAGGCCGATAAGCAGGAACTTCATGCCGCTCATTCCGTTCTGGAGCAGCGAGCTTGTTTTGAGAGATCTGAGATGAACGAGCGAGATTAGCACCACAGCTCCTACGGTGGAGAAGCGGATCGGGCAGACGGGAAGCGCCGCGTGCAGGTAGGTGCCGAAGGCGATGGCTGAGAGTGAGATAGGGGCTGCGAACCCAGCAATCAGGGAGACACAGGCCGCCATGAATCCTAGGGCGGGATGGTAGATTTCAGAGAGGTAAGTGTATTCCCCCCCAGACCGGGGAATTCTTGCTGCAACTTCCGCATAGGAGAGAGCTCCGCACAGAGAAATGAGTCCCCCCATGACCCAGAGGCATAGTATCGAAAATCCACTTTTCAGATCCTGTAACTGAAATCCCAGGCTCGTGTAGACTCCGGTCCCCACCATCGTTGCTGTGACTAGCGAGAGGCAGGTCAGCAGGCTGATTCCCTGCGCACTATTTTTGTCCATTTTGGCGAACTCTTCCAAAGGGAGTCATCCTAACTCTTCTCGTCAGGAGCGCTCGGCAGATCCCATCCAACTGATCGGTGAGAATAGACTACCTCTACCAGCACAACGACAAGTGCCGTCATGAAGCAGAGCAGTCCAGCCACAAAAGTAGTGATCACATAGCTTCCATGAAGATGCTGGACTCCGGCTTCAAAGAAAAAGATCTCCAGAACAGTCATGGAGATGAGTACTCCGCTGAGGACATCGAAGAAGATGGCAATGGCGCACATGCGCCCCCTGATGCGAACATCATGGAATTCCACACGATAGTGAGACTCTAGAGAGGGGGTAAGTTTTTCGACAGCAAGAAGCTCTCCGTGAATGAAACGCATTCGATCGATGGTTCGGGCTAGGCGTCCGCTGATGGCGGTGATGAGCATGACAACCGCCGTGAGAAGGAATACCGGTGCCAGCGCCAACTGAATTGTGGAAGTGACGTCGTTGTTCGGTATGGTCATGTAAGAATTCTTATCAGAAGGGACTGAATCAGGAACTCAAGAACTCTAAATTGGATCAATAAAACAAAATCTCTTATATAGTAGGGCGGATAAGCGATTGAGGGTGAGTCAGCACTTTCCTTGTCAAAGCGACGATATATTTCACAGATTCCATTGCCTTCTCCCCTATGAAGCCCGTTCCCGAATACTCCACTGTCCGTCTGGGACTCTTCCACTGGCAGGGGTATGAGCCTGAGGTGAAGTGCGACTGCTCCTCTACAGCGGTCGTGACGCCCGCAGGGCTGATCTTTATCGACCCAATTCCTCTGGCCGAGGAGGCGCTGAAAGATCTCGTGGTCGAGTCCTTCTCTGCTCCCGCCGCTGTTGTGCTGACAAGTCGCAACCACCAGCGAGAGAGTCTCGCCTTAGGGAAACGCCTTGGGATCCCGATCTTTGCTCCGGAGGATGCGGGGGATGAAATTATCGCGGATCAGCGCTTCCTCTCCGGCGAACCGGTGGCAGGGATGGAGTCGATTACCCTGCCGGGCTTCGGTCCGGGAGAGACGGCGTTCCTCTACGAAGGAGCCCTCATCTTCGGGGATGCACTGATCAATCTGGAACCTGAGGGATTGAGGTTGCTTCCTGAGAAATATCGCGAGGACAAGAAGCAGTCGCTTCGATCCCTTGCCGATCTCCAGGATCTCAAGCCGCAGGTGATTCTCTTCGCCCATGGCAACCCGATCGCACAGGATGCCACAGGGCAGCTTTACACCCTTCTTGATTTGCAATCGTGAAGTTGAGATTAAGGTGAATTCCATGACCAACGAACAGGATCTCTATTTCATGAAGGAGGCTTGGGCCGAGGCTCTCAAGGGGCTGTCCGAGGGCGGCATTCCTATCGGCTCAATCCTCGTGCGCGACGGGAAGATTATCGGTCGGGGTCATAACCAGCGTGTCCAGAAGGGGAGCGCCATCCTGCATGGCGAGATGGACTGCCTCATGAATGCCGGTCGTCAAACCAGTTACCGAGACACCGTGATCTACTCGACGCTTTCTCCCTGCATGATGTGCTCGGGAACAATCGTTCAGTTCAAGATTCCCCGGGTGGTCGTCGGTGAGGCAGTGAATTTTCCGGGAGCGCCCGAGTTCCTTCGCTCTCACGGGATTACGGTGGAGGTTCTAAATCAACCTGATCTCATCTCCATGATGGGCGATTTCATCCGGGCCAAGCCGGAACTCTGGAACGAGGACATCGCAGAGTAGAGTGTGACTCCGGAGCTGTTCGAGGCTTTCCTTTCTGATGGCTTGGTGACCGCTCCCTTTCAAGCTTGCTGATCTCTAGATAAAAAAACTGCGCGGAAGGCCGCGAAATTCATCAACGGCGCTCCCGCGCAGTGGCTGTCACCCCAGGCCCCCCGACCTAGGGATGACAAATTAACAAAAATTACTTAGCCGGGCTGGGGGCGGGGCTTGGGGAGGGATTATCCTTCTTGTCACCGCATCCGCCGCAATTAGCTTGGGCCATAGGGGAGGTAAGGCTGAACAAGGCAATAAGGGCGATGAAGAAACCGGCGGTGGCAGAACGAGTTGTGAGGGCTTTCATGATTTGGGATTTGTTGACTGTTTTTGGAGGCTTTGGGTTGTTTTTGAAGCTGCCTCGGAGCAAGGAGCTTGGATTACATTTGACCAGAAAGAACATGGAGTGTTCAAAAAGAATTAAAAAAAGTGTCCTCCTATAATCTGTACGCCTAGCGTCGGAGTGTTGCATCCAAGTCTGACGGGTTGTCGATGGGGCTTACTTGTGGGAAGATGTTGTCGATGAAAAGATACGCATGGATTCCGGTGGCTGCAGCTTTGGTTCTGCTGCAGGCCTGTGCCAGCGTGCGTTCTACGGCTGTATTCTATCAACCGACCACGGCGAATTACTATCCGCCGAAGCACTCGAATGCGATCATTCCTATCCTGAATGCGCCTCCCGGCCACCCTTATTTCGAGATCGGGCGCTTCGCTTTCCAGACGACCCTCGGCTATCCCTTCGCGATCAATTCCGTGATCTACAATGCGCGCCGCGCCGGTGCCGATGCCGTGATTGTAAAGAACTGTCAGAACTGGACGGTTCCTTACAGTTATGTGGTTCCACCCAGTGTGGGATATGTTCCGGTCAGTGGATACGGTGGATACAGGGGGTTTGGAGGATGGTATGGAGGATGGTATGGAGGTCGCTGCGGAGGGTGGGGCGGCGGATATTATGGTGGCGGTGTTTTACCCGTCTTCTATCCCGGTTACGCGGGCTATTCCTATCAGAACTTCACCGGGATCGATGCCCGGATGATTATGTATAAGTGATTCGATGATGAGTGCTGCTTCTTTCCAACGTCTCGAACTCCAGCCTCCTGGTGGGGAGAAGAGCGTGATGCTGCATTCCTGCTGTGCACCCTGTTCCGGCGAGGTGATCGAGGCAATGGTGGCTTCGGGGCTGAAGTTGGAGATCTTTTTCTACAATCCAAACATCCATCCGCGCGAGGAGTATGAATTGCGTAAGGTCGAGAATATACGCTTCGCCGAGGAGCATGGTATTCCGTTCACCGATGCTGACTATGACACTGACAATTGGTTCGCTCGGGTTAAGGGGTTGGAGTGGGCACCCGAGCGAGGCGAGCGCTGTACTGCATGCTTCGACATGAGGTTCGAGAGGACGGCACTCCATGCGTTTGAAAAGGGTTTCAAGGTGATCACCAGCTGCCTGGGGATCTCCCGCTGGAAGGATATGAACCAGATCAACGGGTCGGGTGAGCGGGCTGCCGCCCGCTGGCCCGGAATGAGCTACTGGACCCATAACTGGCGCAAGGGAGGAGGCGCCGAGCGGATGGTCGAGATCTCGAAACGGGAGGAATTCTATGCCCAGCAATACTGCGGCTGTGTTTATTCGCTGCGTGATACGAACAAGTGGCGTCTATCCAAAGGTCGTCCGAAGGTGGTGATCGGTCAGGATTATTACCGCCAGGAGGCGCCTGCGCCTGAGATCTGTCGGGAGGAGCCTTCGTGAGGCAACTATATCTGTCGGCAATTGTTCTTCTTGCCTCTTTGTTACAGGAGGCGCGATCGGAACTTCCACCGCCTCGACCTGACACCCCCTCGGAGAAGTCGGTCGTTTGGTTTGCTCTCGACTCGCAGGTAATGGGTCCTTCGATGACGCCACGCCAGCCCCTTGTTTCTCGGATGGTGGCGGGACTGATCTGCGCGGTGACAGGTAAGAACACACCTGATGCTGCGTGGCGCTCCCTGATCAAACCCGGCGAAAAGGTCGGCATCAAGGTCTCCTCGCAGCCGGGCGTTGTCGGCGGAACACATCCCGCGGTGGCTCAGGCTGTCGTGGAGGGATTAGTCGCTGCCGGCATCAAGGCCAGCGACATTATTGTCTGGGATCGGCGCCGTGAGGATCTCGTGCAGGCTGGCTATGACAAGGTGCCCGGCCTAAATCTACGTTGGATCGAGAAAGGTGAGGGGTATGACCCGAGGGCAATCATCACGACATCCGCAATCGGACAGCTCGTTTATGGTGACCTTTCCTTCAAGGAGTCACGGAACTCCCTGGCCGATATCCTGGGGCCCAAGGTCCAACTGAGTGAGGAGAGTCATCTGCCGATCATTCTCTCCCGTGATGTGGATAAGGTGATCAACATTCCCTCCCTCTGCGACAGCTACTTTACCGGAGTGCATGGTGCCCTGGCTGGGATGACGGCCGGGATTCTGGATAACTGGAGGAGGTTTAGTAAGGGAGATGGCTATGGCGATTCCGCGCTCGCTGATGCCTACTCGGACGAGCGGATCGGGAAGAAAGTGATCCTGACTATAATGGACGGGATCGTCCTTCAATATGCCGGGGGGCCCTATCCAAGCCCCGGAAACTGCGTTGCCTACGGTATGCTGCTTGCCTCCAAAGACCCCGTGGCTATTGATGCCACGGCTCTTCATCTTCTGGATGAACAGCGGACGGTTTCGCGGATGCCGAAGGCTTCGGAGGACGGCGATCATGTGGCGGAAGCGGCCGCGAAGGGGCTTGGCAACAATGATGCGAAGATAATCCAGCTGAAGCGAGTGGGGCTCGGAAGCAGGGGTGGCAATCCTTCCGGGGCGCCCGTTACTCCCGAAGCAGCATCCTTCCCTCTTCCTTCTTCCCGTCTCTGATTATGGAAGATGGGGAGATAAGCTATCTCCTTCGCAATCACGCGCGGACCTTTGCGCTAACGCTAGCGATTTTACCCCGTTCTTTGCGCGAACCGCTCGGGGTCACCTACCTGCTGGCGCGTGCCTCGGATACGATTGCCGATGCCGGCATGATAAGCCGAGAGCGGAGGGTTGCTCTGCTGGAAGAGTTGGAGTCGGCTCTTTCGGGTGGCTCTCCTAAGGCAAGATGGGGATGGGATCCCGTGATGATGTCGGGGGAGTTGGATGCGTCGCAGGCAGAACTCATGGCTGCTGTGCCACGGCTGATCAACGCACTCGAAATAAGTTTCGACCGAGATGAGTTATTCAAACTCTGGCGATTGATCCTAGAAGGTCAGCTTTTTGATCTCAGGCGTTTTCCTTCCGACGAGCCGCTCAATCGTGAGGAGTTGGAGCGCTATTGTTTCCTAGTAGCAGGAAGTGTCGGCGAATGCTGGACCCGCTTACTCTCGGTCCATGCCCCTGACCGGCTAATGCTGCCCATGACAGAGATGATTCCTCTGGGCATCGACTACGGGAAGGGACTGCAGCTGCTGAATATCTTACGTGACCGTGCCGAGGATCGATTCCTCGGAAGAATCTACGCGCGCGTAGAGGAGTTGCCCGGTTTATTTGCACTCGCTGAAGAGTGGCTTGCGCTGGGAGAACGCTATCTTGCGCATCTCCGACCAGGCCGGGTTCTTTTTGCCACGGCACTTCCCTTGGATCTGGCATGGAGCACCCTGGCAAAACTGAAGGATCCCGAGCTCCATTCGTCGTTGAATGGACTTAAGCTGAACCGATGGGAGGTCTATGCCTTACTCCTGCGGGGTATGAACTCCCTTTGCTTGCCGAGGCGAGGGAATCCTGCTTCATAGGCGCAATGGATTTTATTCACTGGTTCCAAGCAAACTTCATCCACCTCGACAAGAGCCTTGAGCATATCGTCTCCGTATATGGCATCTGGGTCTATGCGATCCTTTTTGCCATTGTGTTCAGCGAGACGGGACTGGTGATTACTCCCTTCCTCCCGGGCGACGCCTTACTCTTTGCCGTGGGCGCTTACTGCGTCTCTCATCCTGATGCGGGGCTCAAGTGGCCCGTCGCCATGGTGCTCCTAATGGTGGCCGCAATCCTGGGTAACTTGGTGAACTTCGCTATTGGCGGGACGCTGGGTGGAAAAATCTTCAAGGAGAATGCGCTTATTCTGAAAAAGCAGTATCTCGACAAGACGCACCTCTTTTTTGAAAAGCATGGCGCGAAGGCAATCATCATGGCCCGCTTTCTGCCGATCTTTCGTACGCTCTCGCCCTTTGTGGCCGGGATGGCCTCGATGGATCGCCGCAAATTCACTCTCTACACCGTCGTGGGGAGCTTCCTCTGGGTCTTTCTCATGATGATTGCGGGAGTAATCTTTGGTCAGATTGATTGGGTAAAGAAACACTTTGAGACCGTGGTGCTGGGCATCATCGTCATCTCCATGCTGCCCGTTGCTTTCGAGGTGATCGCGCAGTTCCTAGACGGTCGCAAGCGCAAGAAAGATAATTGATTTGTTCTTTGTCGTTGCTATTCAATGTTTTACCCTCGCATCCCCCCTTGGCATGAACCCAACCGCCTCCCTTACCCTCACTCTTCTTCTCGCACTGATTTCAGTCGGTGCGTCGCATGCCGAAGGCACCCTCGAATCCAACTTCACGAATCCTCCGGCCACGGCCCATCCCAGGACCTGGTGGCACTGGGTCAGCGGGAATGTCTCCAAGGAGGGAATCACCGCCGACCTGGAGGCCATGAAGAAGGTCGGCGTTGCCGGCGCTCAACTCTTCACTGTCGACCAGAGCGCCGTGAGGGGCCATGTGGTCTTCATGAGTCAGGAGTGGAGGGATCTGGTGAAGCATACTTTGAGCGAAGCGGCCCGCCTGAAACTGGAAATCTCGATGGAGGGTTGCGATGGGTGGAGTGAATCGGGCGGTCATTGGGTCGAGCCTGCCCAGTCGATGCAGAAGGTTGTCTGGAGTGAGACCCGGGTTCAGGGGGGCACAAATATCCCTCTCATCTTGCCCAAGCCCGAGGCCTACAATGATTATTACGAGGATATCTCAATCATGGCCTTGAAAGCAGGTGCCGAGGATATCGCCCCCGATCCGGTGAAGGTCACCACGAGCACCCAGGTCGAAAAGCCGATCACCGGCATGCCCTCGACTGCCGCTCCGATGAAGTTCATGGCAACAAAGGGTAAGCCACCCTTCTGGATCCAGTATGAATTCGGGCATCCGATCACCTGCGCCAGCATCGCCTGCGATCTCGCGGGAAATAACAAACTTCCGGGTTTCACCGGGAAACTCGAGGTCAGTGATGACGGGAGCGCCTTCCGAAGCCTCTGCAAGCTCGGAAAGCGGCAGCTAGGTAATGGGAACTTCCCCATGGTGACAGGAAAGTTTTTTCGGATAACCTTTGATCAGGGAGAGCCTAAAGAGGGATGGACTCCCGAAGCATTGGCCAAGGACACCCTGACGGTCTCAAAACTCAAGTTCGCTGGAGTTCGCCTCAATAATATCGCGGCGCGTGCGGGCATGCAGGTTGAGACAAACCTTGGCTTCGACACCAACTCTCTCCCGTCCATTGGGGCCAAGGATGTCATCGACCTCACCGGCAAAACCACTTGGGAGGCCCCCGAGGGTAACTGGACCCTCCTGCGGATCGGGCATACCAGCACCGGAAAGACCACGCACCCCTCCACCTCGCCGGGGCTGGAATGTGACAAGCTGAGCGCCGCCGCCGTGAACTCGCACATCGACCATCTCTTCAAGCCGGTCTGGGAGGATTCCCCCGACAAGGTGGGCAA
>Ga0187844_10002472_pt1 | contig 13028 bp, 7 predicted proteins | sample SpaLakP09_SKY_50_FD_134517 | JGI IMG/M metagenome (GOLD analysis project Ga0187844, IMG submission 134517) | Oligotrophic lake water microbial communities from Sparkling Lake, Wisconsin, USA - SP09_SKY_50 | ecosystem: Environmental > Aquatic > Freshwater > Lake | place: USA: Sparkling Lake...
ATCCACGTGTTGCCATCGCCCGGCGTGGTTGACGAAGCGCGGATCGTCGGCCATCTCGGGATGCTCCCGCATCGCGTCGCACAGGCGCCTGAAAACGCCGTCCGAGGAAACCGTGAGGACGAGGTAGCGCCCGTCATTCGTTGCGAAATGATTGCCGGGAGCAGCGGCGAAATGCAGGTTGCCGCGGCGCTCCCGGACGACGCCCATCTGATCGTAGGCGGTGACCAGGACGTCGGTGAAACGAAAGACCGCTTCGTAGAGCGCAAGATCGATCAGCTGGCCCTCGCCGCCCTTCGCGTCGCGGTGATACAGCGCCATCATCACGGCGAAGGCACCGAGGATCGCGCTCTGGTAATCCGCCTGCGACACGCCGGGCCGGATCGGTGGACCGTCGGCCTCGCCGGTGATGTGCAGCAGTCCCGAAAACGCCAGCGCGATGCGGTCATACGCCGCGCGGTGCGCGTTCGGCCCCGTCTGGCCATACCCCGAGATGCGCAGCATGACCAGCCGGGGATTGATCTCGCGCAACTGCTCGTAGCCGATGTTCCAGCGCTCGAGCGTGCCCGGCCGGAAATTCTCGACCAGGACATCGCACTGCGCCGCCAGGTCCCGGAGCAGCGCCTGTCCTTCAGGCGTGTGCAGATCGAGCGTCACCGAACGCTTGTTGCGGCCTTCGACGTTCCACCACAGTCCGTGACCCTTGTGGATCGGACCGTTCTGCCGGATCGGGTCGCCGCCCTTGGGCTGCTCGATCTTGATGACATCTGCGCCGAAGTCGCCCAGCAACGTGGCGGCGACCGGTCCGGCCACCATGGTGCCGAGGTCCAGCACCCGAATACCCGCCAGAGGACCTTTCGCGCTCATGGCGTGGGACGGAAGCGAGGCAGGTACTGCGTTTCGCTCACGCGATCCCACCACAGCGAAACCCTCATGCCGATGCGCACGTCGCGAGGGTCGCAGTCCGTGATGTTGGAGATCAGCCGCACCCCGGGCATCTGCGGAAACGTGACCACCGCGATGACGTAGGGGATGTTCGGTGTGACGGCAGGATGTGCGGCGTGATGGACGACGCTGAAGGTGTAGACCTCCGCGTCGGACGGCGCGGCTCGCCATTCGACCTTGCTCGAGCGGCAGGACGGGCAGATCGGAATCGGCGGGTGACGCAGGCGCGAGCACTCCGCGCAGCCCTGAAAGACCAGGCGCTGTTCGGCGCACGCGAGCCAGAAACCGCGATCGTCGCCCGTGGGCACAGGTACCGGCATATCCGGCAGAAAGGTGCTCACGAGGCTCGTCCGAGAATCAATCCGCTGGTGGGCGACACCCCGAGTCCGCCGGTGACGAGGCAGGTCTTTGCATTAGCCACCTGCGATGTCGAGGTGCCGCGCATCTGGCGGACTCCTTCCACCACCAGGTTCATGCCCAGCAGGTAGGCCTCGGACAGTTGTCCGCCCGAGGTGTTGATGGGCAGCGCACCATCCGGCCAGCGCAGCGCGCCGCTGCCGACGAACTCTCCGCTCTCGCCGCGCTTGCAGAAGCCGTAGTCCTCAAGGCCCATCAGCACCATGCCGGAGAAGTGGTCATAGATCTGCGCCACGTCGATGTCCTCCGGGGTCAGTCCGGCCTGCGCGAACAGTTCACCCGCGAGCCGCCGCGAATTCGTCGAGGCATAGTCTTCTTCGGGCATGTTGTGACCCGACAGCGCGCCCAGGCCCCAGCCGGGACCACTTCCGTGGCCGGCTGCAAGGATGTCGACCGGGGCACTCGCAAGGTCGCGGGCCTGCTCGCGCGAAGTGATGACGACCGCGCAGGCGCCATCGGTCTCCAGGCAGCAGTCGTAGAGCCGCAGAGGTTCGGCAATCCACCGAGCTGCGAAATAGTCTTCGCGGGTGAGTGTCCGCGAATGCATGACCGCACGCGGATTGCGGTTCGCGTTTGCTCGCGCATTGAGGGCGACCTCTGCAAGATGCTCGGGCTTCACTCCCGGGTTGAGATGCATGAATCGCTGGACCAGCATGGCGATCATCTGGGGCGGAGCGAATGCTCCGAACGGATCCGTGAAGTTGCTCAGCGCGCGGCCGGTACTGAAGCGGCCGAAGCGGCGCGTCTGGCCCTGGCAGAGCCCGCGATAGGCGACGACGACCCTCGCCTGACCGCTTTCGATGGCCGAACAGGCCATCGACACGCTTCCGCATGTCCCGCCGCCACCGCCGCCCCACACCATGGCCGCGAGCCGCAATTGCGGAATCCCGAGTGCGACCTGCATCAGGCCTGCTTCGTTGGGGTCGTTGGCGAACGAGGCCAGGCCATCCACCTCTTCCGGCGCGATCCCGGCATCGGCCAGCGCCGCGAGGATCGCTTCTGCGGTCACCTGGAACTGGCTGCGGTCCTGAATCCCTCCCCAGCGCGTGTACTCGCTCTCGCCGATGCCGACGATCGAGCAGGAAGGTTTGCGGCGGGCGTGGCGCATCAGCAAGGCCATATCAAGTCGGCAACTCTGAAATGCGTCTTCGATTCTCTGCCTGCCCGCCATCGGCTGCAAGCGGCCTAGGGAGAGCCCGCACTGCCCGAGCACCGGCGGCTGCGATTTGCGGAACAATGCCGAAATGACCCGAACCAAGGCAGCGATGCACAAGGGAGGCGGCGCGTCCGCCGAGTCGCGGAACATCATCGACTCGCGGCGGCTGCTCTACTTCTTCCACGTCGCCAAGACCGGCCGTTTCCTCGGGGCGGAAGCGAAACTGAACATTGCGCAGTCGGCAATGAGCCGGCAGATCCAGCAGCTCGAATCGGATCTGGGTGTACAGCTGCTGGAGCGCACGGGCCGCGGCGTCACGCTGACGCCTGCCGGCGAGATCCTCTATCGCAACGCGAAGGAGATCTTGTCCCGCATGGCGAGCACCATGAGCGAGATCGCGGACCTTTCGTACCCGCCCGGAAGCGTCAGCATCGCGGCACCGCCGACGTTCATGGGGCTTTACATGGCGCGCGTGATCGAGCGTTTCGAAAAGGCCCAACCCGGCGCGCGCATCCGTGCCGTGGAGGCGTCGAGCGGTGCCGTGATGACCCAACTCATCGACGGCACCGTCGACATTGCGATCGTGGTCCACGCTGGCGCCGGCGCGCGGGTGGAGTTCACTGAAATGCTGACGGAGCCCATGTGCCTGCTATGCGCGCCGACTCATCCGGTGGCGCGGCAGCGCAGCATTCCACGTCGGCAGCTTCTCGACCTCGACCTGGTGATTCCGGCCGCGCTCAACGGGCACCGCGCGATCTTGCGCGAATACTTCGAGGCCGGCGATCTGCCGCTGCACTCGCGCATCGAAGCCGACAGCCTTCCCCTGATCCGCTCTCTGGTGATGCAGCAGTCGCTGTGCACGATCCTTCCGCCGAGCACGTGTCGCGAACAGATCGATGCCGGCGCTCTGGTGGCAATCGACCTGAATCCGCCCCTCACCCGGACACTTCGCGTAGCTCGACTGAAAGAGCGCGACAAGAATCCCCTCGCGGACGTGCTCGTGCAAAAGTTGGTCGAGGTCGTACGCGAATCCAATCCGAAAGCTCTGCAATCGGGAAAGATCAAATCGAAGCGAGTCGCTCGGTAAGTCGTGGTCAGACGCTTATGACGCAGTAAGACCAAGCCGCCTGGCCCACCAAACACCGGCAAGTTTTCACTCGGATGCGAATGACGTGAGCCAGCGACCCAACCACCCCTGGCCGTAAGCGAAGTAGATGCCCACAGCGAGCATCACGGTGAAGACCAGCAGCGTTGGCCACGAACTCTTCTTCTCTGCGAACGGGTCCTGCAGGCTCAGGGAGCTGCCCTTCGGCAGCTTCGCAAGATGCGTCAGCGCCGTTCCGAAAGGAATATTCACGAGGACCCTGCCATTGATCGCCCATCCTCCGGCATCGAGCACCGGTCCGAGGCTGCGTTGGCGCAACTTGAGGGCGGCGATCAACATCGAAGGGCCGGATATCAACATTACGATCGCCAGCAAGCCGAGCGGCATGTAGAGGCCGAGGCCGAAGAACTTTTCCAGAACCAGGCCGGCCATCGCGGCGACGCCGGAGATCGCGGTGCCGACCAGCGCGATCATGCCCAGGTCGAGCTTCTTCGGTCCGGCTGCAGGAGCCGCAGCAGCCGCGGCAGCCGGTTTGGGCAGGGTCTTGTCGGCATTCACGACAGCCTCGGCGTGGGTCGCGAGCTTGGCATCCGAAGCGGAGTCTGCGGCCGCCGCTCGCTTGGCGACCTGCTCCTCGATCAGTCGCAGAAATTTCTTGTACGGCGCCAGGAATGCCTGCCGGATCGAGATCGGCGCGTCGATGATCCGGGTGACGGTGGCATCCCAATCCCGACCCTTCCGATCCACGAACAGGCCGTTACGACCCACCGTCAGGAAGTCGCTGTCGCCCTGGGTGAACACCGCGAGGATGGACATCTTTTCGGTGCCGCCATTGCGCGAGACGTCGCAGTAGGCGAGGTAGCACTTCGACAATCCTGCCAGCACCGCGTGCTTGGCCGGGTCTTCGACCCGGAAGCAGAGAGTGCATTCGCGTGAGTCCAGGAATAATCGACCTGCCTGGAACGAGGCAGGGCGTTTGCGGGAATAGAAGTCACCGAAGGACACGAAGTTGTTCAGCAGCCGAACGAAATCGCGGTTCAGGCGCACCAGCTTTTCCACCGCGTCCATGCCCGCTGTTTCCACGGCGAGCGCCTCGTCGCGAACGAGCAGATCGAGGAGTTCGGCTTCAGCACCCGAAGCGAGGATGGACTGCACGCGGGCGTCGGCAAGCGAGCCCAGCAGGTTCGCAGGTCGGCCCATCGCCCAGGCTGCGTGCGATGCGAGTCGGCCCTTGATCTCGTGCCACTGCGCCTCGGTGAGCACGCGTAGCTCGCCGAGCATGGGCAACAGCGCACGAGCGCGCAGCTCCGCCATGGCACCGGCCCAGGCTGGATTCAGGCCGCCGTCCAAGGGCAACGGACGGTCTGCCTCGATGCGGGCCAGCGGGAACCCCGCAATTTCCTCCGCCGTGACGGACAGGTCCCGCGCAGAGGCCGCGAGGTAATCTTCTTCCGCGCGGTTGACCGCACGAAGGGCGCGCGCGTCGAAAGCAGCGACTTTGGTTCGGGCGAAATAGTCGTCCACCTTGGCGCGAACGGCGCACACCGCGGCGTAAGCCGCGGCCGTCTGAGCGCCCAGCGGTTGTATCGCCGGGTCCGTCCCCGCGCTCGCGAGCCAGGCGCCGAGCGCCTTGGCTTCCTGGTAGAAATTTTCGATGGCAGCACGGCTCGCGCCGTCCCGGTCACTGCGGTCCACCACCGCGCCGTGCGTGGCCATGATGTCGATGAGCACGGCGGCAGCTTCGGGATCGTCGGTGGAAGCGGGTGTGATGACCCCGTCACCGTTGAGGCGGGTGCCCGTGAAATAGCGGCTACGGTCGGCGACGTCCAAAAACGTGATGGCATCGGCCCCTTCGCGGCCGAGATTGCTCAAGATGAGACGGGCTGAAGCAAGGGCGGCCTGACCCTCGGGCGTAGCGTCGTTGATCGCGGCCAGTGCCAGCGTCTCGCTACCCGCCATCAGCGTGTCCAGGGATTTCAGGCGGCCTTCGAGGAACTCGACCGCCGAAACCACTTCGGCTGCGCGAACGCGCCCATCCCCATCCGTGTCGATCAGCGCCAACGTGCGCTCGTCGAATTCCAGTCCCTTGACCGGGCAGGCCAGCGCGACCCATAGCTTGCGGTCGAGCCGGCCCAGTGCCGCGATGTCGGAGCCGGTCTCGAAGAGCATCTGGTCGAGGCCCCCGGCGCGATAGAAACGCAACGGTTTAGGTGCGTCCGACGTCGACATAGGGGTCGTTCTCCAATGGTTGTCGGCGGCCAGCTGACGTCACGCGGTGATGAGGGTGAAGCTCAAGGGGTTGGACGTCGGCTTGCCGAGCGGCTGCGCGCTGGCATGGGCACGACGCCCCCCTTTTTTCGACCGTGCGGTGAGCTACTCCTGCATCTTCAGCTCGACCCGGCGATTCAGCGCACGTCCTTCGGCCGTGTCGTTGAGCGCGATCGCCTGCGAATCCCCATAGCCGATGGCGCTCACACGGGTACCGTCGACTCCGTGAGCGGAGAGGTAATCGGCAACGGCTTGCGCACGTGCCTGGGACAGTCGCTGGTTGTAGGCCGAGCTTCCGACGTTGTCCGTGTGTCCGGCCACCTGAACCTTCAGCAGGGGCGCTTGAGCCATCGCGCTCTGCAAGGAAGCGGCGGCACCGTCGAGAATCTGTCGCGATTCCTCGGTCAGCCGATCGCTGTTGGTTTCGAAATTCACGCCTCGCAGATCGATACGTTGCGGCGCGCTCGGTGGCGTTTCCGGCGCAGGCGCGAGGTCAGGTGCCGGCATCGTCGCCTCGACAAGGGGGACAACCTCCACCGGCTGCTGCTGCAACTCGGGAATGGGCTGCACGTGCTCGCGCAGCGCACGCGGGAAGCGCCATTCCACGATGCCGCTGATCATGCTGTAGGCGTTATCGGAAGAGCTGGCGTAGTAGTCCGCACCGGCACCGACCGACCAGTCCGGCGTGAGTGCGTAGTGCAATCCAGCGCCGACAGCCCAGGTGAAGCTTTCTTCCTCCAGGCGAGCCCGGCGATCGCCGCTCTTCACCGACTCACGAGTCTGGGTGATGCCTGCCCCGATATGGGGGCTCAGGAACCAGCGCTCGCTGAGCGCGTGGTGGTAGCGCAGGCGCATCAGGTAGCTGTCGCCGTAGCCTTCGAGGTGGGGCGAGGCTTTATCGAGCACACCCTGCAGATCGCTGACCGTCGAGCCCGAATATTTCACGCGCTCGTCCGCCCCGGTGGTGTACGACAGTTCCAGGCCCAGGACACTATTCAGCCCATAGCCCAGCCACAGGCCGTAGCCCAGTTTGTCGCTGTCGTCGGACTCCGCCTGGACGTCGTATCCGGCGTCCTGCAGCGTGCGCGTCAGGTCTTTTTTGTCGAAGTCCGTGAACAGGGCACCGACCTTCGCCCCTCCGTAGAAGCGCGAGGTCCAACTTTCATCATCCGCCGCCTGGGCACCGGACACGCTGACCAGACCCAGAAAGCCAGCGACCAGCGCGGCACGCCGACGCAGCAGCGCCAGACCGCCCAGCGCCAGCAACGCCCAATGGCCGAACGAACCGCCGCCGGTGCCGCGCACGACGATCGGCTCGGGCCGCTCGAGATAATCCTCGACGCCGTTTGCGTCGGCATCGCGGCAGGTCAACAGGCCGAGCGGGCATTCGATTACATCGCTCTGCCCGTCACCGTCCGAGTCGGTGTCGACATAGTTCGCGGCTCCATCGCCGTCGGTGTCGCGGCATTCCTGCGACGGGCATTCCTTCGAGTCCGAGAGGCCGTCGGCGTCGGAGTCGAGATCCAGATGGTTCGCGAACAGATCGCCGTCGGTGTTGACGCAGGGCGAGCCGTTCGGGCATTCGACGCGGGTCGGGATGCCGTCATTGTCGTCGTCCGAGTCGAGATAGTCCGCAGTGCCGTCGAGATCGCTGTCTTGGCAGAGCAGCGGAATGCCCAGCGCGTTGATGGTGCACTCCGCACCGTTCGGCAGGCCATCCATGTCGTCGTCAGCGCCGGCGTCCAGACCCATGACCGCCTCAATCGCGCCGGAGTACTGCGACGAGCGATCGCCGCCATCAAAGAGTCCGTTGTTGTTGACGTCCTCCGTCACCTGCGCGCGAATCGCACCGCCGTTAGCGAGCGACGTGAATTCAAACGTGACCTCGTCAGAGTGCGTTCCCGGAATACGGCCAAGATAGGTTTCTGCCTTGTCGGTCGCGGTGTAGTAGACGTCGATGAAAACCGGATTGACCGGGGCGTTGTTGCCGGCCCGCGGCGGATCGACCGGGGCGAAGGTGGCACGGATCGTCAGGCCGCTGAAGACCGCCCCGGTCGGACGCCAGGTCTGGATCTTGAAGTTGGAGAAGCTGTCGGCGTTGACGACGAAGAACGAGTCGTCATTCTCCGGTGCCGGATCGGGGGGCACTGCGCCGCGCGTGCCTTCACCGAAGGTGTTGCCGCTGATCAGCGTATCGCCGTCGCCGTCGTTGTAGATCGGGCCGAAGTCGGCCCCTAGGATATTGCGGACGGTGTTGTTGACCACCGACCACCCGGTGCTGCCCCCGCCGCCGGCACCGCCACCGCCTGCCCCGCTCGGGTTGGCCCGGATCCAGACGGCGAATCGATTCACCGGCGCAGCAGGCTCAGTGACTGGCAAGGCCTGGTCGAAGACGTTGTTGCGGATGACGTTGTTGGTGCCCGATGCACCGGAAGCGACCCTAACGCCTGCCACCAGGCCGGCACTACGCTGATTCAGGAACTGGTTGTTCTCGATCACCGTGCCGCTGGTGGGCGACTGCAGGAAGATCGCATCGCTGAGATTGCCGGTCAGGACGTTGTCGCTGATGCTGACCAGACCGGTGTGGGTGACATTCACGTCGGTACCGACGAAGAAACCAGTATCCGTCGAGGTATTGTTTTCCACGTTGACCGCGCCGAGCGTGGACGTGGGATAGGCATAGATGCTGGGGGAGTTGGTGCCCAGGAAGCGCGATCCCGTGACGCTGAAGTCCTCGATCACCGAGTCTTCTCGCAAGCCGATGGTGTAGGAGATGCCGGCGCTGCGGAATTCAGAGTCGGTCACGGTCAGCCCGTCCACCACGGTCTTCGTGCCGGTTTCGCCGCCCTCGCCGAATTCAACCCAGATATCGCCGAACTGTGCGACTTCGTCGCTCTCCCAGCGATTCAGGACCACGTTGGAGACGGTTGCACGTTCGTCAACATACAGCCCGAAGCGAAACGGGCTGCGGCAGTACAGGTCCTGGATCGTGATGTTGCTCGCACCGTCAATCAGCGCGATGCAGGTCTCCATTGCCGAGGTTCCCGGGTCAGAGCTCAACCCATTACGGATCGTGACGTTGGAACCGCCGATCACAATGCCGGCTTCGGCGCCTTCGATGCCCGCCACATCGGCGTATCCGCCGGTGTTGTCGACATCGCGCTTCGCAGCGTTCTGGAAATTCTGGACGATGACGTTGTCCGACTCGATGAACAACATCGCATACCCGGCATCGTCCGCTTGGACAGCGCCCACCCGGTTGCCGAAGTCGATCACCACGGGACGAAGTGCATTGACGTGCAGAAACGCGCCCAAGCCCAGGTAGTCGTTGATCACGGCATTCCCTAGATCAGCATCCGTCATCCGCGGCGTCGCTCCGTTATGGACGACGTCACCGCTCAGCGAAGCCTCGAATACGACGTTGATGGTGTCTCCCACCAGCGCGGGAATGGCATTGGCCTCTTCGAGTGCCGCCCGCAGCGAGCACTCGCCCGGCGTAGCCGTTTGGCAGACGCCGTCGCCGGCATTGGCGTCGGCAAGGCCGGCAGACAGCGTATTGACGGTAAACGTGACAGCGTGGGCGGAAGACCAGCAGATCCCGCCCGCAATCAGCGCCACGGCGCTCACGACGTGTTTGAACAAGTGCATTTCCCTGACTCAGTAGCGACGACGCTTTCGATGGTCATTTTCCAGGCGCTCGGGTCGACATCGAACGCACTCGCCTATAGCCCCACACGCGGGCAGGGCAGGCAGCCACCAGTCACGGGACGGTATTCAGATGGCGATCGCGGGGGAATGTCTAAAAACAGCGGGCTCTTGTTCAAAGTGACGCCCGCGGCCGCTTGTCCGATGAAGCACTTCTCCTCGCCACCGCGAGCTTGCAGGGCGTCGCGGTCGCCTTGTCGCCGGGACGGGTGGCCACAACGGGGGGCTCATCGCCTCCGGAGTGAGCGTTCTTGATCTGCGGCCGAATCGCCCGCGGTTATGATGTTGGTACCCGCCGGTAGCATTTCCATGCTTCCCGGCATGACCGGCGAACCGACGCGTTTTTCACCATGGCGAAGTCACCCACGACCTCCCGGCCCAAGCCGGCCCCGACGCGGGGCAAGACGGCTGTCGCGCCGCGCAAACTGCCCAAGGCCGGCGTTCCCGCCACGCGGAAGTCGCCGATGCGCGACCAGGTCATGGCGTTCAAGCGCGAGCAGATCCTGACGGAGGCCAGCGAGTTGTTCTACGAGCACGGCTACCAGCGCACGACGCTGGACATGGTGGCGCAGCGGCTCGGCGTCACGAAGCCCTTCATCTACTACCACTTCAAGGACAAGGCGGCGATCCTGTCCGAGATCAGCGAGCGCGGCATCTCGCGAGGCAACGAGGTGCTGAGGCAATCGCTAGAGGGGAAAGGTCCGGCGGCGGATCGGCTGCACGAGGCGATCAAGGCCATCGTGCGCACGATCCTGAGTTCGCAGCGCTACACCGCGATCTTCTTTCGCGAGCAGAAGAACTTCGATGCCGAGATTCTCGCGCCGCTGGAGAAGATGCACCGCGAGTTCGATGCGCTGCTGTCGCGCTTGCTCGAAGAGGGCGTGGCCAAGGGCGAGTTCCGGATTGCCGACATCCGCCTGTGCGCGCTGGCCATCGGCGGCATGGTGAACTGGGCCTACACCTGGTATCGCGAATCGGGCCGGCTGTCGGCGGATGAATTGTGCGAAGGGCTCGCGAAGCTGGCGCTGCAGATGGTGGGTGCGCCGCGGGTGTAAGCGTTTGCTTCGTCGGTGAACGATCGGCTATGCGTAGGGTGCGCTCTGCGCACGAATCTTCGGCCGAGGCATCGGTGAGGTGCGCGGGGCGCACCCTACGCGTTGTGCCCACTCGCGACCCCGGACAACGGGTGACGTCATCTATGCGTAGGGTGCGCTCTGCGCACGAATCTTCGGCCGGGGCATCGGTGAGGTGCGCGGGGCGCACCCTACGCGTTGTGCCCACTCGCGACCCCGGACAACGGGTGACGTCATCTATGCGTAGGGTGCGCTCTGCGCGCGAATCTTTGGCCGGGACATCGGTGAGGTGCGCGGGGCGCATCCTAAGCCGCCGTGCCCGCTCGCAGCCACGGACTCAAGAGGCCGACGGCACCGGCTCGTCGACCGTCTGCACGTGAAAATCCGACAAGTCCGGATTCCGCGTCATTCGCCAGTAATCCACCAGCCGCCACGGCACCGGCGAGAACACACGGCCCTGCGCGTTGCGATACCAGTTGCGCATGCCCGTGTGGGTCCAGACGAGTTGTCCGTGCTCGTCGTCGACGCGCTGGCAGTAGTCGTCCTGAACGTCCTGGCGCACTTCCATCGTGGCGATGCCGCGCTCGGTCATCGCCTTGAGGCAACCGGTGATGTAGCGCATCTGGCATTCGCTCATGAACATCAGGCTGCCCCCGTGTGCGAGGCCGGTGTTCGGGCCGGACAGCAGGAACAGGTTCGGGAAACCGGCGACCGTCGTGCCCAGGTACGCGCGGGGATCGTCGTCGCCCCAGAGCTCTCTCAGGGATTTGGGGCCGCGACCGCGGACGTCCATCGGCGCCAGCATCTTGCCGGCCTCGAAGCCGGTCGCCAGCACGATGACGTCCGGCTTGTAGCGGGCGCTGCTCTCCGTGATCACCTCGGGGCCGTCCACGCGCGCCACCGCCTCGGTGACGAGGTCGACGTTGTCGCGTCGCAGAGACTCGTACCAGCCGTTGTCGATCAGGATGCGTTTGCCGTAGGGCGGATAGTCCGGCAGGCACTTCGCGATGAGATCGTCCCGCCCCTCGAGCTGCGAGAGCAGGTACTTCGTCATGACTTCGCGGTGACGGTCGTTGCGCCGGTTCATCGAACGCGCCGCGTGCGGCCACTCCGGATCCTTGCGCAGCGTGTGCAGCAGGCCGTCGCCGAAGCGCCAGATCAGGCCGAAGCGATACCAGGCGAAGTAGTACGGCACGTGCCGCAGCAGCCAGCGGGCGGCCTCGCCGACGCGACCGTGATAGTCGCGATCCTCGCGCGCCCACTGTGGTGAGCGCTGGAAGATCGTCACCTGCGCCGCTTCGGCGGCGACGCTGCGCAGCAGCTGCATCGCGCTCGCGCCGGTGCCGATGATGGCGACGTGCTTGCCTTTGAGGTCCGCGTCCGCCGGCCATTTCGCGGAATGCCAGGACGGCCCGGTGAACGTTTCCAATCCTGGAAAGGGAGCGAGCTTGGGCCGGTTGAGCTGCCCTACCGCGCTGATGACGACGGGAGCCCAGCGCTCGGACGTGCGGCCATCGGCGTCGCGCAGCACCGCGCACCAGGCCTGCTGGTCCTCGTCCCATCGCAGCGACACCACCTCGGTGCGGAAGCGGATGTGACGTCTCAGGCCGCGACGATCCGCCATGTGCACGAGGTACTCGAGCACTTCCGCGCGCTTGGAATAATTGCCGGACCAATCCAGATTGGGTTCGAACGAGTACGAGTAGAAGTGATTGGGCGTGTCGACGCCGCACTCGGGATAGTCGTTGTCGTACCAGGTGCCGCCGACCTGGTCGCTCTTCTCGATGATCTCGTACGGGATGCCGAGTTCGCCCAGCCGCACCGCGGCGCACAGGCCGGACACGCCGGCGCCGACGATCAGCACGTGCAGGGGTTCGCGCTTGCACACCGGCGGCGCGGCGCTCCAGTGGACGCGCCGGTCGGCGAGCCCCATTTCCTCGAGCACCATCGGCACGTATTCGGGCGCGACCTGTTCCGACAGCAAGGTGCGCATGGTGTCGAGCATCATCGCGTCGTCCGGCTGCGGCGCCAGCTGTCGGCGGCCATCGGCCAGCTCCTCCAGCACCTGCGCCATCGCCGTGCGCGCGGCTTCCTGCAGCTCCGGCGGCAGACCGCCAGTGGGTTCCGCGAACAGCGCGATGTCGCGCTTGGGCAGGAACGGCGGCTCGATCCAGCGCCGCTCGCCGGTGATGTGGGCCAGGCAGGCGAGCAGGGTGGGGACGGAGGCTTCCTGCAGGGCTTCGTGTGCCGTCATCGTGTCGCTCATGAATTTTTTCCTTTGCCGATGCGATCCATGCGGACAAGGATGCCGGCTTGTTCGCGATCGTGTCGCAGTTCGATGCCGCTTATGGCGCGTATGCGG
>Ga0187844_10002474_pt1 | contig 13012 bp, 14 predicted proteins | sample SpaLakP09_SKY_50_FD_134517 | JGI IMG/M metagenome (GOLD analysis project Ga0187844, IMG submission 134517) | Oligotrophic lake water microbial communities from Sparkling Lake, Wisconsin, USA - SP09_SKY_50 | ecosystem: Environmental > Aquatic > Freshwater > Lake | place: USA: Sparkling Lake...
ACCGGGTGACCCGGGTCGCCGGCATGGGTGACGGCATTCTCCAGAGGCGGCAGGCCGAGCTCTGCGTGCTCGGCGTTGACGGGGTTGTTGCTGAGATCGAGGTCGCGGACTTTCATTGAGGCCGCGACTCTAGGGAATGTTGCACTGCGGCAGAACTATTTAATTCTTGGGCCTATATGCCCAAGCTGAATAAGCAACTTCAGTTTGTCGCGAGAAGCTTCAGCACAGCCACCTGTTCGGCGATGCGCGGCGGCACCGGTTCGGTGCCGTCCAGCATGGTGCGGATGAGGCGTGCATTGTCCTGCGGCTCGCAGGCGGGGGAGAGCGGCCAGTCCAGGTCGGCCGTGTCGGCCGGGTGCAGCGGGGCGGTGGCACCGTCCTGAAAGCCGATCAGATGGGCCTTGCGCCGCAGGTGGGCGTAGGCCTCGCCTTCGCTGGCGCGCATCAGCAGGGCGCGGCCGCCATCGGCGGTGAGGCCGGGCAGGGCCTGGCCCATGCTGTCCAGGTACTCGGGGTGCGTCACGGCGACGACGCGCACGCCGCGCCCGGCCGGGAAGGGGTCCAGCAGCTTGGCCAGGCTGTGCGAGCTGTTGCGCAGGCCCAGCCGGGGGCGCAAGGCCATCAAATTGTTCAAGCCAGGGTTGAGTTCTTGCAAAGGCAGAACGGCCAGCCGGTCGCGCGTCAGCCTCGCTTCGGCGTCGGCCAACGTGGTGCTGACCGACAGGCCCAGCGCGTCCAGCAGCTCGAAGGGGCTGTGGCGGCTGTCGAAGTCGTGCCGGCCGAAGATCAGCACCGGCACGCCCTCACGCGCCAGCAGTTGCGCCACCAGCGGCATCAGGTTGGCCTGCTTGCGGGCGCCGTTGAAGCTGGGCAGCAGCACGGTGCGCGGGCCTGCTGGAGCCACCATCGACGCGGTGCGCGCCTGCATCGCTGCCAGGAAGCCGGCCACCTCGTCGGCGCTCTCGCCCTTGATGCGCAGGGCGATCAGCAGGGCGCCCAGTTCCATGTCGGGCACGTTGCCGTCCAGCATCTCGCCGAACAGCTCCTGGGCCTGGGCGCGGGTGAGGTCGCGGGCACCGCGGGCGCCGCGGCCCACTTCCTTGATCAACGGGGCGTAGTTCATGCCCGCAGTGTAGAAACGACAAGGGCCACCTCACGGTGGCCCTCGATCAGCGCGGGCCGATCAGAACGCGAAGGTCGCGCCGACCGTGACGAGTCGCAACGTCCCCTTGTCGCCGGCGATCTGGCCTTGGGTTGAATCCACGGCCAATTCCAACTTGACTGTCTGGCTGACGGCGTAGGTCACGCCGACGCCGGCGTAGACCTTGGTCGTGGTCTCGGATTCCGTTGCGCGTGCCGTTCCCAGCACGCCTTCGACCTTGGTCTTCACCCGAGCTGCTCCCAGGCGGAGGTTCATCCCCCATTCATTGCTCAGCGGCAGTGCGAAGACGCCGCCCAGCGTGATGGCCGTGGGCTTGATCGTGGCGGAGATGGTGCCGTCAGTGCCAGATCCCTGGCCGAAGCTGACATAGCCGGCTTCCAGGCCAAACCCGTTGCCGAAGTTGTAGCCGCCGACCAGCTTGCCGCCCGTGTCAGTCTTGTCGCAGGAGGTCGAACCCGTGCAGTCGATGCTCAGATGCGACTTGCCCGCAGCGACGCCGACGTAGGCATGGGCTTGTTGATCGGCGTGTGCTGCCGTGGCAGCCAGCAGTGCGGCGAGGATGAAAGCATGCTTATTCATTTTGAGAACTCTCCCTTGGTTTTCTCGTTTGCGGGGCAAGGCGAGTGCCTTGGCCCGGATGCCTCGTTGGAGGCGGGGCGCATCCTAAGGAGGCCTCGTGACGGTTCCTGTGCTGGTTGTCGCAGGTACGCGACAACCGCACGCATTCAGTCACGGTGACGATTCACCCTGACCCTCCGCCAAGAGCGCCGGTTCACCTGGACACGTCGAGCGCTGATACTGGTTTCATGTCGCACATCAAGCCCAAGACGCTCTACATCACCCTCAGCGCGTTGATGGTGGGTCTCGTCGCCATGGTTTACGGTGTGCTGCTGCTGCACGAGGCCTCGCGCAGCGATGCCTTGATGCTGCAGCAGGCCGGTGCGGCGGCCAAGCGCATAGGCCGCGAGGCGGCGGCCACCGTGGAGACGGAGCTGCGGCCGGCTCGGGTCAGCGTAGCCTTGCTGGCTGCGGGCGCGCTGGGCAGCGCCACCAGCCAGGCCCAGCGGCTGGCCGCCGTGCCCCAGCTGGCGGCGGCCCTGCGCGGCAATGCATCGGTGTCGGCGGTCTACGTCGGCACGGCCAGCGGCTCCTTCCTGCTGCTGCGCCGGCTGCAGGACGCAGCCGCGCGCAGCCGCATGGGCGCGCCGGTCAACGCGGCCTACGGTCTGCAGAGCGTCGACCGGGACGCCGGCGCAGCTCGCGGCAGTTTCCGTTTCCTGGATGCGGGTCTGCACGAGGTGCAGCAGGTCGAGCGCCCCGACTATCTCTTTGATCCCCGCACGCGGCCCTGGTACGAACTGGCGCGGCGCGCCGGCGATGGCCGGGCTGTGCAGTCCGAGCCTTATCTCTTCTTCACGACCGGCGAGCCCGGTGTCACGCTGGCCGAGGCGCGCGGCGCCGTCGTCGTCGGCGCCGACGTCAGCCTTCAGGCCCTGAGCAGCATGTTGACCAAGCCGCAGATCAGCCGCTCGGCCGAGCTGCTGATTGCCACCGCAGGCGGCGAGTTGCTGGCTCAGGCCCGCCGTGAGGTCGCGCCACCGCCCGTCGGGGCCAAGACGCTGCGCAAGGTTGCCGAAGCCGCTTCACCGCTGATGCGCGCGCTGTGGGCGCGCCGCGATGCCGCCGGCGGGCTGGTGCCCGTGCAGATGGTCGATGGCCGCGAGTGGGTGGCGCATGCGTTGCCGCTGGCGGGCGGCCAAGGGGACGGCGCCTCGCTGACGCTGCTGATGGCCGCGCCGCGCGACGAGTTGCAGGCCTTCCAGATCGAGAGCCGGCGCCACGGGTTCTACATCTCGCTGGGCCTGATGCTGTTGCTGCTGCCGCTGGTGCATCTGCTTGCGGACCGAGTCTCCAAGCCTCTGCGCGAGCTGGCCCGGCAGGCCGAGGCGATCCGCCATTTCGAGTTCGACGGCCCCGATCCCAAGCGCAGCCTGATCCGCGAGGTCGACCGCCTGGCCGTCGCGATGACGGCCATGAAGCATTCGTTGCGCCGCTTCCTCGACATCAGCGCCGCCCTCAGCGCCGAGCGCGACTTCGACACCCTGCTGGATCTCATCCTGCGCGAGACCATCGCCGTGGCCGAGGCCAAGGGCGGTGCCGTGCACCTGCTGTCCGCCGATGGCGCGCTGCTGCTGCCGGCCGCTTCGCACCTGCACGGCGAGACTGCCCACCGCGCCGGCCTGACCTGGGAGGTCAACGCGCCCGACAGCCCCGGCGCGCCGGTGCTGGCCCTGCGTGCCGACGGACCGGTTGAGTTGGACCTGAGCTGGGACAACCCGGGTCATCTCAAGGCCTACGAGCCCTTGTTCGCCAGCCTCAGCGCGGCGCGGGTTCGGCTGCTTTCGCTGCCGCTGAAGAATCGTCAGAACGAGACCATTGGCACGCTGACGCTGTCCTTCCCCTTGCCAGCCCAGGGGCCTGCCGAGCCGCTGGGCGCAGCCCGCGTGGCCTTCGTGCGCGCGCTCTCGGGCACGGCCGCCCTGGCCATCGACAACCAGGAGCTGATGCGCGCGCGCAAGGCGCTGCTGGAGAGCTTCATCCAGCTCGTGGCCGGCGCCATCGACGCCAAGAGCCCCTACACGGCCGGCCACTGCCAGCGCGTGCCTGAGCTGACCAAGATGCTGGCCCAGGCCGCCTGCGATGCGACCGACGGGCCGTACGCCGGCTTCAGCATGACCGCTGACGAATGGGAAGCCCTGCACATCGCCGCCTGGCTGCATGACTGCGGCAAAGTCACGACGCCGGAGTACGTCGTCGACAAGGCCACCAAGCTGGAGACGATCTACAACCGCATCCACGAGATCCGCACCCGCTTCGAGGTGTTCAAGCGCGACGCTCAGATCGCTGCGTTAGAGCAGAGGCTCGGCACCGAAGGCACGGCCCTGGCGCGCGCCGAGGCGGCCCCGGCCCAGGCCGCGCTGGACGCTGACTTCGCCTTCGTCGCGGCCTGCAACCTGGGCGGGGAATTCCTCGGCCCCGAGCAACTGGCGAGGCTGCGCGAGATCGGCGCGCGGCGCTGGTGGCGCACGCTGGACGACAGCCTGGGCCTGTCGTTCGACGAGACCCGGCGTCTGCCGCGCCCGCGGCCGCCACTGCCCGCGCCGGAATCCTTGCTGGCCGACCGGCCCGAGCATGTGCTGGCGCGCCCGCCGGCCGAGGCACTGGACAAGGGCAACCGCTGGGGGTTCCGCACGAGCCAGCCCGAGCACCTTTACAACCGCGGCGAGCTGCACAACCTGGCCGTGTCGCGCGGCACGCTGACGGAAGAAGAGCGCAGCAAGATCAACGACCACATCGTGCAGACCATCAAGATGCTGCATGAGTTGCCGTTCCCGAGGCATCTGCGCGCCGTGCCCGAGATTGCCGGCGGCCACCACGAGCGCATGGACGGCAAGGGCTATCCGCGCGGGCTGACGTGCGAGCAGATGAGCCCGCAGGCTCGCATGATGGCCATCGCCGATGTCTTCGAGGCCCTGACCGCCGACGACCGCCCCTACAAGCCCGGCAAGCCGCTGTCAGAGGCGCTGACTATCCTGGCCGACATGGTGCGCGAGCAGCACCTGGATGCCGAGCTGTTCGAGCTCTTCCTGCGCTCGGGCGTCTGCCTGGCCTATGCGCGGCGCTTCATGGCGGCCGAGCTCATCGACGTGGAGGACGTGGGCGCCTACCTGTCGTGACGATTGACGCTGAGCCTGAGCGGCGCGCCCTTTAGCAGCGGGTTGCCTGCGCCGTCATGCAGCGCGACGACGACCTCGTACTCGCCCAGCGGCAGGTCGACGATGGCTTCGCTGCGGCCATCGATCAGGTCCTGGCGCTTCACCGTGTTGCCCTTCTGGTTGAAGCTCAACCGGAAGTGGCCGGTGTCCTTGATGCTGGTGCCGGCAGGCGCCACGCCCAATCCGGCGCCGAGCACGCCCAGTGACAGCGTGAAGGGGCTGGATACGGTCTCGTCGTCGCGCAGGTTCTTCACGTAGACCGCGCGCTCGCTGGATGCGCGTGGCGCGGCGCGCTGGTCCTGATACCAGGCCTCGCAGCTGTCGGCGTCACCTGAGATGACCTTGGGCGCCGGGTCGCTGCGCTTGCCCGTGACCTCGATGGCGATCTCGTTGCTGAAGACGAAATAGGGCTTGTGGGCGTGATCGGCGAACAGCAGCCGCAGCGTGTGCCGGCCGGGTGGCAGGTCCAGCTCGGTGCCGGTCTGGCCCTTGCCGAAGTGCTTGTGCGTGGCCGAGAAGGGGATGGGTGCGGTGTGGTCGCGTGGCAGCGGCGTGTCGACCAGGATGTGGTGGTGGCCCGCTTTCTCGTTGGCATTGCCGGCCGGGATGACGCCCATGCCGCGCACGCCGAACTCGACCCAGAACGGCGTGCGCACGCGGTAGCCGTTCTTCAGGTTGCTGAAATGCACGGAGACCGGCTCGCGCAGGTCGACCGCCGAGCGCTGCGCCGTGTGGGCCAGCCAGCACTGGCGCTCCAGCGGGTCGGCGGGCAGCGGGTCGGCTGCGGCCAGCGGCGCAGCCAGACCCAGGAGACAGACCAGCCAGTGGCTGCAGATCGATTGAGTCCGTGATCCCATGCGGGGCCCCATCGTCGAGTTGCGTCGATTGTGGTGGCCGCCGCAGGGGGCGTCCGTCGTGAAAAGTGACGATGCGGCTCAGGCCGCCTGTCTCTGCCCGCTCAGATGGAGTTCGCCGAACAGATCCTTGGGGTCGGCCATCTGAGGGATGAGGTCGAGCGGCGAGCCCAGGCCCAGCTGGGTGCTGACGTCACGCAGCAGGCGCAGCGCGGAGAAGTCCTCCAGCGCGAAGCCGACCGAGTCGAACACGGTGACTTGGCTGGCCGATTCACGGCCAGCGGCGTCACCGGCCAGCACGCGCCAGAACTCGGTGACGGGGAAGTCGGCCGGCATCTGCTGCATGTCGCCTTCAATGCGCGACTGCGGTTCGAACTCGCAGATCACCCGCGCCATCTCCAGCACGCCACGGTGCAGTTCGGTCTTGCCGGGGCAGTCGCCGCCGACGCCGTTGATGTGCATGCCGGGCTCGATCATGTCGGGCGTGATGATGGTCGCGTTGGTCTTGTCGGCCGTCACGGTGGTGACGATATCGGCGCCGCGCACGGCCTCAGCGGTCGACGAGCAGACGGTCAGCGTCAGGCCCGGCGTGCCTTGCAGATGGCGCACCAGCTTGGCGGTGGCTGCGGGGTCGATGTCGTACAGGCGCAGCTCGCGGATGCCCAGCAGGTGGTGGAAGGCCATCGCCTGGAACTCGCTCTGGGCGCCGTTGCCGATCAAGGCCATCACGCGGCTGTCGGGGCGGGCCAGCTGCTTGGCCACCATGACCGAGGTGGCGGCCGTGCGCATGGCGGTGGTCAGCGTCAGCTCGGACAGCAGGGCCGGTGCGCCGGTGGCCACGTCAGCGAGCACGCCGAAAGCCATCACGGTCGGCAGGCCGAAGCGGTGGTTTTTGGGGTGGCCGTTGACGTACTTGAAGCTGTAGAGGCTGTCGTCGGCGATGGGCATCAGCTCGATGACGCCGTCGGCGGAGTGGGCAGCGACGCGCGGCGTCTTGTCGAACTCGGCCCAGCGCAGGTAGTCGGCTTCCAGGTAGCTGACCAGGCGGCGCAGTAAATCTGGAAGTCCGACGCGCTGCACGAGGGTGGCGACGTCTTGGGTGGTGAGAACGGTGGTCATGGCAGGTCTCCTGAATGTGTTGGAGTGGATTCTTGCGAGGCCGCTTGCCAAACAGAAGCGCAACTCTTGCGCAGTAATGCGAGCTCATTTGGCAAAATGAAGGCCTTGACTGACACTTTGCACAAGATGGACGCCCTGGACCAACAACTCCTCGCCCTGCTGCGCGCCGACGCCCGCGCCAGCGTCGCCACGCTCGCTGCCAAGCTCAAGGTGTCGCGCGGCACGGTCACCAACCGTATCGCCCGGCTGGAGGACGGCGGCGTCATCAACGGCTACACGGTGCGCCTGCGGCCCGACGCCGTGCCCGACGAGATCACCGCCTGGATGAGCATCACCGTCGACGGCAACCGCACGCGCGAGGTGGTCTCCATCCTGCTCGGCGAGCCCGGCATCACCGGCCTGTTCGACACCAACGGCCGCTGGGATCTGCTGGCCGAGGTCCGCAGCGCCAACCTGCAGGAGCTGGCCGAGGTGCTGGAGCGGGTGCGGCTCATCAAGGGCATTGCCGGCACGGAAACGTCCATTCACCTGCAGAGCTACAAACTCAGCTGAAACGAGAGCCCCTTGCCCGGTCCTGCCTGCTGAACGCGGGCAACCCCAGTCGGTCTTGCAGACCGCGCAGCCGACAGAGCGGCTGCTCTTCGGCAGGCGCGACAAGTCCACAGGACTTGCCGTGTCCCGCCTCAGCCCCCTGGGGGACAGCGATGCTTGCCGGATTGACCGGCAAGCACATCGCCAGCGCGGGCCGGCTTGGGAGCGGCCCGGCGCTCGGCCCGCAAGATGCATCCGTGCAGCTGAGATGATGCGCCCATGTTTCGCCGCCTCGCTTCACTCGCCCTCGTGCTGGCCCTATCGGCCTGCGCTTTCGGCCCCACGCAGCCGCCTGCGCCTGTCGTTGTGCCGACGCCCGACCCCATCCCCGTCGTCAAGCCGGTTCCAAAGCCGCCCCGGCTCGGCCTCGCCCTCGGCGGCGGCGCCGCGCGCGGGTTTGCCCATATCGGCGTCATCCAGGTGCTGGAGGAGAACGGCATCAAGGTCGACCTCGTCGCCGGCACGTCGGCCGGCAGCCTGGTCGCGGCGCTCTATGCCTCAGGCAAGGGCGGCAAGGAGATGCAGTTGCTGGCCGAAGGCATGGACGAGGGCGCCATCACCGACTGGTCCTTCCCGCTGCGCGGCCTCATCCGTGGCGAGGCGCTGGCGCGTTTCATCCGCGACAAGACCGGCGGCAAGGGCATAGAGCAGATGGTGGTGCCGCTGGGCATCGTCGCCACCGACCTGTCCGACGGTTCGCCCATCCTGTTCCGCAGCGGCGATACCGGCACCGCCGTGCGCGCGTCGAGCGCCGTGCCGGCCGTGTTCCAGCCGGTCAAGATCGGCCAGCGCGAGTACGTGGACGGCGGCCTCGTGTCGCCCGTGCCGGTGCGCTTTGCGCGCGAGATGGGCGCCCAACTCATCGTCGCGGTAGACATCACCTCGCCGCCCGAGAAAGACCCGCCGGGTGATGCCTTCCGCATGCTGATGCAGACCTTCTCCATCATGGGCCGCAGCATCAACAGCTTCGAGCTGCGCGACGCCGACGTGCTGGTGCGCCCGCGGCTGGACGGCGTTTCCAGTGGCGACTTCAGCGCCCGCCGCCGCGCCATCCAGGCCGGCCGCGAGGCGGCGCTTGCCGTGCTGCCGCTGATCAGGCAACGCATTGCCGAGAAGACGAGGTAGCCGCGCTTGGACACCGAGATCCCGCTCTTCCCGCTCGGCTCGGTGCTGTTTCCCGGCGGCTACCTGCCGCTGCGCCTGTTCGAGCCGCGCTACCTCGACATGGTGCAGCGCTGCCACGCCCAGAAGCAGGCCTTCGGCGTCGTGGCGCTGACCGAGGGCCAGGAGGTCAGGCAGCGCGAAGGCGAGGGCTTTCGGCGCGAGGCCTTTCACGACATCGGCACGCTGGCGCTCATCCAGCATTTCGAGTCTGACCAGCCCGGCCTCATCAAGATTCGCACCCGCGGCACGCAGCGCTTTCGGCTGCGGTCCTCGCGCTGCCTGAGCCACGGCCTGTGGGTGGGCCAGATCGAGCTGATGGCCGACGACGTCGCTGTGCCGGTGCCCGACGACCTGCGCCCTGCCGCGCGACAGTTGCAGGACCTTCTGGCCGGCTGGCGCGAGCGTGCCGGGCCCGAAGAGCTGCCCGTGCAGCCGCCCCACGCGTGGGACGACGCCGGCTGGCTGGCCAATCGCTGGGCCGAGCTGCTGCCCATGCCGCTGGCCGAGCGTCAGCGGCTGATGGCGATGGACAACCCGCTGCTGCGGCTCGAACTCGTTGTCGACCGCTTGGACGAGATCAGCGATTCAGCCACTCTGTAAGGACGGCCAGCACCTCGGCCTTCTCGGGCTCGTTGAAGATCTCATGGAAGAGTTCCGGCCAGGGCTGGGTCGCCACGACATTGGCCGGCACCGCCGACGCAAAGGCCTCGCTGCCGCGCGGCGCGACGCAGCGGTCCGCGCCGGCCCACATCAGCAGCGTCGGCAAGGCCCAGCGCGGCGCATCGGCGATGACCCGGGCGCCGGCGTCGACGATGAAGCGTGTCATGCGCGCCGTGATGCGGTCGTGCACCAGCGGGTCGGTCTCGTAGGCTTGCACGACGGCCGGGTCGCGGCAGATCCACGCGGGCTTGAGGCCGTTGCCGACGGCCAGGCCCGGCGTCAGCTTCTCGGCCACGGCCAGCGCCAGCTTTTGCGCGCCGCTGAGGCCGGGGTCCAGCGCGGGGGAGGACAGCACCAGGCCGTCCAGCGGCCGGCTCCAGGCGGCGGGATAGGCCGACAGCGCCTCGGCCGCGAAGCGCGCCGCGATGGCGCCGCCCAGGCTGTGGCCCAGCAGCACGAAGCGCCGACCCGGCTGGCGCACGGCGTCGATGACGCGCGCGGTGTCGCGCAGCAGCGCCTCGGCGTCGGGGATGTCGCCGCGCGGGCCCTGGCTGAGGCCGTGGCCGCGGTGGTCCCAGCCGTGCACGTCCCAGCCGGCGGCGTTGAGCGCGGCGGCCACATGGACGTAGCGTTCGATGTGCTCGCCCAGGCCATGGACGATGAGGAGCTGGCCGCGCGCCGGCGCGGTGGCGGGCCAGTGCCGGGTGTGAAGCGTGAGGCCGTCGTCGGTGGTGGTCATGGCGTGGCGGGCTGCGGAGGTGGCGGGAGTCTAGAAGCCTCTCGCCGCGAGCCCAGCACGCGTGCATAGGCCCAGGTGAACTCCGCGCCGATCAGCAGGATCTGCGCCGAGAAGTAGACCCACACCAGCAGCGCCACCACCGACGCCGCCGCGCCGAAGCCCGACACGACACCAGTGCTGCGCAGGTATAGGCCGATCACCGTGCGCCCCAACTCGAACAGGCCCGCCGTGACGAGAGCACCGAGCAGCACGTCATGCCAGGCGACGCGGGCGCGCGGCATCCACTTGAAGATCAGCGCGAACACGGCCACCACCAGCCCCTGGCTGATGACAGCATTGGCCACGCCCGCGACGTAGAGCCACTGGCCGAACCACGGCTTCCACCAGGTCTCCGCGACCGCCATGACGGCGCCCAGCAGCAGCGACACCAGCAGCAGGAAGGACAAGCCGAGGATGAGGCCAAAGCTCAGCAGCCGCGCGCGCAGCCAGGCCCACCAGCCCTGCACCGGCCGGGCAGGCACATGCCAGATGGTGTCCAGCGCGTCCTGCAACTCGGCGAACACGGTCGTGGCGCCCACCAGCATCAGGCCCAGGCCGATGACGGTGCTGAGCCAGCCGCCCACCGGCCAGGCCACGCTCTTGAGCATCTGCTCGACGGTGGCGGCAGCGGTGTCGCCCAGCAGCCCGGCGAGCTGCGACACCAGCTCGCCACGCACCGCCTCACCGCCCCACACCAGGCCGGCCACCGACACGACGATGAGCAGCAGCGGCGCCAGCGAGAACAGCGTGTAGTAGGCAATGGCGGCGCCCATGCGCGGGCCGCGGTTGTCGAGGAAGCCGTCGAATGTCAGCCGCAGAACACGGCCGAGCGGGGCCAACGTTTGTCTCATGTCCAACCAGCGCATGCGGCGAGTCTGGCGCTGGATCAGGGCAGCGCCTGTAGGACTAGGCCTTGCTAACGCTGCAGTGCGCGAAATTCCAGGCGCAGCCCCGGCGACAGCGTGATCAGCTCCGCAGCACCGAGCACATGGACCTTGTGCCACACGCCGCGAGGCACCACCAGGCCTTGCCCGGCGCCGAGCTCGGTGGTCTCGGCGCTCTCGAGCTCCAGCGTGACCGCGATACGGCCCGCCACGACGTAGAGGATCTCGTCGCCATCCGGGTGCATCTCGCCGCCGTGCGGCGCGTCCCGCGTCATCGATACCGGTGTGAAGGTGAAGCCGGCAAAGCCGTGGAAGGGGCTGGCGCCGTTGCCGCGGCTGATCGCCTGGTCGGCGCCCAGGTGCAGGCAGTCATTGGCGTCAAAGCGGATCGGCTGGGGGTTCATAGTGGAAGCGGATGAAGTAGAGCTTGTGGCCGCTGCCGTGGCGAGCCGTCTGCAGCAGGTCGGCGAGGCTGCGGAAGCCCGACTCGCGCGCCAGCGAGTCCGAGATGCCGTCCCAGCCGATCTCGCGGATGGACTTGACGACGACATGGCCGCCCTCCAGCGGGTAGCGGCCGCCGGCCTTCACGCGGGGCGACTGCCAGACGCGGATGCTGGTCGTGATGTCGCCGCACTTGACACCCTCGCGCAGCTTCTTCGTGAACTGCATGGGCCGTCAGCCGAGTCGCGTCGTCACGTTCCACACGTGGTGGGCCGGGTCGATGATGCGGCCGACGCGGTCGCCCCAGAACTGGTCGGCGGCGGGCATCAGCACGCGAGCCCCGGCGGCCACGGCCTTGGCCATGGTCGCGTCGACGTCCTCGCAGTACAGGTAGGTGACGACCGGTGAGCTGCCGTCCGGTGCAGGTGGGCGGCTGCCCAGGTGGGGCGAGTCGTCGTGCACCATGAACAGGGACTCGTGGATGGACAGCGTCGCGTGAATGACGTGGCCATCGGCGGTCGCGCGGCGTGACAGCTCGACCGCGCCGAACGCGGCCTTGCAGAACTCGATCTCGCTCGCGGCGTCTGCGCAGACCAGCATGGGAATGACCATTCGGGGTTTCATGTTCAGGCTCAGACTGAGGTGCGCAGCCGCTCGTACCCGCTGCGGCTGACGGGTATGCGCTTGCCGTTCTTCATACGGGCGATGTAGGCGTCGCTGTCGGTTCTCTCCAGGCCCTGCAGCGCGGCCAGGTTGATGATGAAGCTGCGGTGCACGCGCACGAAGCGGGCGGGGTCGAGCTGCGCCTCCAGCTCGGAGATGCGCTGTGTCTTCAGGTGCTCGCGGCCGTTGGCGTGGAAGGCGACGTTGTCGGCCTGGGCCTCGATGTAGGCGATGTCGTCGACCAGCAGCACCTGCATGCCATCGCCATCCTTGACGAGCACGCGCGTGAGCCGCGGGCCGGGCGCCACCAGCCGCTCCAGCTCCGGCGCGGCCTGGCCCAGCAGGCGGCGGGCGCGTTCCAGCGCGGTGTCAAAGCGGGCCTGGGCGAAGGGCTTGAGCAGGTAGTCCACGGCGTGCAGCTCGAAGGCGCGCATGGCGTGCTGGTCATAGGCTGTCGTGAAGATGACGCCGTCGCGCCGGCCTGTCAGTTCCAGCACTTCCAGGCCGGTGAGCTTGGGCATCTGGATATCGAGGAACACGAGGTCAGGCTTGAGCTCGGTGATGGCGCGGGCCGCATCGAGGCCGTTGTCGGCTTCGGCCACAACGCAGATGTCGGCGTGTGGGCGCAGGTACTCGGCGAGCAGGCGGCGGGCCAGTTTTTCGTCGTCAGCGAGGAGCGCGCGGAGGGTCATGGCGTCGTCTCGAAGGGGATTGAGATTTCTACCGCGAAGCCCTCGGGCTTGGCGCCCCAGTGCACGCGGGCGCGGCCGGCGTAATGGGCGCACAAGCGCTCGCGCAGGTTGCGCAGGCCCAGGCCCAGTCCCGTTTCGTTGGAAGGCGTCTCCGGCACCGGGTTGCGTACGGCCAGATGCAGCCAGCCGTCGCGCACCAGCGCCTGGATGCTCAACAGCCCGCCGTCG
>Ga0187844_10002477_pt1 | contig 12996 bp, 8 predicted proteins | sample SpaLakP09_SKY_50_FD_134517 | JGI IMG/M metagenome (GOLD analysis project Ga0187844, IMG submission 134517) | Oligotrophic lake water microbial communities from Sparkling Lake, Wisconsin, USA - SP09_SKY_50 | ecosystem: Environmental > Aquatic > Freshwater > Lake | place: USA: Sparkling Lake...
CTCCACTAAATCCCGACATTCCGGTAAATCCCGTAGCCCCTGAAAAACCAGACCAACCAGTCATTCCAGTCATTCCTGAATCCCCGGTTTCTCCTGTTTCTCCAGTAGCTCCTGTTTCTCCAGTAGTCCCTGTTTCTCCAGTAGCACCCGTATCTCCAGTAGTCCCTGAAATTCCTGAATTACCAGTCATTCCAGTATTTCCTGAAAATCCAGAATTTCCAGTCTCTCCGGAAAACCCAGTCTCTCCAGAAAACCCAGTAAAACCAGATTCGCCTGAACTTCCACTGAAACCCGTCCATCCGGAAACACCCGTCCATCCAGACTCACCTGTCCATCCAGACTCACCTGTCCATCCAGACTCACCTGTCCATCCACTCGCACCACTAGCGCCACTTTCTCCAGTCGTTCCAGTTATACCTGAAACTCCTGAAATACCTGTAAAACCAGTTTTTCCTGAAAATCCTGTAAATCCTGTAAATCCTGAACCCCCAGTAATACCACTTGTGCCTGTAAATCCAGTATGACCTGAATAACCACTAACACCTGTAAATCCAGTATGACCTGAATAACCACTAACCCCTGTAAATCCGGTTTCTCCAATATAAGAAGTAAATCCAGTAAAACCAGTCCTTCCACTTTCTCCTGTAAAACCGCTAAGACCTGAAAACCCACTGACACCTGTAAAACCGCTGAAACCTGAAAATCCAGTAACTCCAGTTGCTCCTGAAACTCCAGTTGCTCCTGAAACTCCAGTTGCTCCTGAAACTCCGGTAAAACCAGTAATACCTGAAACTCCAGTAAATGCAGTAAACCCAGTAAAACCAGTAAAGCCAGTATCTCCAGTATAAGCAGTATATCCAGTAAATCCCGTCTTTCCAGAATTTCCAGTTGCTCCTGAAAATCCAGTTGCTCCTGAAAATCCACTAATACCTGTAAATCCAGTTGCTCCTGAAAATCCACTGATACCTGTAAATCCAGTTGCTCCTGTAAATCCAGTTTCTCCTGTAAATCCAGTTTCTCCTGTAAATCCAGTTTCTCCTGTAAATCCAGTCCATCCAGTATCTCCAGTGTCTCCTGAAACTCCAGTATATCCAGAAACACCTGAAGCCCCTGAAAACCCAGAGAATCCGGTGAATCCAGTCATTCCAGTCATTCCACTTTCTCCAGTAAAACCACTAACACCGGAAAACCCTGTTATACCCGAAAAACCTGTTTTCCCAGTCGCTCCTGAAGTCCCAGTCGCTCCTGAAGTCCCAGTCGCTCCTGAAGTCCCAGTCGCTCCTGAAGTCCCAGTCGCTCCTGAAAATCCAGTACAACCTGTAAATGCGGTAAACCCAATAAATCCAGTAAATCCAGTATCTCCAGTATAAGCAGTATATCCAGTAATGCCAGTTTTTCCAGATACTCCAGTAGTGCCTGAAAATCCGGTAGTTCCTGAAAACCCTGTCTTCCCCGTATCCCCACTAGCACCTGAAAATCCGGTAGTTCCTGAAAATCCGGTAGTTCCTGAAAATCCGGTAGTTCCTGAAAATCCAGTAGTTCCTGAAAACCCAGTAGTCCCCGTTTTTCCACTAGCCCCTGAAAACCCACTTTCTCCTGAAAATCCCGTAGTCCCCGTTTTTCCACTAGCCCCTGAAAATCCGGATTCACCAGATTCACCAGTAAATCCAGTCCAACCAGTATCCCCAGTACATCCTGAAACCCCAGTAAATCCTGAAAACCCAGTCTCTCCTGAAAACCCAGTCATTCCACTTTCTCCAGTCTCTCCTGTCCATCCAGTTTCTCCTGAAAACCCAGTTTCCCCTGTCCATCCTGAAATCCCACTGAATCCAGATTCTCCAGACCATCCTGAAACCCCACTGAATCCAGATTCTCCAGACCATCCAGTTTCCCCTGTCCATCCAGTGTCTCCAGTACATCCTGAAACCCCGGAAAATCCACTAAATCCAGTCCACCCAGTTTCTCCAGACCATCCCGTTTCCCCAGACCATCCTGAAAAACCTGTCCAACCGGTTTCCCCAGTCTCTCCAGTCATACCTGAAAATCCAGAAAACCCAGTCTCTCCAGTAAACCCCGTCTCTCCGGTAAAACCGGAAGGACCAGTCATCCCTGTTTCTCCTGAATATCCAGAATACCCCGTCATTCCTGTTTCCCCTGAATATCCTGAATCGCCGGAAAATCCAGTCTCCCCTGAATATCCAGATTCCCCAGTCCATCCAGTTTCTCCCGAAAATCCAGAAAACCCAGTATCCCCAGTATCTCCGGAAACACCTGAAAAACCTGTTTCTCCACTAAATCCCGAAGGCCCCGTAAATCCTGTTTCCCCACTTTCTCCAGTTTCCCCCGTAAATCCTGTTTCTCCAGTAAATCCCGAAGCCCCAGTAAATCCAGTTTCCCCAAAATTTCCAGAAAATCCGGAATATCCTGAATATCCAGTGGTTCCAGAAACACCAGTGATTCCAGTTTCTCCAGTTTCTCCATAATACCCAGTATCTCCCGTGCATCCAGAAACACCCGTCATTCCACTATCTCCCGAAAATCCCGTTTCCCCTGAAAATCCAGTTTCTCCTGAAAATCCAGTTTCTCCTGAAAATCCAGAAGCACCCGTTTCCCCTGAAAATCCAGTCTCCCCAGTATATCCCGAAACCCCTGAAGCCCCTGAAAACCCAGTCTCCCCAGTATATCCCGAAACCCCTGAAAAACCGGATTCTCCACTCGTTCCTGAAAACCCAGTTTCTCCTGAATATCCCGAAACTCCCGAAACCCCTGAAGCACCTGAAAAACCAGAAGCCCCTGAAAAACCAGAAATCCCCGTTTCCCCACTATCCGCAGTATATCCCGAAGCCCCTGAAAAACCCGTATCACCAGTGCATCCTGAAACACCTGAAAACCCTGTGTCTCCTGTGCAACCACTTATTCCAGTTTCTCCACTTTCTCCTGTAAAACCACTTATTCCAGTGAATCCAGAAAATCCACTGTCTCCAGAAAACCCACTTGCTCCAGTGAAACCACTGTCTCCAGAAAATCCACTTTCTCCAGTAAAACCACTCAACCCTATTACTCCAGAAAATCCACTGAAACCAGTGGAACCAGAATCGCCAGAAAATCCACTGAAACCACTTTCTCCAGAAAAAGCAGTAAATCCTGTATAACCAGTAAATCCAGAATATCCTTTTTCTCCTTGTGTACCAATTATACCTGTTATTCCAGTCCTTCCAGTGATTCCAGATATTCCAGTCATTCCAGTAAACCCTCTAGAACCATAATAACCTGTAACCCCTAAATATCCAATTACATCCGAACTTAAATCTGTATACGCAATGGCAAAATCTTCAAAATAAATAGAGGCATCCAAGACGGTATTATAATTCAATTTGGAAATGGTAATCACCCCATTCGAAAAATCCGAAGTTACAAAGGTTCCGGCTTGAATAGAATGAGGAGAAATATCGCCTGGAACAAACATGGGAGAGGTAAATAATCCATGTGTATAATTACGATTACTAATACATAAAAAATTGGAAGTAGTAAGAGTCGCTTGAGCAAATGAATTCGGATTTATCGTAGTTAAAGGAGAAAACGAAAAATAATCAATGGCTCCAGGTTGTATTTGAGTAGAAGTGATGGTTTGTTCTGCGATTTTGGAAGTAGTAATGGCATTCTCCGAAATTTGAAATCCATTTGAAATCAATGCCTGGATATTGGATTTAATATGTGCCCATGAAAATAACATTCCTCCAGGATAATTTTTCGAAGGTATTACACTTAATAAAAAAGATTCTCCTGCAAATACTTGAATACTTCCTGTTTCAATATTATCTGAAACCACTTCCACCGGATAATGATTCAAACCATGATTGGTAGGTAATGAATCCACGGTTGGGAAAAAATTCACCGTTCCATCTACCGTTACTTTGAAATAAAATCCGGAAAGATAATTACAAAAATCGATTAATTTATTGAACGAGAGGTCATAAAGAATGGACGCACTGATTTGTTCAAAATTAACTTCATTGGTGGGAACAATTGCATAAAAAGAAAGACCCGTAAATGGTATTTTTTTGGTTTCTATAATGGGTAATTCTTCGGGAACTCCAACACGATAAATTTGAAAAGAATTATAACCACCTTCTACGGAATGAATAATTTCTTGATTACTTAAATCAAAACTCATTTGCATTACACTGTTCGAAGAATCTTCTACTAAAATACGATTCAAAAATAATTTATCGGTAAAAATTTGATGGAAAAACTGTTCAGGAGAGCCTAAGTTCACATGTGGGTCTATTGGAAAAACTATATTTCCACCATACGATAAATCAATGGGTCCAAATCTTCCTCCATTGGAATACAGATTATGAAAATACGATTCCGAAGAACCCAAATCAATATTCGAAAGAACATCTTCACAATCACAATTACATTGAATTGTAGGAGGAGAAGGTATCAAATCATTGGGTAATGGAATATTTCCATTTGCATCCATGGAATAAATCCCTCTTGGACCTGTAGCCCCTGTGAATCCTGTATCACCTGTCATACCTGTATAACCGGAACCTGTATTATAATAATCTGCACCTTTGATACCTGTGGGACCTGTAGCCCCTGTTACAACTTTGTTGCCATTGGATGAAGTAGGTAAATTCTCTTTTGGTAATAATTTGAAATTAAATGTACCATTTAATCCCCTCTTATTATTTATAGAACTCATTATAAAAGAACTTATATATTATTGCGTCTTTTTATATGCTTATTCAACTCGATTATAAATAAAATTTATAATGGAATGAAATTATCTAAAATTCAAAATAAATAGGAATAATATAATGCCATTTTCTTCACGAAAAACCAAAAAAGGTTGTATTCAGGTTTATAATACAAAAACTCGTAAAGTCTATTCAAAATGTACGACTCAAAAAAAGGCGGAGAAACAATTACGTTTGTTGAGAGCATTGGAATATAATCCAAATTTCAAACTTCGTAAACCCAAAAGAAAAACCGCAAAAAGGAGTTTTTAGGTGGTCATCTTTTTTTCCCCCAAATTACACTCATAAAATGGCCTGAACACTTTCTAATGCCCCTTCAACCCATCCTTGTTTTCGACTAATCATTTCACCCACTACCCATACCCCTTCCATGGGTCTTTGTGCGTGGTATAGAAATTTGTTTCGATTATCGATACCTTTGTATTCCGAGAAGGGTGAATAATAATGTGTTCCACATTTCCATACATATTCTTTCAGTTCTTCGAATTCCAGAGTATCTTTTTCAATCCCAAATACATTTTCGATTTTCCGAGCCCATATCGTGCGATTTTCGGCGGTATTTTTCAAAGTATCTGCTAAGGTGGAAACGCCTTGATTATCCGTATAAGCAATCATATAAATACCTTTTTTAGGGGACATGGGAATGATTTTATGAATGGGTCCGGAAACGGTAGTGGTCATAGGTATATATTGACGTAAAATAGGAATGGATTTCTCACTGGCTTTGGCATATAATCGTAAAAAAGGTTGGCCGTGAATTTGTTTATATAAGGCGGTGGCGAAACATCCGTGAATTAGGTGTCTGACGGTGTCGATTTGAGTCGCAAGAATAATATTTTGTGTTTTATATTCACGTCCGTCTTTGGTTGAAACAAGATGGAACTCCCCGGAATACGGTTTGATTTCTGTAATGTCTACCTTGGTATGAATATGTGTTCGGCCGATTTTTTGAATGAGTGCATCCAATAAATCATTCCAACGGATATATAACACGGTCCATCCAGGTTCATTATCTTCCATATTATAATGATAAAGGGTTTCATACACATCTTCCTTTTCATAATCGGTATAACCTGCGGAAATAACAAACGCGTCGTAGGTTTTTTTTCCTAGTTTTTGGATGGCATATTCGCGAAATGTTTTTCCCGCCGCTCCAGAAGGATTTTTACGATATTCGGAGCGTAATTGGCGAATGGTATCCATCACGGGAATGGGATGTGGATTTAAATCACGGGAATGATATTCGTGTTCTGTATATTTGATTTTCAATTCTTTCAATAATTGGATTAAATAGGTATCGGTTTTACGGCCAACCCCTGCGGCGATGGGTATTTGTATTCCATGAAAAGAATCCGAACCTACTCTACCTCCTATTCTGGCTTCTTTTTCTAAAATGGCGATTTTGATTTGAGGTGTTTTTTTGAGAATTTGATAGGCGGCATAGAGACCCGAAATACCACTACCAACAATCAAAAAATCATACATAATATAATATAAATAGATATTATTATTTGTTCTATTATTCTATTATTCTTTATCGATATGTATAAAAATAAGACCATTATTCAAATAGGTTCTCATGAAGGAAAAACCAGTAATGACCCTATATTTGAAAAGGTAGATGATACTACGAAAATATTTTTGGTGGAACCCGTTCCTTTTTTATTTTATAAATTACAAAATAATTATAGAGAAAAATATGGAGATAGTCCAAACATTGTTTATATTAACAAGGCAGTAAGTAATTTTGTGGGGCAAATTGAAATGACGATACCTTCTGAAAAAAATAATTTCCATGAACTACCAATATGGGCTTCTCAAATTTCATCCATCAATCCAGACCATGCTTTAGCCCATATACATAATTTATTAGTTGAAAAAATAATGGTTCAAACTACGACGATTAATGCAATGATAGAAGAATATAATATAAAAGAAATTGAATTATTACATACGGATACAGAAGGTCATGATTTTATTATTTTAATGAATTATGATTTTATTATCAAGCCTAAAAAAATTATCTTTGAGCATAAACATATGGATGGAGTATTTAATGTAGGAGTGAATTATACAGAATTATCCAATCGATTATTATCATTGGGATATAAAAAAATACATGAAAATGCAGAAGATTCGAGTTTTGAATTATTATAAATTCGTTCAAATATGATTACGAATAATATTATACATTATATATTATTATTACACAACATGACGCAACAACAACCATATGAAAAAATCGAAATTTCCAAAGAGGAATTGGAAATATTATTCAAATCCATTTCTGAAACAATCACGGTTCGACCATCCGAAGACCCGGAAATATTCTGTAGCCAATTGAAACAAATACCGATTCCAGAGTCTATCAAAGAACGTTTGATGGATTTTGTGAGAAATGGGTCAAATTCGGGTTTTTTACTTTTTCAAAATATTCTAGAACCAGAAATCCCCCGAACTCCCCCCGGAAATCATTATCATGTAGGGGAAACCACTTTCCTATCTAAAATACAAGGGATAATGATGAGTAAAATGTGTGAAATGATTGCATATGAAGCAGAGGGGTATGGGAAATTATATCAAGATATTCTTCCCATTTATTCCATGGCCAGTGTGCAGACAAGTGTGGGAAGTAATACGGAATTGGAAATACATACCGAACAGGCGTTTTCGCAATTACGTCCGGATATGATTAGTTTGGCGTGTTTAAGGGGTGATATAAATGCTTTAACATATATATTACCGGTGAATCGAATTCTCAAAAATATAACCAACGAGGAAATGGAATTATTATATCAACCATTATGGAAAATGGGGGTGGATGTATCGTTCAAATTATATGGCAAAGAATTTATCGAAGGAGATATTCGAGGTCCCTTTGCTATCTTGAACGGTTCCAGAGATGACCCGCAATTGATATTTGACCAAGATTTGATGTTTGGGATGACGGAAGAATCGCATAAACTCATTGCCAAAATTGTATCCATTTATTATCAGCATCGTATTACTCATAATTTAAAACCAGGAGAAATTATTTTCATAGATAATCGACGAGCGGTTCATGGAAGGTCTTCTTTTTCCCCGAAATATGACGGATATGACCGATTTTTAATACGTTGTTTTGGGACATTGGATTACGAAAAAAGTAGAGAGACTCGTTCTCCCGAATATCCGCGTATGATACAGGCAATGTATAGTTAATCTACAGCCCTTCTAATTCCTGAAAGGCTCGAATAATTTGAATAATATGTTCATCGTAAATATCGCGATGTAGGACGAGACGTATGAGTCTAGGTGTCCAAACGGAGATACATATCCCTTTTTCTTTTAATTTCTCGGAAAGGAGTCCGGCATTCCATTTTTCATCGACGACTTCGGCGAAAATAATATTGGTTTGAATATGGTCTTGGAGTTTTAAAAAGGAGATTTTCCTCAAACCTTCGGCCAATTGTAATGTTCTCATATGGTCTAGAATTAATATCCCGGATTCGAAATCATTCAAGGCAATTAAACCTGCTGCCCCTAAAACACCCACTTGACGCATACCACCGCCTAATGCTTTACGGATTCGTCTCGCTTTTTCTATGAAAAGGGAATCGCCAATTAATACGGAACCGACGGGGGCACCTAGGCCTTTGGATAAACATACGGAAATGGAAGATACATATTTACTAATTTGGTATGGTTTCATGTCATTGGCAGAAAATGCATTCCATAATCGTGCGCCGTCCAAATGAATTGGGATGCGATGGGTTTCAGAAAACGAATGTAATTTTTCCATAAAAGAAAGGGGGATTATTTTACCTCCACAAGCATTATGGGTATTTTCAATGCAAATGAGTGCGGTTTTGGGTTCATGAATATCGTCTTCGCGGATGGCGAGTTGGATGGAATGTAAATCCATGGTTCCATCGGGTAAATTGGGTACGGTTCTGGGAGATACCCCTCCGAATTGCGCGGCTCCTGCTTGTTCAAATAAAAACATATGACTATTATCTCCAACAATAAACTCAGAGCCTCGATTCGAACACCAAGTTAAAACGGCGGTTAAATTACTCATGGTCCCAGAAGGGAAAAAGAGGGCGGCTTCTTTATGAAACATGTTTGCGATTCTGTTTTCCAAGAGGATAATGGTGGGGTCTTCTCTGGAAACGTCGTCTCCCACCACGGCTTCAAACATGGCTTGACGCATTTCCGGCGTTGGTTTGGTAACGGTATCACTATGTAAATCAATCATTTTTTTGGGGGTCGTTAATTAGAATACCGTGAATATTTTTATCTCTATTTTTCTATGGCTTATGAAAAGGGAATAAAACGCATAGGTTGGTCAGAATAGATATGTAAATCTCCTAATTTTTGTCTATTTTGGATATTACTGGCCAAAAGTTTTTTATAATCGGAATTAGTGAGAATGGTTCTCAAAGCTTTTTCTGCATCTTTGATATTATTGATAGATTGTGGAAGTCCGACGGTTGTATTTGGTATGGTTCCAAATTTTTTGTTATTTACATTATCAATACCTATTCCATATTTTGTTTTTTTCAATACATTTGCGACGGGTTCAATGTAGGATTGATAATAAATATTATTGTTCAATTGTTGGATATTCTTTTTTATATGTTCTTGTAAATAGTTATCTACGATTTTCATCAAACGTAAATCATGACTTTGATTATTGTGATAAGCACTCATAAAATTATTATGTTTGGTTAATGTTTTGTCAAACCAAGAAAATCCATATTCTTCTCCGCATTCTGGTTCACAATCGCGATTTGGACATAATTCATCATCTACCAATTTGGTGGAAGAATGGTTTCCGTCTTTGAAATAACATCTTCCATAGTCAATGATTTTGGCAATATAGGCACTATAAAATTCCACGACTATTTTATCACTGAAATGGTAATGATAATGAATATATTTGCCTTGGACTGGAGTGTATAATAAAACATTATTGGTATGTAAGTCATAATGGGTAAATTCCGAAGCCATTTTGCAAAGAGGGAAATAGATTTGATATAATACGGCGGCCAATTCATTTGCGAAAAACGGTAGATTATTGAATTTGAAAAAAGAGCTTAATGGTTCGGCGTTTTTGATGTGTTGGATTAAAATGGCTAAATATTTGGAATTTTGACAGGCAACACTGGCATCAAAATGGTCCATGTTTTCTAAACTATCTTTTAATACATTGGTTTGAATAACTTGTGTATCTTTGACATGGTCCCATTTCTCTTCGGAGGTATATTGATATAATCCATAGGTTTCCAAAAAACAAGGGAAATGAGTTGTTTTTTTATTAATAAATTGACCTACTAAATATTCATATGCTAAATTATCGGATTCTTCGGAAGTAGAAGATTTCAGAACAGCGTGGGCTAAATAATCGTATTTTTTATATTCGATTTCATTTACAAATCCATTTTCAGAAGGCATTCCGATACGTTTAATTTTTTTTACGAAATCGAAATTTATGAAATGGTTGAAAAAATCGAGGATTTTTTTATTTTCAGTTCCAAAAGCGATACAAACCCCTGAATCTTGGCAAATGGCTTTCAAAAAACGTGCGCGGCGTTTTTGAGTGGTTCTTCGCATGAATTTTCGGATTTTTTCTGCGGCTTTTGTGTTTTTGACGGTTTTATTATCTTTTTTGTGTTTCATTAGGAATTGTTGGATTACTTTTTCGGCATGAGGTTGGATTTCATTTTTTTTGAATTTTCTGGAAACGCGACAAGAGGTTGGATTCATTTTATATTTGGCGGAGAGACGGCAATAATTATATTTTTTGGTGTTGATATATTTACATCTTGGTGGATTACATTCTTTTTCTGGTTGTCCTCGACAAGAAGAAACGCATTTTTTGATGGTGGGTTTCTTTATTTTTGGGGACATGGTATATATTATCAATTATATTTTGAATATAATTGGTAAATAATTTATTTTATATATTTCTGACTTTTTAAATTTTGGATTCTTGTTCTGATTCTTCTTTCCAAGTTCCACAATCAAAATCACTATAATCATTACCGAATCCAATAAATTGATTAGATATAAATTTTTCTACAAATTCAAGAAGTTCATAGATTGTAAAAACATTATTTTTGATAGAAATAAATGCGTTAATAGCATATAATATATTTTTACCAGCAAACCATAATCGAGACTCTATTTCTTCTGTAATGTATTCACCATAATATTCCTTAAATAAATCAATATAATTATCCCCAAAAACCATATCTGCATCCATAGATAACCACATATCAAACATTGGTTCATCATAATGTTCTGCAAGTGATTCTTGGCATATTTTTATAAGAGATTTTTGAATTAAATCCATTTTTTGTTTTTGTGTCATTTATCTTTATATTTGAAATATAATTAATTAATTTTATCTGTATTTTCTTGTTCTGTTGATTTCTTTTTTCGGTGTATTTTAGGTTTCAATTTTTGTTCTTCGGTTATTGTATCTATTACCTGATTTTCATCCGGTTTTAGCCGCATTTTACAATGACGTTGATGCGCACTTAACGCAGATTGGTTTTTTGCTATAAAATCATCGCAATAATCACATTTTAATTTACTGGTCGTTGAATTGGCGTATTTGGAAGCTAGAAATTTATCTAAATTGAAAAAGTAGGTTTCTTCGTGTTGTTTTAGTATTTTTTGGAAACTTTCTTTGATGGTTCTGGTTTGTAATAATTTTTGGCTTTGATAATATTGGTATTCTTTGTTGATTTCTCGTAAGATTTCTTCGTTAATCATAATGGAAGAGTCTTCTTCGTTGGTATCTTCGGTGAGTTCGTCCATTTTGAATTTCAATTGGTCAATAATATCGATAGCGATTTTGATTTTATCGGCGTCATAATTGACTTCTTCTACAAAGACAAGTATATTCCCGTTATGAATATTAATTTCATAATTTTCTTTATTGGTTATGGAATGAGTTTGGGCTAGAAATAATCCACAAACATTTTGGATTTCAATATCACGAATGAATTTCTTGACTTCTTCTTGTAATATATTTTTATTATAATTTTTATTTTCAATAAGTATGGTTGGTCTGTTTTTTCGTCTCAGAATAATATCCCCCGTTTCTTTTTGGGTTCCCACCGATTCGATTTGTGCATGAGGATAAAGTGATTTTAGCACATTATATAGGAGATTTTCGGATATTTTTCCTTTATTACTGGAATTTTCCATTTTTTTCAACAAGTTTGACAAATTATTTTGTAATTCTTGTTGGGATTCTTGGTTATTGGTATTGATTTCTTTTAATTCCGTCAAATTGGTTTTCACGTCATATAATTTCGTGTCAATTCTTTGTTCGGTGGTCGTAATTAAATTATGATATTGTAATAACATTGTATTCAGTTTATTTTCAATGATAGAGGTATTTTGTTCTTTCATTTTTTCATTGGTGTTATTGGATTGTATAGTTATCAATTGTTGTATTTCATGTATATATTCTTTTTTAAATTCGGAAAGTTTTTCTTTGAAACTTAGTGAAACGTCTGTTTGGATTTTGTTTACGTCATGTTTGATACTCCCCAGGTTTTCTTCAAAGGCTTTGAGTTTGTCTGATAATAATTGTATCTGATTACTTTCCACGGTTTGATTTGTTTTTTCCGTAATTTGTTCGATAATATTGATGAAGAAAAGGTTCATCTGTTCAATGTTCAAATAACTATACTCTTTATAAAAGTCATATATTCTTTTATTGTTGATAATTATTTCCATCCTTAATATATTATTTATTATGAATATAATTTATACTTTGTATATTTTTATATATATTTAGGAGTAAATATTACTCGAAGTTAGGGGTAAATTTTAGGGGTAATTTTTTATTCAGAGAAAGAAAATTAGGGGTAAATTTTACTCGAAATTACCGGTAAATTTTAGGGGTAATTTTTCTTGGAACGTTTTCGTTTTTTTTTCGTTTTTTTCGAATATAATCTTTTTTCGGGTATTTTTTTATTCGTTTTTCGTTTTTTTTATCGTTTTTCAGGAAAATATTCGTTTTTTCGATTTCTTTTTCATTATTTTATATATTTTTTAAGGGCCTTTATCTTTTTTCGTATATATTTTTCTTTGTTTTTTCTTCGATTTCTTCATTTTTTCTCGTTTTTCGGGAAAATAATCGTTTTTTCGATATATTTTTTCTTCGATTTCTTCATTTTTTCTCGTTTTTCGGGAAAATAATCGATTTTTTTGAAAGACATTTAAAAAC
>Ga0187844_10002480_pt1 | contig 12994 bp, 12 predicted proteins | sample SpaLakP09_SKY_50_FD_134517 | JGI IMG/M metagenome (GOLD analysis project Ga0187844, IMG submission 134517) | Oligotrophic lake water microbial communities from Sparkling Lake, Wisconsin, USA - SP09_SKY_50 | ecosystem: Environmental > Aquatic > Freshwater > Lake | place: USA: Sparkling Lake...
ATATTTGTCTACGCGGGCAATATGGGCGTGGCTCAGGGCATGGACCTCCTGCTGGAGCTTGCCGCAGCATTTCGTGAGCGCTCCGACGTGGGTTTTCTTTTTGTCGGTCGCGGAAGCGAGGCCGCCCGCCTGCGTGATTCCGCCATTCAGCGAGGGCTGGACAACGTGCAGTTCCACGACGAGATCGATCCCACTGAGATTTCAGCGCTGTACGCGCAGTGCCATGTTGGCTTGGTGGCGCTGGACCCCCGGCACCGCACGCATAACATACCCGGAAAGTTCCTTTCCTACATGTGGGCTGGTTTGCCGGCGCTGGCCAGCATCAATCTGGGCAATGACTTGGCGGACGTCATTCGCAAGGCTGGTGTAGGCTGGGTCTGCGAGGACCATCTTGCTGCATCGCTGCAGGAGGGGGCCGAGAATCTCCTGAAAATGATCGAGGTGGATGGCACCAGTATTCGGATACGGTGCCGACAGCTTGCTGCGGAGCTTTTCTCGCCGGAGGCGGCCGTCCGGCAGATCGTCGCGGGCTTGCGAACATGAACGTCCGTCGCTTTGGCCCGGCGTTTTTCAACGACTTGGCGGTCCAGGCGGAAGCGTCGCCACGCTTGCGCCAGCATGCCAACCTGCATGTATCCTACGAGGAAACTTGCCAGCGGTTATTTAATGCCATAGGGTTGGACAGCTATATCCGCCCGCATCGGCACTTGTCTGACTCTAAAACTGAAACCCTGCTCGCGGTACGTGGGGTAATGACCTTGGTTCTTTTTGATGAGCAGGGTGCAGTTCAGCAGGCAATTCGTTTTGGAAATGAATCGAATCTAATGAACTGTGATATGGGTGTCGAACTGTCTCCGGGGGTTTGGCACACAGTCATAGCTGAGGCACCTGGGGCGGTGCTTTTTGAGGTGAAAGCTGGCCCATTTGATCCTGCCAAGGCTAAGGAATGGGCCCCATGGGCACCGGAAGAGGGGAGCCAGGACGCAGCTCAATATCTGATTGAGCTAAAAAAAAGTCTTCTCTATTTGACTTGAGTCGGTGCGGCGGCCAGGGAGAGACCCGCGGTCAGGGATAATTTGTAGGGGAGTAAAGAATGATTTTCTTGTGGCTTATAAGTGGCTTAGGATCGTTTGTGATTTGCGTTCTTTTGATCCGCTGGGCGCGCGACCACGCTCGGCATTACGACGCTAATAAACCACAACGCTTCCATGTGGGGGATGTGCCGCGCCTGGGAGGCGTCGGTATATTGATTGGCCTCCTGGCCGGCTGGTCTCTTGGGGTCATCGCAGCGAGACTAGGGTGGTCTGTCAATAGCCAGATGTCACTGGGCACTGGCCTGGGATGGGGTCTCATGCTACTGCCAGCTGTTCTGGGGGGAATTTATGAGGACGCAACGCAACGCCTTGCGGTGAGATATCGTTTGTTTTTGACGGTGCTATCTGCCGTTATCGCATGTGCATTGCTCGACCTTTCGGTGACACGTCTTTCATTGCCAGTATTAGATGAGTGGTTGGCATCATGGCGGTGGCTGGGTATCGGATTTGCCATCTTTGCCATTTGCGGCTTGCCCCACGCCTTCAATATCATTGACGGATACAACGGTTTGGCCGGAACAGTGGCCATCTTGATTGGGCTGGCCCTGGCGCATGTTGCGCTGCAGGTCGGAGACCGCGAGTTGGCGGCCATTGTTCTTTGTATGGTGGGGGCTACTGCCGGTTTTCTGGTCTGGAATTATCCAAGGGGGCTGATCTTTGCCGGTGATGGCGGTGCTTATCTCTGGGGGGTAGTGATTGCCGTGGCAAGCATTGCCCTGGTGCAGCGCCACGCTGCAGTATCCCCCTGGTTTCCCATGCTGTTGCTGATTTATCCGGTGTGGGAGACGATATTCTCAATCTATCGGAAGATGGCACGCGGTGTTTCACCGGGTGTGGCGGATGCCTTGCATTTCCACCAGTTGATCTACCGACGCATCGTGCGCGGGGTATTTCACGATGATGCCTCACGCCGTATGCTTATGCGTAACAACCGGACATCACCCTATTTGTGGGGTTTCACAATGCTGACTGTCGTACCAGCCGTCTTGTTCTGGAACAATACTTTGGCGTTGATGCTGTGCTGCGTACTTTTTGTTCTGTTTTATGTTTCGTCTTATCTGATGCTGGTGAGATTCAAAGTGCCCAGATGGATGAGAAGTAGGTTTTGACCTTATCGCTGAAGCCCTCTTGATGATCCTCTGGCTCGACAGTTGCATCACGCATTTGCAGCTTTCTAGTTAATGGACGAATTTCTTATGCACCGACACGATAATTACATGACGACCAACTCGAAAGTCGCCCTCATCACTGGCATCACGGGCCAGGATGGTTCTTATTTGGCGGAGTTTTTGCTGGAGAAGGGCTATGTGGTGCACGGCATCAAGCGCCGAGCCAGCCTGTTCAATACGGCGCGGGTGGACCACCTGTACCAGGACCCGCACATCAACCACCGCAACTTCGTGCTGCACTACGGAGACCTGAGCGACACCAGCAACCTGGTGCGCATCCTGCAGCAGGTGCGGCCCGATGAGGTCTACAACCTGGGCGCCCAGAGCCACGTTGCCGTGTCATTTGAGAGCCCTGAATACACGGCCGATGTGGACGCCATCGGTCCCTTGCGCTTGCTGGAGGCCATCCGCATCCTGGGCCTGGAGAAAAAGACCCGCTTCTACCAGGCCAGCACCAGCGAACTCTACGGTCTTGTGCAGGAAATCCCGCAGAAGGAAAGCACCCCCTTCTACCCGCGCAGCCCCTATGGTGTGGCCAAGCTCTACGCCTACTGGATCACGGTGAACTACCGTGAAGCCTATGGCATGTACGCCTGTAACGGCATCCTCTTCAACCACGAAAGTCCGCGCCGCGGCGAAACCTTCGTCACCCGCAAGATCACCCGGGGCTTGGCCAATATCGCCCTTGGCCTGGACCAGTGCCTGTACATGGGCAATATGGACGCCCTGCGCGACTGGGGCCACGCCAAGGACTACGTGCGCATGCAGTGGATGATGCTGCAGCAAGGTGCCCCCAAGGACTACGTCATCGCCACCGGCGTGCAGTACAGCGTGCGCCAGTTCATCGAGAAGTCGGCCGCTCAGCTGGGCCTGAGCCTGCGCTTCGAAGGGCAGGGCGTTGCTGAGAAGGCGGTGGTGGCGGCCATCCAGGGCGACAAGGCCCCGGCGCTCAAGGTGGGGGATGTCATCGTCCGTGTCGATCCGCACTACTTCCGCCCGGCCGAAGTCGAAACCCTCTTGGGCGACCCCAGCTTGGCCAAGCGGGACCTGGGCTGGATCCCGGAAATCACCCTGGACGAAATGGTGCAGGAAATGGTGGCCCATGACCTGGAGCAGGCCCGCCAGCACGCGCTGCTCCAGCACCACGGCTACACCGTGCAGGTCAGCAAGGAAAAATGAGCACCGCCTCGAACCCGGGCAAGGTCTATGTGGCCGGCCACCGTGGCATGGTGGGGGGCGCCATCGTGCGCACCCTGCTGGCGCAGGGCGTCGCCCCCGAGCAGATCGTCACCCGCAGCCACGCCGAGCTGGACTTGACCGAACAGCGCGCTGTCCAGGAGTTCTTCGCCCAGGAAAAACCTGACCAGGTCTATCTGGCCGCGGCCAAGGTCGGCGGCATCCATGCCAACAACACCTACCCGGCTGAATTCATCTACCAGAACCTGATGTTGCAGGCCAACGTCATCCAGACGGCCCACCAGCATGGCGTGCAAAAGCTCCTGTTCCTGGGCTCCAGCTGCATCTACCCCAAGCTGGCAGAGCAGCCCATGGGGGAGGATGCCCTGCTGACGGGCAAACTCGAACCCACGAACGAGCCCTACGCCATCGCCAAGATTGCCGGCATCAAGCTGTGTGAGAGCTACAACCGCCAGTACGGGCGCGACTACCGCAGCGTCATGCCCACCAACCTCTATGGGCCGGGTGACAACTACCACCCTGAGAACAGTCACGTCATCCCGGCGCTGCTGCGCCGCTTCCATGAGGCCAGGCAACAGAACGCGCCCGAAGTCGTCATCTGGGGCAGTGGGACCCCCAGGCGCGAGTTCCTGTACGTGGACGACATGGCAGCGGCCAGTGTGTTCGTGATGAACCTAGCCCAAGAGGCCTACCAGGCGCAGGTGCAGCCCCAGCTCAGCCACATCAACGTGGGGTATGGAGAAGATGTGACCATTGCCGAACTGGCGGCCACGGTGGCCCGGGTGGTGGGGTATACGGGGCGCATCACATACGATGCCAGCAAGCCGGATGGGGCTCCGCGTAAACTCATGGACTCGGCTCGCCTCAATGCTATGGGCTGGCTCGCCAAGGTGCCGCTGGAGGCGGGTTTACGCTCGGCGTACTCTGACTTTGCTGCTGGATATAAACGGGCATGAATCAGCTGGGACGATATCTCGTTGACTATGAAAATCCCGACGCCGGGATCGGTCACTCGTTGGGGCATGTCAACAATGCCGTCAAGATCTGCTTGCGGCACGACCTGAGGTTTGCCTATTCCGAGTCCCAGGTTCGAAAGTCCAGCAAGGACAGCCTGAGATGGCGGCTCAAGCAATGGCTGCGGTACCTGACCTTGCGGCAAGTGCATGAGACGCATGACATCGGAAATGACATCAACGCGCTGTTTGCATTCACCCGGTACTCGGAGGATCGCACCAGGATCGAACGGCTGATTCGTCAGAAAAAGCTGAAGCTTGTATTGCTACCGAAGACGGATATCCATATTCCATCCAATGAACAACAGGATGAGATGGCCTATCGGGAGGTGGATGCTGTCATCCATGCCTATCCGGGAGACGGTGTTGTTTTTGTCTTGCCGGACAAGCGTACAGGCGACTTTGAATACGCTGCCAGTCGCGACTGGTTCAGGGAGTGCTACTTTGCGGTGCCTGAAAACAGGTTTCCTGCAGCGTTGCGTAATCCGCGCGATACCAATGAGCTCCTGGTGGCTGTGCATATCCGCCGAGGGGATCTGTTGCCAGGGCGGCAATTTGATGATTTGTCGAAGCGGATGCTGCCCGATGCGTGGTACCTCCAGATCATCGAATGTATTGTCAGGGCTGCTGCAGGCCGGCCTCTGGCTGTCTTCATCGTCAGCGAAGGACTGGGGGGGAAATATTGCTCTGAAACAGGGCAGCCCAAGGTCTGGGATGAGGTCTTGCCACGACAGAAATGTCGCGTGGTGGAACTGATTGATCAGCCCTTTGTTGAGTCTTTTCGTGTCTTGGTCGGGGCCGATATCCTGGTGGGCTCCAAGAGTGGCATGACGCATTTGGCCGGCATGCTGGGCGATCAGACCAAGTTCGTTCCCCGGATGTGGCATTCCTACCGGGGGGCAACCAGGGTGCTGGAATTGGGGGATGTGCTGACGGATGCCGAATTGGCTGCTGTGGAGCAACTGGCTGCTGAAACGAGCTTGCCTGGAAACTCAATGGGTTTTGCTGCGGCGGCGGCCTAACAACATGGCGTAGAACGCCGCCAGCATGCGTTCGATACGTGTCGGGATGGTGAGCCAGCCGTTACGACGGAACTGAAACTCAGCATACAGCTCGTAATTGGCCCGAAAGGACATCCCGGGGATTCTGGTGTTGATGTCTTTCATAAAGGCTATTCCCTGCCGGATGCGTGTGCGAAACGGCATGGCGACAGGCGTGATGCTTTGTCCGGTAATTTTTTCGACATACCTTGCCTGGATTTTCCTGAAGGAATTCAAGGCGGTTTCCTTCTTCAACTTGCTGACCTGACCGGCATGCAGGCGATAGGTCAGAAGCGGCTTGGGAATGTTGTAAAACTTGCCGCCGTTTGCGGCGATGTCACACCACAGCCCGTAATCTTCTGCATGCGTGTATTCGGTGTTGTAGGTGTTCTTGCGCACGATTTCTGTCTTGACGCTGGCACTGGGGTTGCAGATCGGGCAGTAAATGGTCAGCAAGGCCCTGATGTCGCTGTCGGATGTCGGGGATTTTCTTGCGCGGCGTTTGCCGGTCGCGTTGTCCAGGGAGATGTGGAACGAGCCACATACATCGACATCCAGTGTCTGGAAAACCTTCAATTGTTCTTCCAGCCGCTGTGGGTGAGCGATATCGTCCGCGTCCATGATGGCAATGTAGCGACCGCCAGCCTCGGAAAAACCCTTGGTTCTGGCGTAGATGAGGCCGTGATTGGAGCCTAGCTCGATGAGCCGGATGCGCTGGTCCTTGATGCCTTTGAGGTAGCGCAGGGTGCCGTCGCTGGAGCCATCGTCAACGATAATCAGCTCGAAATCAGCAAAGGTCTGGCTCAATAAGCTCTGGATGCATTCGTCAAGATACGCTTCAGCGTTATAAGTGCAGAGCACAATCGAAAATACAGGCTGCATATTGGTATGACGAAGCGAAAAATTCTGTTTGTCGATGAGTCCGGCGGTGCATGGCCCTGGAGACGACAAATCCCGATGTCGGGCGACGTCTGGGGTGATAGCGCGTATACGTTTTCGACGGATTGTACGGGCGTGTACGACTGGCTGGTCGTCTTTTCCGCCTGGCCAGACGTCGACTTGATGACGACGGTTCCGCACCATCGACGCATTTTTGTAGCAGGTGAGCCTGAGAGCTTCCATCGCTATCAGCCCAAGTTTCTGGCGCAGTTCGGGACGGTCATCACAACCCAGCGGGGCACACGGCATTCAGGGACCATATTTACTCAGCCGGGGATCAACTGGTTCGCTGGTGTGCAGTTTCAAAAAGGGCCTGAACGCTTCAAGTCGCGGCTGAGTTTTTCTGACTTTGAGTCCGGCAATCCACGCAAAACCAAGCTGTGCTCTGTAGTGTGTTCCAGCAATGCCGTCACTCGGGGGCACCGTCAGAGAATCGAGTTTGTCGAGCAGTTGAAGCGGGAGTTCGGGGACCAGATCGATTTTTTTGGACGCGGGACGCGCACGATGCCCGACAAGGATGATGCCTTGGCCGAATATCGGTTTCATATTGCCCTGGAGAACTCGGTGCATCAGGATTACTGGACCGAGAAACTGGCGGATCCCTTCCTGAGAGGCTGTTTCCCCATCTACAGCGGTTGCCCGAACCTCGACGACTATTTCCCGGCGGGAAGCTACGCGCGCATCGATATCAGCAGGCCCCGTGAGGCCATGAAGATCATCACCTCGGTCTTGCATAGTGAGCTCGACCGAGTAAGAGCAGCCGAGCTTCAGGAGGCGAAACGCCGTGTCATGTATGAGTACAACATCTTCCCTGTGCTGGAGAAAATCTATCTGAGCCTAGAGCAGCAGCCGGTTGCGGGCAGTTCCGTGCCACGACCGGAGCGTCTTTTTTCAGACCATGAGGCCAAGGATTTCAAGCTCAGTCGCCGTGTACGGCGGTGGCTGACGGGCCTTTTCTGATTGTCAGGCTGGCGAACAAGGCCGTCAGGAAAAAGAGCAGTTCGATGAAATGTCCCGTGCATACCTCTGTGACCAGATAGGTGAAGGCAATGACGGGGATGGTCCAGACGGCGTAGGTGCTCCAGAGGTCAGGCCGTTTTCTCGCCCGCCAGTAGCTGACAGCGAGTGGAATACAGACTAGGAGAAGGCCAGGGATACCAAAACCCAGGGCGAAATCCAGCCAGCCACTGTGCGTCGATCCTCTGTTAATGCCGTCTGGCTTGTGAAAGTCACTCCACTTCTGGATCGCCAAGGCGCCAAATGAGTGGTTGATCTGTCCGTAGCCCAAGGGATTTTCCTTGAGCAGTTCCAGTCCGGCCCGGGCCCAGGCAACGCGCTCATAAGTGCTCGCATGAGCGGTTTGGCCATACTCGTTGAGGGGATACGGCGCAACCCGATCTTTCCAGTTGGTGTGTTTATCGATTTGGACGCTTATCCTGTAATCGGCTACCAGATTGAGCCAGGATGGGTTGGACTGTAGGTGTGCCTTGATGACGAAACCCGACAGGACGACGCCGGCGACAAGAAAGGCGTAGATGCCATATTTTTTCTTGGGCTGCAGATTGCCTTGTGCCAGCATCAGGGCCCTGAACAGAAAGACGAGGAGAAGCAGCGCAAATACGGCGAAGCCATTTTTGGTGTCGCCAAAGTAGTAGGTCAGCAAGGTGCCGGTGATTCCCAGAATTCCCCAGAAATACCAGTGGGGTTTTTCTTTTTTGGTCATAACCTGCAGAAGCTTGATGAACAGCATCGGGAGGAAGATGCTGCCGAAAATCACCAAGGGTGTTTTCCCTAAATAGGGGGTCATGTAGAACTGCCAGTGGATCCAATTCCCCGTTTTCCATATTTCGTAGGCATATCTTGCGCAGAAGATCGCGATGGTCCCGGACAACCCGACAATTAATACGGATTGCAGGTGGCGGTTGAGTTGTAGGGGGATGTGGCGCTCGGGGCAGGTCAGAATGATTCCGAGGGCAATCCCGATCAGTGTGGCAAAAAACGTTCGGATCCAGTCGCCGGTGAGCTCCTGCCACTGCTCTTCTGGGTTATGTGCCAACAGCTTGTAGTGGACAAGCAGCCATACGAGAAACAAAAGCAGAAGGTGGACAGGCCAGGCTTGGCGCGAGATCAGCGTGGGAAAGCTGTCCTTAATGACCAGAAGAGAGGCAACACAGCCGGTCAGAAGCAACAAATGCCGAATGGCCATGGTGCCTGGCAGTGGCCATATGATAAGTAGCATGGCCGAGGCGAGAACGACCAGGGCGCCGGGTATAGTTTTCCTGTTAATCATTACTTGGCAGGAGAAAAAATTCATATTCGGCCGAGCGCGCGTCGCAAGCGGCGCCCGGCCCGTGACAGCCAGTCCCCCCCCTCGCTGGGCCAGTCCATCTCTCGTTCCCACGCCGACTGGTAGGTGACGCCGCAATAAAATTGTGCGAGGTCGCTCTCCTTGATGCCGTCGGAGCGGTCTTTGGCCAGCTGCCAGGCATAGGCGTACATCTTGAAAAAGGGCTGCGCTGGCAAGAGCGGGACGGCCCGGTATTTGAGGAGCGCTTCGCCATACCAGCGCATCTCAATAGGATGTTTCAAGATCAGATCGGCAAAGGAAATCTTGCGTGGCTTGAGAAATTCTTCTTCCAAGCTGATCCAGACATCGCGATGCCAGACGGGGCAGTTAGGTCCGAAGTTGTAGAACTTTCCGTTGCGACCAATGTCGTCCTGAACCTGAATGGACTCTTTCCGGAAATTGTCAATCACCCTTTGCTTGTTGGCAATCAGCGCGGGGATCAGAATTTCCCGACACTCGTCGACGATGGTGTACGGCGTGCCGTAGTCGTCCATGAAATCATGTCGGTAGAAAGGCCGGATGAACTGACAATCCGAGTCGACACACAGGTAAGCCTGGGCCAGGTTGAGACGCCAGAACTCGGACTTGATGATTTGTTGCGACAGATGGCCTGGAATGCAGTTGATGCCATCGAGTGTGTGTGACGGATTGCTCCGGATGATGTCCTCATCCTGGATCAGCGTCACGCTCAGCCCTTCAAGATGCTGTTTGAAAAGCGGCAGATCCTTTTGGGGGCAAGACACGAAGAAGTCAATCTTGTCCTGGTTGTATTTCTCTACGGTCAGCGCTAGACGCCTGACACGCTTGACATCAACGCTATAGCTTTTGCAATAGATGGAGAAAGGCTTCATTGCCGTTTGTCTTCGTAGCGTGTCATGATCTTGGCCGCGAACTGGAGCGGGTTGGTGGCGCGCGCAATCATGATGCGGCGCAAGGTATAGGGGTCGTCTCCAGGATGGACTCGACCGCGCCGGGTGGTGGTGGCCGTGGCATAGCCGGCCTGACGGGCCATCTCCTGGTGTTCAGCGCCGTACCAGCCATAGGGATAACAGAAGTGGCGCACCTCGCACCCTACGGTTTGCTCCAGCTCATTCTTGGATTGAACTACCTGCTCGCGTGCCTGATCAGGGGGGAGTTCGGTCAGCTTGGCATGGGTCTGCGTGTGTGAGCCTATGTCCATGCCCGCATCGCGCCAGGTGCGCCAGTCCGTGAGGGTCATCAGAGGCTTTTCCGCAACGAGGCCGCGATCCCAGATGTTGCTGCCACCGATCATGCTACTCACTCCATAGCAGGTCGCGGTGAAATTATTTTTGATCAAGACGGGCAGGGCATGCTCTACGTTGTTTTGGTAGCCATCGTCAAACGTGATACCGACCACCTTGCCCCGCTTCTCGCCTTTCAAATAAGGCTCGAGATCCCGCATGGATAACCCTTGATAGCCGAACAACCGCAACATCCGCATCTGCCATGCAAAGGAGGAGGGCGCCACGATCAAGCCTCGCAGTGGCGTGCCGCGTGGTGGTGGCGCATCGATCTGGTGATACATCAGGATCGGAATGTTCATATCTGCATCCGGTTCAGATTGGCGTAGTAGCCACCGGCCGCCTGTAACGCAGCATGCGTACCACTTTCCACAATACGGCCTTGGTCGAGCACCAGAATGCGGTCGGCATGCTCAATCGTGCTAAGGCGGTGAGCGATGACCAGGGTTGTGCGGTTTTCCATGAGGACCGCAAGCGCTGCTTGCACTTGCCGCTCTGATTCCGTGTCCAGCGCCGAAGTTGCTTCGTCCAAAATGAGAATGGGAGCGTTTTTCAGCAAGGCGCGGGCGATGGCAATGCGCTGGCGTTGCCCTCCGGACAACTTGGCGCCATCCTCGCCTATGAGCGTGTCGATGCCGTTGGGCAGTCGCTGGATGAAGTCCCACGCGTGGGCGGCCTGGGCGGCAGCGATCACCTCTTCACGTGAGCAGGCCTTGGACGCACCAAAGGCGATGTTGGCCTCCACCGTGTCGTTGAACAGAACAATATCCTGACTGACCAGGGCGATGTTAAGCCGTAGATTGGTCAGCGTCAGTTCTTTGATATCGACGTTGTCGACACGGATCTGACCGGAGGTCGGGTTGTAGAAGCGCGGGATCAAGGCGCTGATCGTGGTTTTGCCACCGCCGGACGACCCGACCAGAGCCACGGTTTGTCCTGCGGCAATACTGAAGCTGATGTCGACCAATGCAGGTCGTTCAGCGCCCGGGTAACTAAAGCTGACGTGGTCAAACTCGATATCGCCGCGTGCATTGTGCAATTGACGCCGGCCGGAATCATCTTCGGCAGAGCTGTCAAGCAGGCCAAACACGCTCTCGCAGGCAGCCAGGCCGCGTTGCATGAGAGGGCTGATGGATGTGAGTTGTTTGATAGGTGATATCAGGAGCAGCATCGCCGCGATAAACGAGACAAACCCGCCAGCAGAGGTGCCGGCTTGCCCCGTGCTTTGGCTGAGTGCTAGGAAGGTAATGATGGCGACTGCCACTGCCGCCGCGGCGTGGGTGATGGGTGAAATTGCTGATGCAGGCACGGCTTCACGCATCATGGATCGCCTGAATCGCTCGACATTATCAAGGAATCGTTGACCTTGCTGGGCTTGTCCTCCATAGATCTTGATGACCTTGTTTGCGTTGACAGCCTCTTCAACAGTGTGTGAGATCGTGCGCAATGCTTCGAGGCTGTTCCGACTGGCTGCACGCATGCGCTTGCTGAAGCCCTGGACGATAAGGGCTATCAACGGGGCAATAGTGAGCGTCACAAGTGTGAGCTTCCAGTCCAGATAGAGAAGGTAGGCCAGCAAGGCCAGAGCAGTGAGGCTCTCGCGTACGGCGGTTACCAGCACGTTGGTTGCAGCTTGATTGACGTTCTCGGCGTCATAAAGCAGCCTGGATATCAGCTTGCCTGATGACTGGTCGTGAAAAACCTGGGTTGGCAACGTAAGTATCTTGGCAAACATTTGCTGCCTCAGATCAGAAACCAGGCGTGTGGATATCCAAGTCATCAGATAGTTGGTGCTGAAGGTCAAAAGGCCTCTGACGACAAACAACAAAACGATCCCTGCAGGGATAAGCCAAACCAGGCGCTTGTTCTCGGTCTGAAAACCGTGGTCCAGCAGGTATTTCATGATGGCCGGGAATACCGGCTCGGTTGCCGCAGTCCCTACCATGCCCACTACTGCCAGGGCGAAGACCTTCCAATAGGGCTTTAGGTAGCCAAGCAGACGAAAGTAAAGCGCCCGGCTGTTGGTTTGCGCGGAGATAGCTTGCATTACACGAGAGGCGGTTTGGATGCCGCGGTATTCACGGGCGCCTTCCAGGCTTCGCCCTTCTGCATCTCCAGCGCCTTCACGTAGCGATAGAAGGTGCCCTCGAAATTGCCCAGCGCGATCATGAAGCCGGCCCAGCCGTCCAGGAAGCCGAGTTTGAAGATGTAGTGCTTCACGAAAGACCAGATGCCGTGGGCCAGTGCCGAGCCCATGGAGATCCGCTTGTGCACGATCTTCTCGGCGCCCAGGCTGGAGTAGCGGTTGGCCTTGTGCATGACCTCGGCCATGTTCTTGAAGGGGAACTGCCAGATGGCGTTCTTCAGCGTGCCGAGGGGCTTGTCGCTGTGCAGCACGTAGCCCTCGTGCACGGGCTTGAGGTCGTAGCTCATCGCTCCCTTGCGGAAGAGCTGCGGCTGGCGGAAGTTGGGGTACCAGCCCGAGTGCCTGATCCAGCGGCCCATGAAGTAGTTGCGCCGGGGCACGCGCCAGACGTCCAGCGAGTTCGGGTCGTCGGCAATCGCCCGCACTTCGGCGGCCGCCTCGGGTGTGCAGCGTTCGTCGGCATCGACGCTGAAGATCCATTCATGCGTGCAGGCTGCGATCGCCCGGTTGCGCAGGTCGCCGAAGCCCTTGAACACCACCTGCACGACACGCGCGCCCATGCGGGTGGCAATGTCCTGCGTGCCGTCCGTGCTGTGGGAGTCGACCACGATGATCTCGTCCGCCCATTGCACGCTCTCGATCGTGGCCGCGACCTTTTCGGCCTCGTTGTAGGCGATGATGTAGACGGAAATTTGGCTCATCGGGGGTGGTAGTATTTGGCGGCCCGTCCGTGGCGGCGTGAGCCGATGTCAGCCGTGTAGTCTAGTTCAAAATGAACCCCTCCGAG
>Ga0187844_10002481_pt1 | contig 12992 bp, 9 predicted proteins | sample SpaLakP09_SKY_50_FD_134517 | JGI IMG/M metagenome (GOLD analysis project Ga0187844, IMG submission 134517) | Oligotrophic lake water microbial communities from Sparkling Lake, Wisconsin, USA - SP09_SKY_50 | ecosystem: Environmental > Aquatic > Freshwater > Lake | place: USA: Sparkling Lake...
GTGCGGATGAGTTCTCAAAAGCCTGTCCACAAAAAGCAATTAGAGTTCGTAAGCCAACATAATTGGATGAATTTTTGGACTTTTCTCAAATTTAATTTACCCCTGCCCCCACTTATTGGCGATAGGACTCCCGTCAGCCTTTACGCTCTATTTTGCTCAAACGATGTGCCTGCGGAAGGCACCCCCCTTCCTTTTTGAAATGGGAATGCCGGGGGTATATAAATTTTGGGAAAAGATGCGAATGTAAGCATTTGGACAAGGTTGTAAAAATGAGTATCATTTACTAATGAAACTTTTGTACCAACTATTACTTCTATACCTGTTGGGTCCGGGGAGTGCTTACGCACAGCAATTCAATCCTAAATTAGTGCAAACAACTACTGGTTGCAATTCCTACACTTCGCTAAATGTTGAAAATATGACTGTTGAATTCAGTGGAGCTTGTATTAACGGATTTATTAGCGGCAAAGGAATTCGGAAGATATATCAAAAAAATAACCTTCTTCAAACAATTAATGGTGGGTTTAAAGATGGTTGGCCGAACGGACAGGCTACTTTAACCACTGCTAATGGCGATAAATATGTTGGTGAGTTCAAGGATGGCAAGTTAGACGGGCAAGGCACTTACACTTTTGCCAGTGGCGAAAAATATGTTGGTGAGTTCAAGGATAACAAGCAAAACGGGCAAGGTACTTTAACCCATGCTAATGGCAATAAATATGTTGGTGAGTACAAGGATGGCAAGTTCAACGGGCAAGGCACTTACACTATTGCCAATGGAAATAAATATGTTGGTGAGTGGAAGGATGACAAGTTGAACGGGCAAGGTACTGAATATGCCGGAAATGGCTCAATCATCAGAGAAGGCATTTGGGCTAACAGCATGTTAATTAGTCCAACACCTGTTCATAGTGATCGTTATCCTCTTCGATCTGACCACGCAGGGCAACAAGCAACAGTTCCGAATCAAGAAGTAGAAAGACTTCGTGCAGAAGCGTCAGAAGCAAAGAGAAAACAGGCTGAGGCTGAGCAGAAGATGCGTGTTGCTGAACAGCAAGCATCACAAACTAGAGAAAATGACAGACTTCGTGTAGAGGCTGAAGAAGCAAAAAGAAAGCAAGCCGAAGCAGAACTGCGCCTTGCTCAACTCCAAGCACCACAAACTAGTCAGTCAACTACTTTATCGTCATCATTGCCTACAATGGCAAACAGAATAGCATTGGTTATTGGCAATGATTCATATAAATCAGTCACAAAACTCTTAAACGCACGTGAAGATGCAAAAGCAATTGCTTCTAACTTAACTGCTGTTGGATACAAGGTTACATTGCAGCTTGATTTAAATGAAAAAGAAATGAAGGCTGCATTACGAACATTCTCAAGTCAAGTTCAAGGTGGCGATGAAGTCATGTTCTTCTTTGCGGGGCATGGCGTTCAATTGGGAGCCGCTAATTATTTATTGCCTACAGACATTGGTGGTGAATCAGAGGCTCAAGTCAAAGACGAAGCGATTCAACTTCAAAGAGTTTTGGATGATATGACCGAGAAGAAGGCTAAATTTACATTAGCAATGATTGACGCTTGCAGGGACAACCCTTTTAAGTCAACAGGTCGCAACATTGGTGGAAGAGGCTTGGCCCCAACTACTGCGGCGACAGGTCAAATGGTTGTTTTTTCTGCCGGAACTGGACAGCAGGCGCTAGATAGGCTTGGTAACAACGATAAAAACAAAAATGGTGTTTTCACAAGAACGTTTCTTAAAGAGATGCAAAAGCCGGGGGTTAGCATTGACCGTATTGTCAAAAATGTTCGCGAGGAAGTTGCTGAACTTGCCAAAACAGTGGGGCACGAACAAGTGCCTGCAATTTATGATCAAGTGCTAGGAAGTTTTTACTTTAAGAAATAATCTGGGCAAATAAGAGCTTTCAAATCCCATTCAGACCCCACCCACCCCGTACCCCCACTTATTGGCGATGGGACTCCCGTCAGCCTTCGCATACTATTTTGCTCAAACGATGAGCCTGCGGAAGGCCCCCTTCCTTTTTGAAATGCGAATGCCGGGGGTAAATATAAATTTTTGAAATGGATACGAACAATACAAACTGTAAACGATGTCTCCAGTATGTACCCTTTATAGCTGGCTCCTCGACCTGGGCTCGAACCAGGGACCTATGGATTAACAGAAAACAGTTAATTCAAACTATGCCTGTTTCGTGCGGGTTTCAAGCCATAAAATTTTGATGTGCAATAAACTGTGTAATTGCTTATTCTCTTTAGTTTTGACAAAGTGTCTAGCTCTGGACGCCTAGTTACTCTTGTCGCTTGGGGGGCTCTGGCCGGTATTGGACCGTCCAGAGTCTGGACGCTTGAGCTTCTCTGGACGGGCAGGGGGTGTCCAGATTCTTGACACTATTGGGTGTGTTGAATTAATTTTGAACGGCAGGGAAAAGACAGATCAATTTTTCAACACTTCCGTAGTTTTTGCAATCGGCGCAGTCACATTGCACGAGAAAAGTTAGTCGTTGTGCAAAGTACGTTAACCTTTATAAGCGTGCACCAATGCCCCTGACATCACACCAGATTTGTAAAGACCAACAAAATGCTCGTATGCACGATCGTATCGATCAAAATGCTCTCGTCCTAACCGTGAGACTGTTTGAGTTTCTAAAGAGCGGTACATGGCGTGGCGATCAACAAGGGTACGGGTCCATTCTGAGCTCAAGTCAGTTGTTTGAACTTTAGTAAATCCGGCGCTGGCAAGCCAATTCTTATAGTCTTGCAGTGTGGCAATTTCAGAAAATCGCATGCCTTCGAATAAGCGATCAGCGTTGTCCTTTGACAATGTTTGATGGCTCATGATGTCAGAAAAAACCATGCGACCGTGAGGTTTCAAAACACGCGCACATTCGGATATCAGTTGCTGTTTGTTAGGGATATGAGCAAAAGCTTCTTGCCCAATGACACAAGTGAATGAATGGTCGTCAAAAGGCATTTCAAGCGCATTGCCTTGAACGAAGTCTACGCGTTCGGACATGTGGGCTGCCTCGGTCAGTTCAATGGCACCTGCAACGCGACTGGCTGTCAAGTCAAGGCCTGTTACGCGGCACCCAGATTTCCATGAAATGTAGCGTGCTGGACCACCTACGCCGCTACAAACATCAAGCAAATGGTCACTCGATATGAAGGAGGCTTGCGTCATCAACCTGTCGACAGCTTTGGTACCGCCGTAATGATCTTGATCGTGCAACTGCAGAACCTCTTCAGTAATGTCTTTTTTAGCAATCCCACGTGCGGCAACCGCTTCAAAAATCTGCTGCGCACTGATAGGGTGAAAGTCGTAGAAATGTTCAACGGCTTCGAGGCGGGAATTCTTGTTCATGAGGGTGTTTCACGCGGTTAAAAATTTTGAACAAACGTCAGATTTGTATTAATGTCTACAGTTTGCGCCAAAATCCTTGCAACAGCTAGCAATTGAGCATCGCCGTGCGGCCAAGTGTCTTCAAATTTTCAGCCCGGCGTAGAAAGTTGCTACCCGATCAATAATTTGTGCTGGGCTCCGTCCCCTAAGATGATTTGCAAAGAGTTCAAATTCGAAGTAGCCCTGATAGCCATCGGCGGCCAGCGCGTGGAGCATGGTTGATACGTCCAGCAAGCCGTTGGATGGCTCATCCCTCTGGAAGTCCGCTGGGTCACGCAGAGCGACTAGATTGCTAAATTGAACAAGCCTGACTTTGTCTGCCTCGCGTGCAGTCAGGCCCTCAAGATCTTTATCCCACCAAGAGTGAAACAGATCCAATGTGAGGGAGACATTAGGCATTGGTTTTATCAGTTCAAGGGCTTGACTTAATGAGTTGATACAGCCTTTATTGAGCACACCAGCAGGATGGATTGGTTCAAGCCCTAGATGAACGCCTACCGCTGCCGCCTGCTCAGAAAGATCTGCAAGTCCTTCTGCGATGTGTGAACGGGCATGGTTAAGCGAGCGATTTCCATCGGCAAGTCCACCAGTGATCACCACCAGCGTATGAGCATTCAAATCAGCCGCAAGGTTAACTAGACGCTGATTACGAGCGTGTTGAATGTTCATCGTCGCAGCATCTTGGTACAAGAAGTAACCCGCGCTATTGAGTGACGACACTGCAAGCCCATGGTCATTGAGCAAAGATCGCAGCTTTTGGGAATCGATCTCGTCAATGGCACGAATGGTCAGCCCCACAGCGGTGGCACCAGCAGCCACAGCCAGTGGAAACAGCGTCTCGACCGGCATGTCCTCAGGGCAAATGTAGGCGTTGATTGAAAGTGGGTTCATCGCTTTTTAAGGCATGTATTTCGAGTGTCTTTGCGGCGCTTGTCTGTCATGACTCAAGCGAGCTCAGGTTCTGGCCAGAGTTGCCAGTGCATGTTCGAGGTACGTAGGCTCCAGGTAGTTTTCCATGCTGCGCAGCAACTGCTTGCGCGGCACCCCGAAACGCTCGCGCAGTTTGGCGGCGGTTCGAACACCTTCCAGATTCAAGGCGCCATTAATGGGCATGCCGGTGTTGGCGTTGAACAAAACCTCGAACGCGGTTCGCGCCGAATCGATTGAAGCACCCGGCTGGCGTTTGACAAAAATGTCCAATGCGCGCGTCATGTTGGCGGGTTCGTAGATCCAGGATAGCGCGGAAAGCAAGGCGCGCATGAAACCCAGCACCACCGCCTCGTTGCCACGCAGCCAGGAACGGCGTGTCGCCAGTACCTGGCCCTGGTATTGGCCAACGACGCCTGCCGCCGTTTCAAGCAGGTTGTAGCCTTTGCTGACGAGCAAGCCCTCGAACGGCGAATTGAAAAGCGCGCCGGCATGGCGGCCTTCTAGAAGTGCTTGGTAACGCTGCTGCACCCCGCCCACGGACTCGATGATGTAATCGCCGGGAGTCAGTCCTCCAGCTTCTAGCATGGCATACAAAACAATCGCATAACCCGTAAGTTTGGCATCTACTGCTAATACCTGCCCCCTTAGATCGCCATACGATTTGATGTGCGGGGCCGTCACCAGCGCAGGATAAACCCGCGTGTCGGATGCCATCAGAGCAACAAGGTCTTCACATGTCAGCAGAACTTCCCCTTGTCCCTCGCTGTAGGCAATCAGGTTGTCGAACAAGGTTATTGCCAGATCCTGCTGCCCCTGGATCAGCCCGGTGAATTGCTCCACCGAACCCGCGATAGGCGTCACGAGAACCTCCAGGCGCTGTCCGGCAAAGTAACCCAGCTCTTCAGCCACCCAAACCGGCCAGTTGAAACCACCGGGGAAAACGGCTAATCGGATGGTTTGCATGGAAGATCCTGAATCGTCAGTCAATCTGTGCGCCGGAGGCTTTAACAACCGGCGTGAGTCGGGCTATGTCTCGCTCCATTTGAACGCGCAATGCTTCTGGCGTGTTGGTGATCGGTTCCGCGCCGTTGCGCAGGAAAAGGGCGCGGATGTCTTCCGAGGCAACCGCCTTGGTGAACTCGGTGGCCAAGCGGTCGATGATCGCCTTGGGTGTGCCGGCTGGGACCAGAATGCCCGAGTAGACAACCAATTCGGCGTTTTCTATTCCCGCCTCCTTCATGGTCGGAACGTCGGGCGCCGCGGACGAACGGCTGGCTGCTGTTACGGCCAGGCCGCGCATCCTATTGGCTTTAACATTGGCAACGGCGGGCGGCATGCTAATGAATGAGAAAGCAACTTCGTTAGCCAGGACAGCCTGCACTGAGGGAGCGCTTCCCTTGTACGGCACATGTGTCAGCTCCGTGATGTTCGTGGCATTCCGAAGCATCTCGGCGCTGATGTGGTTGGCTGTTCCGCTGCCAGCCGAAGCATAAAAACTCTTGCTTGGATTGGCCCTCAAATATGTGACGAGTTCGCTGACGCTTTTCGCGGGAATACTCGGATGCACGGTAAGCATGAGCGGGGAATATGCAACCAGTGTTACCGGCGCAAAAGACTTGAGGGGATCGAACTGAAGTTTCTTATACAGAGACGCATTGATGGCGTGCGCCGTGAGATCCTGCAGCCACACCGTGTATCCGTCCGGCGCGGCGCCTGCGACATAAGTGGCAGCAACGGTTGAACCCGCACCGGGCCGGTTTTCGACAAACATCGTCTGACCGATGGAAGCCGATATCTTGGACGCGAGCGCACGTCCCAGCACATCCGAAATTCCACCCGCATCGAAGCTCAACACGAGCCGGATCGGTTTGGTTGGATATTGGTCTTGCGCCATCGCCGGTAAGACAAAGAAACAGGCGGAGACCGCACAAGCAATGAAACGCTGATTGATACGCATAAATCCTCCAAGTAGATGGCTGCCAACAAAAAATGGATGTACGTAACTCATCCTCTTGTGCATATTGATCCGAAACAAACTTCCTATCAAGACTATTTTTTGATGGCGGGTGTTGTCGAAAAGGCAACACTCAAAATACAATTTGAAGCGGTGCCGTGCAGAAGAAAATGTGGCAATTGCCATTTGCTATTCGCAATGGGTCCGACTTAATTGGGATGACCAGGTGAGGTGCGCGCGTCCTCGCCAGCTCATTTCGCTGGTGCAATGCAAAGACGGCCTGAATACTACGGCCGAGGTTCAGCCCGGCGTTAAGCGTCAGCCCTGCCGTATCGGATTCGTGAGTTTCTCCACACCTTCGATCTGCACTTCCAGAATATCCCCGGGCTTGAGAAAAATGTTTCTGAACCCCCCCACGCCATAGGGCGTTCCGGTGGAGATCACATAGCCGGGCCTGAGCGTCACACGCGCCGAAAGAAACTCGATCAACTCGTACGATGAAAAAACCATCATCGAAGTATTCCCGTCCTGCATCAGGTTGCCATTGAGCCAGGTCTTGATGCCGAGCCGATGGATGTCGGGTACAGACCCTGCAGGCACCAAGCCCGGGCCTATCGGTGTGGACTTGTCAAGGGACTTGGACGAGAGCCAATCCACGATGGGGTCTTTTATTGGAAAATAATGTGTGTCGAAGGGCTGTCCGCCTCCTGGAAGGCAACCTGCGTATCCACCAGGGTTCCGCAGTAGGAACAACACAGATGCCGCAATTTAAAGCGGCCCAGATCGTAGTCTTCCCCGCGAACGGGACCGGCACTCTGCAGCGGGTCGGCCACTTCGACTAGGCTCGAGAGGATGTCTTCTCCTGAACCACCATGCCGATGGCCGCACGCGCTGCACGAAATGCTGTTGTTGTCGAGATCGATGTCCAACGCGATTCCGTAGCTGTGTTTTCCTTGCCCCTCGAACATCAAGCCAACCGAAGCGGGTTTGGTCGACCGCTCGAGCCGCGCCTGCCGGATCGCTTTGCGGTTGGTCTGCGTCAAAGTATCGTCGACTTGCTCGCTGTCGCGCAGCTGGATGCCATAGATTTTCTCGGCTGCGTGCAGCGAGATCGCACCGCGTTGAAGGTCGTCTAGAACGGCTTTGGGGTCGCGGTGCAGCGGATCGCCGTATCCTCCGCCAGCTTGCCAGCTGTGAAACCACACATCGCCTTTTGCCATCGGCGAACGTTCGTGTTTGCAGCACAGGATTTCGAGTGTGCCCTTGACCTCGTCTAGGTGCAACGGCAATTTATCCTGCCGCTCGAGCAGGTCGATCAGATTGGTGTTCACCACCCGTGCCACGCGAATGGCCGAGCCCGGCATACCGCCTGCCAGGCCGATCGCGTTCGGCATCTCCGCGCCGGTGCCGGCAAACAATCCGTCCAGCCCACGCCCTGGTGCGTCATGGGTGGTGTAGGCCAATTCGCCGGAACGCCCGCCCCTGTAAAGGCCAGGTCCGCCAGAATCGCACAGATGGCGCCGAAAAAGATATAGCACCGGGTATTCGGCTTCCTGGTCTTCGATGTTTGGCATGTTGGGTGTTGTGTTGAAAACGATTCCCGCGGTATCGACGCCATCGGCATAGGTTCGGGCGCCACCGCCACCGCCGAAGTGGCTCATCTCGGTTGCTGCAAACGGAAACCCATGCTGGCTGGTACCTGCAAAAATCGGCGCCATCGACGTACCAGACCAAACGGCCATCGCCTGTTGCTTGTATTTGTCGCTGGCAAGCAGCATTTGCGACAGGCAGCGCCAGGTCACGTCGATCGTTACGATCACGGCCGAAATCGTGGCCATGGCGCAAGGAGCAGGATAGGCACAATTGTTGACGGTGCCGGCAGTGGAGGTGATTTCCAGTGAATCTCGCACGCCGCGGTTCCATGGAATGTCCCAGCACAGATTGATGTAGACCGACGACAGCACCGCGGCCTGAAGACCGGCGTAGGTCGAGTTGATCAAGCCCCGCGCGTTCGGACTGGTGCCCGTGAAATCGAAGCCGAGACGGTCGCCCTTCTTAGTCATGGTGCAGACGATCTGGTAGATATCTGGCCGATGCCCATCGTGGTCGATGTATTGAATTTCCTTCCAGGTGCCGTCGGGTAGCTCCTTGAGCCGTTCGCCGAGTTTCTTTTCCGCATAAGCGATCGACTGATGCATGACCGCCTGGATTGCTTCCAAGCCCCACGTCTCGATCATTTCGAGAATCCGCTGACGTCCGGAGTGCAGCGCCGCAAGCTGCGCCTTGACGTCCAGGCCGACCAGGGGGTCGCGGACCTGGTTGATGATCCAGCCCAGCACGTCTTCGCGCACCACACCGGCGTCGACCAACTTGGTAGGCGGCATACGCAGCCCTTCCTGATGCACGTCCACTGCCTTAATGGAGAAACCGCCGGGATCAGTGCCGCCGGTGTCCAGCTGGTGGCCCGACGCCCCGACCCAGGCCACCAGTTTGCCTTCATGAAAAATTGGCGCTACGGTCGCAAAGTCAGGTGCATGGATCGCGCCCAGGTAAGGGTCGTTGCAAATGAAGATGTCGCCGTCCTTGATGCCCACGGTCGGTCCGCTTATACGCAGCGTGCTGTCCACGATCAGCGGCAGCACATTGCCCTGCGTGACGATGTAGGGGCCCACCGCCACCAGGCCTCCATCGGGCAACATGACCGCCGAGGCAGCGTCGTTGCCCGTGATCAGTACATTGGAGCCGGAGCAACGCATGTACTGGATTCCCATTTCTTCCACGATGCTCAACAAGCGGTGGTTGAGTACCTCGAATGTGCCGGGATCAAGTTGGGGTTGTGTCGTCGTATTGTTATTCATGCGGCTTCCTCTTGCGTGCAGCAGCGGTCAAAATATGAGTGTGGCGGTAGCAGTCGACACGCGCGGTCTGCCCGGCCAGGACCACGATCGTGGTGCCGGGATGTTCAATCACCGCGGGTCCGCTGATTTCGGAACCAGCCCGCAGGCCAGGGCCGTCGTAAATCGGTGTCGACCGCATGTCCTTGGCGCGCGGGCAATAGACCTGGCGGTGTGACACGGGTTTAGGATTGTTGCCTGAAACAAACTTGGAATCGGGCGGTTGCTCCACCATGCCGACGGCATCAACGCCAAAATTCACGAGTTCGATGCCTGCATCCATGAGGCCCGTGCCGCGGCCAAACAGGCGTTCGTATTCCTGTTCAAAATCGCGCGCCAGCTGCCCCAGCTTGGCGGCGTTCAGGTTGGTCTGCACGGGTACACGCACGTGGTGCACCTGCCGGCGGAAGCGCGCCTCGACCCAGCGGTTGAATTGCCTTTTCGATGGCGGCACGTCGGCCACGTCTAGCTTTCGCGAACTCGCTTCCTCCATGTCTTTGTATATCTTCTCCACGCGTTCGGGGGGCATCGGCAGCACCATAGGCTCAGAATGGGTGGAGCTGAAGCGCACATCCGAATGCGCCGCGCCGTACGCGGAATGTACAGTTGCAAGAAAGGGCACAACAATCTCGGCCACTCCCGCTTCCTCGCCATAGGAACACGCGTGAACTGGGCCAGCGCCGCCGTAGGCCATGAGCACGAAGTTGGACGGGTTGTAGCCGCGTTCGATCGTCGCCTTGTGGATCAGGTCGGCCATCTGGCTGTCTACCACCTGGCGAATCGCGGCAGCGGCAGCCAGCATGTCGCCCTTGAAAAGGGGATTCGCGATTTTTTCTTCGATCGCCTTGCGCGCCAAATCGATGTGCAGCTTCATGCGGCCGCCCAGGAACTTATCTGGCGACACATATCCAAGCACGACATCCGCATCGGTAACGGTGGGTTCCACCCCACCTTGTCCGTAACACGCCGGCCCCGGGGTAGCAGCAGCGCTGTGCGGTCCGATCCGCAGGCGCGCTCCATCTGTCCAGGCGATTGACCCACCCCCCGCACCGATGGATGCGAGGTCGATCATCGGCAGACGAAGCTGGTATTGGTTTAATACAGTCTCGCGGCTGTAACCCCACTGCCCGTTCTGGACGATTGCTACCTTGAAAGTGGTGCCACCGACGTCGGTCGCGATCACGTTGGGCTCGGACAGCAGCTTGGCAATCTGCGCAGCACCCACGACCCCAGCCGCCGGCCCGGATTCGATCGTGAAAATAGGTACGGTTTGTGCCGCGGTCGCAACACCGCCGTTTGCCTGCACGATCAACAGCTTTGTCTTGAGACCTGCGCTGATTAATGAACTCTCGAGCCGCTTCAGGTACTTTTCGATCGTCGGGCCCACGTAGGCATTGAAGAGGGCTGTCGCGCTACGCTCGTATTCACCTATGACCGGCGCCACCTCGGAAGACAGCGAGATGTAGACCTCGGGCAACTCTGCCTGGAGGATTTCCTTGACCCTTTTTTCGTGCGCTCCGTTTTGGTGGGAGAACAAAAAAGCGACCGCCACGGCTTCATAGTACTTGGCGCGAATTGCGCGGATGACAACCTGCAGCTGCGCCTCGTCAAGTGGAATTACCACCTCGCCCTTGTGATCGATACGTTCACCAACCTCGAAGATATCGCGCTCGTCCACCAGCAGCCGCGGCTTCTGCGTGTTCCTATAGTGATGGCGCTCAAAAACGCTGAGCCCGGCAACCCGGCCAGTGGCACGCATGATTGTCAAGGTGTCGCCGAACCCGGCGGTGGTGATCACCGCGGTGCGGGCGCCAGAGAAAGAGAATATGGCGTTGGTCGACTGGGTGGTAGCATGAACCATCCTCTCGGTCCGCGCCAACAGCGACGCAACACTAAGGTCGATCTGGTTGGCGGCATCCTGCAAGCCGTCGAAAACCCCCTGCTGCAAGTCGGTGGGTGTGCTCAGCGCCTTGCCGCTGGTGGTGATGCCGTTCTTGTTGTCAATTACTACAACGTCCGTAAAAGTTCCACCGATATCGACTGCAATAGTAAACATAGCCCCTCATTTATCAAACGGCCAAAATTGGCATACCCAAAGACTGGCCGTTGCAATGCAGCCGCCGTAATCTTCGATGGCTTGATTTTAGGAGCAATGAAATAAAGGAAAAGCACCGATTTAGGCATCTAGCGTTGCGCTAAAGGAAACACTCGGCAAACCGCTGCGATGCGCCACACGTCACCGTCAACAAGACACGGCGAAGAACGTCTACTTCTGAGCCAGCTTAGACTGCGCGGTGCCCATGCGCCGGCTCAAATCGGCCATGAATTGCAGCGCAGCCTGCGACAGGAACTTGTCTTTTCGCACCAGCAGCACCTCGCGTGTAGAGGTCATCAACGAGTCGTCGATAGGTATCGCGCGCAACTCCCTGCGCCGAATCTCGGGTTGGATGACGGACCGGTGCATGATCGTAAGGAATCCCGGCGAACTCTTTACCAGGTTCTTCACCGCTTCGATCGAGTTGGTCTCAACCGCAACCGACACTTCGAGTTCGTGATCAGCGATTGCCCGGTCGAAAATCTGGCGCAGCCCGAACGAGGTGTTGGGCAACACCAGCGGATGCGCCACCACGTCGTCGATATCCAGTGACCTGCGTTTGGCAAGCACGTGGTCGATACGCATCACTGCACAAAGCGGCTGCGAGATTTCCTGCACGAAACGCAGCTCCGGCAGGCGCCTGGGCTCGAAGGCGAGACCGATTTCCACTTCGCCAGACAGGACGGCTTCGACCACCGAGTTGGAACTCAGCACCGACATCGAAATACTGACGTTGCTGTTCGATTTCTGGAACGCCACGATACATTCGGCCAGCAGCGAAGCCGCGAGCCCTTCCACGGATGCGATGCTGACCTGGCCGGTACGCAGATGATCAAGATCGTCGAGCGCGCCGATGAGTTCGTTGATTCGGAACAGAGACTGGTTGGAGAAATTCAGCAACACGGTTCCGGTATGTGTTAACGTCACGCCGCGCGCCTTCCGTTCCAGGAGCTGGGTGCCTAAAAGTCTCTCGAGCTGCGCGATCTGGCGCGTAAGCGCACTCGGAGACACGTACAGCGATTCGGCCGCGCGCCGGATCGATCCGGCAGTAGCGGCCTCCCGAAAATAGCGCAGGGATGTAGCTTCCAGGAGAATACGTTTTGTGCGAAGGCTGGTCATAGGTCATAGATCGTAGGTTGGGGTGTCCGTGTTCTAATGATTTGAGACAAATGGGCTAATTTTTTAAAGGAGATATTGGCTTATTCATTTTTAAAGTTTAAACGGTAATTTCACTCACCATCACTTGCAGTAAAAATCCATGCAGGCTTTAACAAAAATTCAAGAATATGGACGGTTCATTTTACGCAGCGACCATGAACGGGACGTGTCCGACGTCAGCATGTGTGATACAAATAGGGGTACTTGATTAAAGGAGGGTTTTGGTTCATCTTTCAACCTAAGGAGTGAAGATGAAATCCAATCAAGCTAGGGCCACAACCAAGCAGGTGGTCAGAGTCATCAGAAGAGCCACTGAGTCTGCCTGATACCTGAGGGCTGATCACCGCGCACACTAACAGTTGTTACACAGGCTATGCAAAACAGTTTGCCGATTCCATCGGTCTGTTTGATGCTGACAAAGCGCTTGAAGATATTTCGCCTGAAGGCGCGCAGGCACGAAGCATCGCCTCTGACTATTTGAATGGCCATGCACGAAGGGAATTCAATATTCCAGGGGTCACATTTGGCGGCCGATACATGCAA
>Ga0187844_10002484_pt1 | contig 12964 bp, 13 predicted proteins | sample SpaLakP09_SKY_50_FD_134517 | JGI IMG/M metagenome (GOLD analysis project Ga0187844, IMG submission 134517) | Oligotrophic lake water microbial communities from Sparkling Lake, Wisconsin, USA - SP09_SKY_50 | ecosystem: Environmental > Aquatic > Freshwater > Lake | place: USA: Sparkling Lake...
GTCGGCGTGGTGGAGGTTAAATCCAAATGACACGACTAAGTATGTAGATCTCACCGTAGAGGACTTTCGGACGCGGGTTCGATTCCCGCCGCCTCCACCAAATTAGCATTTCACACCGTGTCATGGTGTGCCAAGAACCCCGGAAAATAAGCCTTCCGGGGTTTTTTTATTGTGTCACGCCGTGTCATACCATGGATTGACATACCGTCACCCTTGACGGTAGTTTTGTCGGTATCTCACATACCGTCACAGGCAGATACCGTCATGCCGCTCACAGATACCGCCTGCAAGAACGCCAAGACCAAGGATGACGGGGCTCAGGCCAAGTACGCCGACGAAAAAGGCATGTACCTGCTGGTGAACAAGACCGGCAAGTATTGGCGACTGGACTACCGTTTCAACGACAAGCGCAAGACGCTGGCACTGGGCGTCTATCCCGAAATCGGCCTCAAGCTGGCCCGGGAGAAGCGCGACGAGGCCCGCCGCCTGCTGGCCGAAGGTATCGACCCGGGTGAATTGCGCAAGGTCACCAAGGCAACCAGTAAACTGAGTGCGGCAAACAGCTTCGAGGCTGTTGCCCGCGAGTGGTTTGCCAAGTACCAGCCCACCTGGAGCGAAGGCCACGCCACCCGCATCATCCGCCGCTTGGAGCGCGACATATTCCCTTGGCTGGGCAACCGTCCTATTGCTGAAATCACCGCCCCGGAGCTGCTTGCCAGCTTGCAGCGCATCGAGAAGCGCGACGCCATCGAGACGGCTCACCGGGCCATGCAGAACTGCGGCCAGGTATTCCGCTATGCCGTGGCCACTGGCCGGGCCGAACGCAACCCGGCTGCCGACCTGGTGGGCGCAATCGCCCCTGCGGTCAAAACATCGTTTCCAACTATTACCGACCCCAGCAAGATTGCCGAGCTGCTGCGCGCCATCGACGGCTACAAGGGCAGCTTCATCACCCAGTGCGCCTTGAAGCTGGCGCCGCTGGTGTTTGTGCGCCCGGGAGAACTGCGCAAGGCGGAATGGTCGGAGTTTGACCTGGAACACCAGCTTTGGACGATACCGGCCGAGCGCATGAAGATGCGGGAAAAGCATTTTGTGCCGCTATCACAGCAGGCCGTGGCCATCCTGACCGAGCTACAAGCCCTGACTGGCAGCCGCCAGTTTGTTTTCCCTGGCGCACGGACCAATGGCCGGCCAATGAGTGACAACACCGTCAACGCCGCACTGCGCCGTCTTGGTTACAGCAAAGAGGACATGACCGGCCACGGCTTCCGGCACATGGCATCCACCCTGCTGAATGAACAAGGGTGGAACCGTGACGCCATCGAGCGCCAGATGGCCCATGCAGAGCGCAATAGCATCCGGGCAACCTACAACTATGCCGAGTACCTGCCAGAACGAACCAAGATGATGCAGTCCTGGGCGGATTACCTGGACGGCTTGAAGGCTGGCGCGAAAGTGACGCCGCTATTCAAGACGGCCTGACACCAGCTTTGCCGACACCTAGCCCGACGGGGCGAAAAGCGGAAACCCTTGCCGCCTGGTGTTGGCAAACCCAACAAGGGCAACGCTCAAAGGGGGCGTGATGAGTTACAACACAAAAAGCTGTAATGCACTTCAAAAGCCTTACTACTCTCCAGTAGAAGCCGCGCTGCGTTGGTGCGGCCTGATTACCCATGAATCAATGATTCTTGCTGCCTGCTCCAACAATCCTACTGTGGTACCGGTAAACGCCTTTCCACAGTGGCCATGCCTGAGAGCCAATGCAGAAAAAATTTTTGATGCCCTGATTAATGGGGAAATACCGAAAGGGCGAGATGGCCGAAGCGTCCCGCCTGATGAGCATGTTGCACCCGCTAGGCTAACGGTTAGGCATACCGAGCTGCGCGCATGGATGGCGAAACATTATCCTGACCAGAAACCAGATTTTCTTTTCGATGAAACCGAGAGAAATACTCATGCAGCCATTAATGCCGATACATTCAGGGCGCTACAAGCTGACCGCGACGCACTCAAAGCAAGGATTGAAAAGGCTGAATCATGGGCCAAGGAAATAATTGCTGAAAGAAATGCTCTCTTGGGAGAACGGGATTCTTTGCGCGCCATGGTCGATAAAGCTAGCGCCCCTGACGCCCGAGCAGAAACAACATACCTGAATATTATTGGGGGTCTTCTCTCGATCATTTTAGGGAAGTCACCGGATAATAAAAAATACTCTGTTTTCAATAGCCAAGAGGCCATCATCACTGCAATGCTAGGACACCATGAAGGAAAGCCGGGTATTTCAGCCAGGACCATGGAAGAAAAATTTGCAGCAGCAAACAAATCTATCAAGACCAGCTGACAGGCACCGCAACTGCGGTGCCACCTACCGCAGTTGCGGTGTGCTTCTCTAACCTGATCTATTTAATACGTGTCGCAACACTTCACAAAGGAGCGACACGTGCAAACCCAGATTATCACTCTGCCCCAAACCGGCTACGTCCGCCTGCCCTTGCTGGTGGGCGAAGCCAAAACCGGTAAACCAGGCGTTCTTCCCTTCTCTGCATCCACACTGTGGCGACGTGTCCGCCTCGGCACCTTCCCGGCACCGGTAAAACTGTCGGAACGCGTCACCGCCTGGAAAGCCGAGGACATCCGTCAATGGCTGGATGAGCAAGGCAAGGAGGCCGCGTAATGGGCAATCCCATCATTCAAGCCGACGGCCTGCCGCTGGTGCTGGCCAAAGATGGCCCGCGCATTGATAGCCGCATCATTGCCAGCGAGCTGGGTATCCAGCATGAAAACCAGATACAGACGCTGGAGACGCACCGGGAGCATTTCGAGGCTCTGGGGGTTTTCCGGTTTCAAACAGAGAAACCCCTTGCAGGCTCCAAAGGTGGCCGCCCCGTTCGCTTCGCCCTGCTGAACGAGGATCAAGCCTATTTTGCTGCCACGCTGGCCCGTAATACTGCCCGAGCAGTGGACGTGAAGTTCCGCCTGGTGAAAGCATTCGGTGAAGCACGTCGGCAGCAGGAGGCCAAGGATGGCCAGTATCTGCCCTTCTACCATCTTGCCCACGATGCTACCCGGCAGATGGCTATCAGTGCCGCGAACCATGGCAGCGCCGTGCCGGAGGGTATTTTCCACTCCAATATCGAGCGGATGATAAACAAGGCGTTCGGTATCGAGGCTGGTCAGCGTGACCATCTCAGCCCGGCACAGCGCAATGCCATCAGCACAGCTTACCAACTGGTGAATGCTGCCATTGCTGACACCCTTGCCGACGGCGGCAGCCATGACCTGGCTTACCAGGAAGCCAAGCGCCGCGTGCAGGATTTTGCCCGACTGTTTGGACCTATCGCCGGGAGGCTGACAGCATGATGGTCCTTGACCCCTTGGCAATGCTGGGCAACAATAGCCCCGTGCCGTTCAATAGCGGCGCCGGGTTTGGCGACTCGATTAACGAAGGCGGACAGCCGCCTTATGCGGCATTTTTTACGTCCGTCTGCAACACCATTGGTGCGTCCTCTTCTATGGCGGGCCGTGGTGGGGATACCTTCGGGTATGCCGGTTGCCTTCGTACCGGTTCGCCAACCCCGCCACGTGCTTGCCACCCCCGTTTGGCGACGGGAAGCGAGCCTTACGCTCATACGAAGGAGGCCACCATGCCTAGCATTACCCGCGCCCTGTCGCGCCTATTCCCCATTGCTCACAACATCGGCACCGCTGCCACTATGGCCGAGGCGCAAATCATCGCCCGCCAGCACCTGGCACGCACTGGCCACGCCGTGCGCATTGCGCCGGCCTCTGTCGGCTTCTCGGTCGTGGAGGTGCGCTAAATGGCTACCGAAAACACCTTCACCATGATTGCCGAGCACCATGAGAGCCTAGAGGAGCACGGCGAGATTCACGAGGTAGCTGGCTGCTACGTGCCGAAACTGGGTAAGGACACCCTGAGCCTGCTGGAGAGTCACGCAGAGATAGCCATTGGCGACATTGCAGCCGGTATGCAGGGCCTTGCACACCTCATTACCAACTACCCATCAGACGTAGGCATGGAAGCTGCCGTAATGCCTCAAATTGGCCGCCTGCTGCGCGTTCTGGGCGATGCACTGGAACACACCCACGACGCTGCACAAAAGATTGCAAACCGCCAGTGGGCGCACGACCGCATTGCAGCCGTAGGGGGTAAGAAATGCTGACCCCCAATCAAATCCATGCCGCCGAGTATGACGGCCAGTCCGTCGCCTATCGCCTGCTGCTGCTCTTAAACGAACATCTGCACCCCAGCGCCTACGATACCGCCGCCGACCGCGCAGAAGCCGCCAGCACCTTGCTGGAGTCCTTTGCTGGTGTGTTTGCCGGATGCCTGGCCGACGCCCTGGAACATCAGGGCAGTGACGCCGTGGCCGTGCTCTATCAGCGCATCACCGAGCGAGCGCCGGAGCTGCTGGCCAGCCTCAGCCGCTAACCCCTACTGAATACGCCTTCCATGGCCGCCCGAGCGCCGTCATGGGTTGGGCAAACTACGTCCGAAAGGCACGTTATGAGCAGCACCATGGACCAAATTGCCAGCGCCCTGCGCCACCTGGATGCCCACGACCGGGACAGCTGGGTGCAGATGGGCATGGCAGTAAAGAGCGAGCTGGGCGAAGCCGGTTTTACCCTATGGGATGACTGGAGCCGCACCGCCGACAACTACCAGAACAAGGCCGCCAAGAGCGTCTGGAAAAGCATCAAGCCCGGCGGACGCGTCACTATCGCCAGCCTGTTTGCCCAGGCCATCCAACACGGTTACCGGCCCGAGCAGCCCTATCAGCCGCCGAGTGCCGAAGAGCGGGCCAGGCTGGAACAGGAACGTGCCGACGCCCAGGCAGAAGCCGAAGCACTGGCAGCCCAGCAGCGGCAGGCAGCCAAGGATAAGGCCGCTGCACTGTGGGCCAAGGGCCATGACGTGGCAGCAGCACACCCTTACCTTGCAGCAAAAAGCATTGTGCCTACCGGTGCGGCGCAACTGCGTGACATGCTGCTGATTCCGCTTCGGGTGGCTGGTGAACTGGTCAATCTGCAAATCATCTCCGCCAATGGCGGAAAACGGTTCCTCACCGGCGGCCAGGTCAAAGGCGCATCGCTGGTGCTGGGTCGGCTGAAAGATGCCACCACCGTACTGATGTGTGAGGGGTGGGCCACAGGCTGCAGCCTGCACCAATCTACCGGATTTCCGGTAGTCGTCGCCTTCAATGCTCACAACCTGGTGGCCGTGGCCGAACGTTTGGCCGGCTCGCTGACTGCCAGTGTGGACGTGCTGGTGTGTGGCGACAGTGATACCAGCCTGACCGGCCAGCAGGCCGCCAGCAAGGCTGCCATGGCCTTGTATCCGCGTGGTCGCTCCGTCATTCCGACGTTCACCCCGGAACAGGTGGAACAGTACCGCCAGCAGCATGGTGACAAGATGCCGTCTGACTTCAACGACCTGCATCAGCTGGCAGGCATCGAGGCGGTCAAAAAACAAGTTTTTCGGGGTGACCACAAAATGGTAGGTACAGTGGGTACAGTGGGTACAGAACCGCTGAAAGCCTTATCTGGCGCGGGTTTCGAGTGTACCCACTTTGATGTACCCACTTCTGTTTGTACCCACTTTGCGGACGAAAAACAGCCAAAACCACCTGAAAATGGCTCACCGTTCTTTATCGTGGAAGGCATTCCCGGTCAGCGTGATGGCGTGTACTGGGTGGAAAAAGACGACGAAAAAAAGAACCAAGACGCTATCTGGTGGCTGTCCTCACCGCTGCATATCCTGGGCGAAACCCGCGACGCTGAGCAGTCTAATTGGGGCCGCTTGCTGGAATGGAAGGACAACGACGGCCACCCGCACCGCTGGGCCTGCCCGGTGGAAATGCTGGCAGCCAGTGACACCGCTGAGTTTCGCCGGGAGCTGGCACGGGGCGGGCTGACCATCGCCACCAACGGCAAGGCCCGGCAAAAGCTGGTTGAATACGTACTGAATCACCGCCCGGAATCAGCCGAGCGCCTGCGCTGCGTGTCCCGCATCGGCTGGCATGACATGCGCTATGTGCTGCCCACTTCCGTGCATGGCCAGCAGGATGGCGAGGGCGTGATTTACCAAGGCGCGGACAGTGGCGACTTTGCCAGCGCCGGGACGCTGGAGGACTGGCAGCAGCACATTGCCGCCATGGCAGCGGGTAATTCCCGCATCGTGTTTGCCATCAGCGTGGCCTTTGCTGGTGTGCTGGCTGATATGGCTGGCGAGTCTGGCGGTGGCTTCCACTACGTCGGCACCACCAGCAAGGGCAAGACCAGCACCTTGCTAGACCCTGCCGCCAGCGTCTGGGGCAGCCCTGACCGTTTTGCAAAGAAATGGCGCACCACCCAGAACGGCCTGGAATCGCTTTGCCTGGGCCGTAACGACAACCTGCTGATACTGGATGAACTGGCCCAGATTGCCGCCGCTGATGCCGGTGGAGCGGCCTACCTGATTGCCAACGGCCAGGCCAAGGCCCGCATGGCCAAGGACGGCGGCAACCGTCCTGCACAGACATGGCGCGTCATGTTGCTGTCTGCTGGGGAAATCGACCTGGCCCAGCACATGGCAGAGGCCGGGAAAACTGCCAAGGGTGGCCAGATGGCCCGCCTGCCTGCCATTCCTGCGGATGCTGGCGCTGGTATGGGGACGCTTGAAACCCTGCACCACCACACCAGCGGCCAAGCCTTTGCCGATGCCATGAAGGCCAGCACCCGCCGCTGCTACGGCACAGCCGGGCAAGCCTTCCTTGAAAAGCTGGCCAGCCAGGAGGAGCAGCAGACCATCAGGGCTGAGGTACGGGACAACATTGCCAAGGCGCTGGCACACATGGGCATCCCTGATGGAGCAGCCGAAGAAGTGGGCCGGGTGGCTGCCCGCTTCGCCCTGGTGGCCTTTGCCGGAGAACTGGCTACCCGCTACGGGGTAACAGGCTGGCAACCGCGAGAAGCCTTCTTCGCCGCGCGCCGTTGCTTCCGCGAATGGCTTGCCGAAAACAACACCGGGCAGGCCGCCGACGACCGCGCCTTGTTCGCCCAGGTGGCAGCCTTCATGCAGGCCCATAGCTCTACCCGCTTCCCACCGCACGACGCTGCGCCGGAAGTGCTGGCCCGCTATCTCAACCGCGCCGGTTTCACCTTCACTGATGACGATGGCTCTCTGCAATTTTGGGTAATGCCGGAGCCGTTCAAGAAAGAGCTGTGCAAGGGTTTCCAGCCTCGCAATGCTGCGCGCTCCCTGATTAAAGCCGGTTGGATGCTGGCCGGTGACATAGAGGGGAACAAGCAGCGCAGTACCCGGCAAAAGCGATTGAAGGCCCTGAATTCCACCAAGGTAAACGTCTACATCCTGACCAGTGCAGCACTTGAAGGGGAGGAATAGCCATGGATAGTTGGTTTGGCAGCCTGCTGGGCGAAGGCAGCAAAACGTCTGATTGCCCCCACCAAAGTGGGTACAAATCAAAAGGGGTACAAAAAGTGGGTACAGCGGAAAGCCTTATCCAGCAAGGGTTTCAGGACTTTGTACCCACTGTACCCACTGTACCCACCGAAAAACAGTCACCCGGAAAAAGTGCGGACAGCACCCCAAAACGGGGTAATTCCTTCACCGCCGTTGGCGACCTGGCAGCCGGTATCGTCACCGCCGTGGCCACCGGCCAGCCGACACCGGCCCCAGCACTTCCCGCCGACTTGCTGGAACGGGTCAACCTGATTTGCCGGTTGGAACAGTGGCCAGCGTCCGACCGTGCGGAATGGCTTGGCATCCTGCGCCGCCAGATTGAACAGGACGGCACCCCAGTACGCGAACTGGTGGCCTGCCTAGATGCACACCTGGCCAAGCACCATGCTGGTGTGGCCGGTGACGACGACCGGGAAGCCTTTGAGGAGCGGGCAGCCATCATGCAGCACGATGGCGGATTGAGCCGCGCTGACGCCGAGGAACAGGCTGGCAAGGTCAATGAGTGCCTGACCTGCCTGCACTGGCGCGGCGAAGCCACCATCCCCAGCAGCCGACAGCAGGTACTCAGCCTGGTCAACCCCGCCAGCACCTTCCGGCAGAACAAGGTAATCGGAGATTGCCAGGCCAGATACCGGCCATGGCGCTCATCCAGTGACCCTGCACAGTCGCAGTACCTGCAATGGGTCTTTATCGGGCAATGCGCCTACACACCAGCAGGAAAGGGCAAGACGAAATGAAATGCACCAACGACGGCACTTCCCATCACCACCGCAAGGAGCAACGCCATGGCTGACGAAAACATCCTCAAGGAATTCCTGGTCTCGCTCGGCTTCAAAGTCGATCCGGCCAGCGAAAACCGCTTCAAGGATTCGGTGAAGTCGGCCACCGACTACATGAAGGAATTCTCTGTTGCCGTGGCTGCTGCCGCCACTGAAACGCTGATTGGCATCAACAGGATGGCCGAGAACTTAGGGGCTCTGCACTTCCAGAGCCAGCGGGTTGGTGCCAGCGCGAACAATATCAAGGCCCTACAGTACGCATTTCAGCAGGTGGGCGGCACGGCCGAGGACGCCTCCTCGGCACTGGAGACCCTGGCCACCAAGTTCCGCGAGTCTCCCGGCTGGGAACAGAAGCTGAACGACATGGGCATTGCCACAAGAGATTCAACTGGCAAGGCTTTGGACAATGCCGAGACCCTGCTTGCCCTGGGCAAAAAGCTGGCGGCAATGAAGGATTATGAGGCCCTGGCACAGGGCCAGAAAATGGGCCTGAGTGACCGGCAAGTGCTTGCCCTCAAGTCTGGCGAGCTGCAGAAGTTCTACCAAGAGCAGATAGACCTTCAGGAAAAGACGGGCAGCAGTTGGGATAAGGCTTCCGACAAGGCAAAAGCATACGACCAGGAAATGAACCGGCTGAAAGCAACGTTCTCGGCCTTTGTCGCAAGTGCATCAGGGGATTTGGATGAGCAGCTCATTCCCATCTTGAAGCTCACCAACGAAGAACTGACTGAATTCGCTGATTGGTTCCACAGCCTTCCGGAGGAAAGCCAGCAGACCATAAAGACCATTGCAGAGGTGAGCGCTGGACTGGCACTCATTGTCACCAACCTGAAACTGATTGCTGCGGCAAAGGGCGTGCTGGGTGCCTTGGGTGGTAAAGCCATTCCACCCATGCCGCCTACCGCGCCTACAGTCCCTCCCGCTGCGGCAGCCGGTGGCTCTCGCCTACTGGGTTTTCTCGGCAAATTGGCTGGAGGCGCTGGCCTGATGCTGCACTCCGAAGACCTCAACCAAGGCGAGGACGAGTTTGTCAGGAAGCAGTTTGAGGAGCGGAAGAAGAAGGCCAAGACAGTAGCGCCGCCCGCTTCTGCCCCCAAAGCGCTGCCTGGGAAAGCCGATGCCAAGTCCATGGCGATGGCCTTCTTCCAGAAGGCTGGCTGGACCAAGGAGCAGGCGTCCGGACTGGTGGCCAACCTGATGGCCGAGAGCAAGCTGAACCCCGGCGCTGTTGGGGACAACGGCACAGCTTTCGGCATTGCCCAGTGGCACCCTGACCGGCAAGCCAATTTTGCAAAGTGGTCCGGCAAGGACATCCGCCAATCGACTCTGCAAGACCAGTTGGCCTTTGTGGTCCATGAGCTCACGAAAGGGTCTGAATGGAGAGCAGGCAAAATGTTGCGCATAGCAGATAACGCGCAGCGGGCCGGTGAGATTGTTTCCCGCTACTACGAAAGACCCGGCCTCACCGAAGAGATAAGAGCGCGTGAGGCAGCCTCCAGAGGCGCTGCGGCAGCTCAAATACACCAAACCACCAACATCACGGTAAACGGAACCGAGACGCCCAGGGAGACAGCCAGAGCTGTCGCTGGTGCTCAGAACGACGTGAATGCAAACCTGGTGCGCAATAGCCTACCCGTCGTCAGGTAAGAGCTGCTCCAGTTCATAACCTCTGAAAGCACAGATGATTTGCCATGGTATGGGCACCATGCCCTGCCATGGCAGCTGATTCGTGTGAACACCAGCGATAAAGGGAAAGGCGGCATGAGCCAGGTAGTCACATCTGAGATGCGGGAAAATCCCGTATGTAACCGGGCAATGTGAAAGGGTCTTAACGTGACATTGCAGAGCGATACATTAACAAAACAGGCCGGTGGGCGTGATACAGCACGGAAGCGGGCCATCCTGCTGATGCTGGAACAGCACGACGAACACGACTACATCGAGCGCGGAGCACCGCCCTACAGTGCAACCCAGATTGCCGAGTACATCGGCGGCAGTCGCCCCAGCGTGGCCCGCACCCTGCGCAACATGGCTGCCGCTGGCCTGCTGGTGTCCGTAAAGCATCGTGACGATGTGTGGAACGCCATTGCACAGAACTTTATAGAAATGCCGGTGACGGCCTATTACAGCGCCCGCACGGTGGAGCGTGACAAGGTATTGGCCAAGGCATGGGCTGATGGTGCCGAGGAGCGCAGCAACCAGGCAATGGCGGCAATGAAAAGAGCATTTTTAGGGGGTGGCGCATGACAGCAGATAAACCGAAGAAGCCAGCCGCCGACTTGGTATTGCAAGCCGACGACGACAAACCGAAAGGACTACTGCTGGCCGAGGCACTGAACACACCTTCACTGCGGGCCGCTGCGACACTGAAAGAGATACAGAGCAAAGGGCCGTTTGATTTTGGTGACACACCAGCACCCAGCATCACCGAGCAGATGCAGGCGCTTCATGCGCGGGCCAAGAAAATAGACAACGGGGATATGCACTTGCCGGAACACACCTTGACGGCGCAAATGCAGGTGCTGGACGGCATGTTTAACCTGCTGGCACAGCGGGCACTGAACAACATGGGGCACAGCCTGGACGCCACAGAGCGATACATGAAGATGGCACTCAGGGCGCAAAACCAGTGCCGCGCCACCATCGAGGCGCTGGCCGAAGTGAAGAACCCGCGTGTGGCAGTGTTTGCCAATCAGGCCAATGTGACCAGCGGCCCGCAACAGGTGAACAACGGGGTGCCTTCACCCGCGCCCGCGTGTGGCGATTCTGCGGCAGGTGTAAACATGACAAACGAACTATTGGAACATCAGCATGACGAAAGGCTGGACACAGGAACGCAGAGACAAGCAGGCCGAGCGCATCAGACAGTCGAAACCGTGGGAGAAAAGCACCGGGCCACGCACCGAAGAAGGCAAGGCAGCGAGTAGCCAGAACGCCCTGGTGCATGGTGAGCGCAGTGCCGATGCGATAGCAGCCCGCAAACAGTTCAACGATGTGATGCGCAGCAGCCGGGCCATCATCGAGCGCATGAAAGAGGCAGGCCGGGAGGCGGCGGAGGCGATACGGGAGCGACGCCAGCAGGATGATAAGCGGTAGCCCTGCCGGAATGCCCATTGCGGGCATGTCGGGCTGCTGGCTTCCACCAGCTCAAAATTGAGCCGGTTCGCACTGGTTCGCACCCGAACCGCTAGTTTTCACAGCATGGTTGCCACGCTGGTTGCCACCCTAAACGCGGTATCCACAAGCCTGGTATCCAGTGCGGTATCCACCCTAAAGCCGGTACGTAGTACGCAGCCAGGTACGCACGGAAATGGCCTATGGCGTCGCTTGCATGGGGGGCTACTTCGCAAACTACCTGGGAAAACTTGTATTCTGGCAGCCCGATAACGGCACGCATCGCGTGCGCGACACTTGCTGAACCATGGCTGTACTGACCCCTCCGTTCCACGCTTAATATATGGATGGATTGACCCCCCCGTTCCACGGCAGATTGTCATCGGGGTTTCTGGTGTACTGTGCGGCGCAAGTGGCGACATTTTCCGAACACCAGCAGTCACCGGCAGGACGCGCAACAGCGTTACCAGATTTTCCGGTATCGCCACTTCCGCCGCCTGGCTGACATTGGTTTGATGGGCCGCTGGTGTGTTTGCGAAAACCAACCCCATGAAGGGCACCGCTCCCCGGGCTGCCGGTAAGGTCGGAGTCAACCGCCTGGCTACATGACTCTCTTAAGGTCGGAGTGGACCTGCCACCTACAACCTGATACCTATTTCGCATAAAGGGCTGTTCACTGTGTCATGACGGAGCATACAATGCCAATGTCAATGCAAAGGGGGTGACTATGCGCGGATTGGCTTTTGCTGTGCTTGTGGTTGGGCTTGCCGGGTGTGGCAGCAATCAGGATGACAATCGCAGTCCGGGCGCATCAGCTCCAGCGGCTGAGGCGTCTGCCTCTGCAAATTGGCAATCTGCCCCCGAAGTTCAACCGCCAAAGCAAACCCATCTTTACAGCGTTGAGGACAATGGTGAATACGGCTACGAGGCCGCGCTGACTGAAGAGGACCGGAACAAGGGCATGGTAGCTGGCCAAATGACCATGGCTCGCCTACTGGAACATTCCGGTGATTTCTGGCGCTTTTATCTGCACCGTGGCTCTGTCGGCAATGTGATTACTTGCAAGGAACCATGCGAGTTTGCCAAGTCATTCCCGCTCGTAAATGGCTACGGTGCCGGTGAACCGCAAATGAGCAGAGTCGCTGAGGGAACCATCCTTTGGAGTGTCATCCAGGATGCCAAGAATGACCAGCTGGAAGTCTATGGCAAGCCCAAGGTGCAATCTCCACCGCCACCGGTGACGCCGCCAGCAACAGAAGCCGCGCCGCCACAGCCTACTGCTGAACCTGGGCAGCCACAACCAGGAGCATCTGCCGCAAGCTGACGGCGAGCACCCTGGACTGCGATGCAAAATGAAGCAGCCATATCAACGTGACGGTATTTTTGACGGTATTTTTTAAATTCAAATCGCCGGATTGATTGCTGGTCGTGGCTTTCAAGCCACAATTCGGTAGACGCCGCCCCACCAAATGCAGTACAACGGCAGACAACGCTAAACAGTCGCAATGCAGTATCGGCGCGGCTTTGAGGCTAGTCTGCCGTTTTCATTTGTTGCGCTGTACAGCCTGTCGTTGTCTCTGAAGTGCCCCAA
>Ga0187844_10002485_pt1 | contig 12963 bp, 13 predicted proteins | sample SpaLakP09_SKY_50_FD_134517 | JGI IMG/M metagenome (GOLD analysis project Ga0187844, IMG submission 134517) | Oligotrophic lake water microbial communities from Sparkling Lake, Wisconsin, USA - SP09_SKY_50 | ecosystem: Environmental > Aquatic > Freshwater > Lake | place: USA: Sparkling Lake...
GAACGTAATTTGACGCGGTTCAGCTCTACACCATCGTTGTCGGAAATCCGCAGAACTATTATTGTGCCCAAAATCGTAACTCCAAGAATTAGAGAAGCGATGCTTCAGTTTCAAATTGCTGACCGGCAGCTACTGGCCGTCTGCCGCCAACAGCGTATTACGCCTATTCGTATATTTTCCCGCAGTACAAAAAGACGGCAAATTTCTTCCAAGGTGATGCGCTTGACAGTCCCTGCCTCGAACCGAATTCCGAGTCATCTGCCCAGCTGCTTGCTGCTTCTAAAAAATCCTCAATCGTTCCGTTTCCCCATGCCTGAGCATTTTCTAGGCGGTCAGCAGTGAGCGCACGGACAAAATCTAGAAATGTCGCTTCGTCTATTACCGCTTCAAGCCTATCGTGTAACCGCATCAGTTCGTGCCCAAGGTAAATACTGAGGATGTCCGGTTTTGGCCGATATACGTCAGCGAAGTGTCCAAGAAATCGGACGACTACCGCCAATGTTTGCTCCCGTCGAAGTCACTCTTGGATGGTGGTCGACTAATAGGCCAACTAGTGGTAGCTGTTTCTGGGCAGATTCGCGTATGCCATCCCATGTTATACCGCCTAGTGAGAGCTTAAGACGTTGTGCAAGTACTCCTCTGTCCTCTGCCCAAGCCAGATACAAAAATCGCCCACTAGGTGGCCCATGTACGAATGAACCAAGCAGCACAGGTGCGCCTGATTTCCCCGGTTTCACTTGCAGCACCAATTGAAATATGGATGTCCCATCCGCCCCCATAGTTCCAAGCTCTAGGCGTCCTTCTTTATCCTGCAATCCGAACGTTGCCGGCTTCCGACTCCAATTCAACGGGCCGTTACCATCGTAGATTAGCCTCAACCTAACCGAGTCCATTTTATAATTTCGCCCTTTATTCAGTTCTGGCTGCTTGTGGCCGTTCACAGCCTGAGCAGCAGTCCCAGACCAAGATTCTGAGCCAACTTTCCCACGTATTCACACCTCAGTTTTATACCAAAGAATGCACTTTATTCAATGCGTCACCCGAGTGAATAATCTTCGCATACTCGCCATCTAAATTGGAAAGCGCCATAGCGTGAACCTCGTCGGCGGAACGCTCTACGCCGTTGAAATCGGTCTTCGCGTATGCATACGTAGCATCTGATACAACGAAGGTTTTGAAACCCAGATTGCCTGCAGTCCGCGCTGTATTCTCTACGGAATTATTGGTACTTACTCCAACGATGACGATACTTGATGCTCCACGCGCATGAAGCCAGCGATCAAGACCGGTGTTGATGAAGGCATCAGGTACATTCTTCTCGACCACATGCTCATGCGCCAAGGGCGATAACTCCGGTTGAAACTCTACACCTGGCTGACCTGGCCAAAACGGCGAGCCGGGCGTTCTGGATATATGGCGAACGTGAACTACTGGTGCTTTTCGAAGGCGCCACTCCCTCAGAAGTTTAGCAATCGTGCCCTCTGCTTGGTGATTGTTCCTAACCTCAGCTTTGGGCCAAGTCATTCCAACTTGCATGTCAATGATTAAAAGAGTAGTCATATAAATCGTTTGATTATTTGGCGCGAGTCGGCTAGCCGCTATTGACTGAATTCCACCGATGGCCTTCAGGATAATAGCTTGCTAATTAGTAAAGGTCACGAATTCCCACTGTGGCTGTGAATTTTTGCCATTGTTGGACGGCACTTCTGAAAGCTTGGGCGCGACATGCTCGCGAACGGATAGGTCGTGACTAGCTAATAAACTGAATTGGGAATGCTAATGTGCCGCTCGGGACGGGGAGGAAGGGGAGGGATTGAATGAGTGCAGCCGGCAGAACTGTACGTGTGTATGAACGTGGCCGGCTGTATCTTAGATGTAGAGGTTGCGCGGCGCGTTGCGCGCCGCAGATGGCCTTAGATTTCCAGATTGTCGATCAGGCGGGTAGAGCCCAGCTTGGCAGCAGCCAGTACCACCAGCGGCGTGCCCTGTGCCAGATCGCCAGCGCTAGGTGGCTGCAGGTCGTTGCGCTTGCGGATGGAGATGTAGTCCGGCTTCCAGCCGCGCTTGGCTAGATCGTCCATGGCGCGATGCTCAAGCTGGAACACATCCAGATGGCCGTTGCGGACTTCTTCGGCGACGAAATTGAGGCTCTGGAACAGTGCCGGTGCTTCGGCCCGTTCGGCTTCCGACAGATACATATTGCGCGAGGACAGGGCCAGACCATCGTCGGCGCGGTAGGTTTCGGCGGCCACGATTTCGGTCGGCATGGCGAACTGGCGTGCCATGTTACGGATAATCATGAGCTGCTGGTAATCCTTTTTGCCGAACACGGCCACGCGCGGCTGTACGCACGAGAACAGCTTGGTGACGACGGTGCAGACACCGTTGAAGAAGCCAGGGCGGAACTCGCCTTCCAGCGTGTTGCCCAGACCATCCGGTGGCTGCACGCGGTATTCCTGCGGCTCCGGGTACAGGTCTTTCTCGGTTGGTGCGAACAGCACGTAGACGCCTTCTTTTTCCAGCTTTTCCACGTCAGCCTGGAAGGTGCGCGGGTATTTGTCGAAGTCCTCGTTAGGGCCGAACTGCAGGCGGTTGACGAAGATCGAGGCCACCACCGGGTCGCCGTGCTTGCGCGCTAGCCGCATCAGCGACAGGTGGCCTTCGTGCAGATTGCCCATGGTAGGGACGAATGCCGTGCGCAACTGGCCGCTCAGCTGGTCGCGCAGTTCTTCAATCGAGGTAATGATTTTCATAACGTAGTTCTAACGTAAAAAAAGTCGTTAAGGCCGCGCCGGTCAGGCGGGCGAATAGGCCAGCCGCACATAGATCGGTGCAAACGGCTCGGCCTGGGTAATTTCCACCAGCGTTTCTTTGGCCAGCTCCAGCAGCGCGACGAAGTTGACCACCACCACGGGCACGCCGCCGGCGATGTCAAACAGGTCGGCAAATTCGACGAAACGGCTGCTCTGCAGCCGGCGCAGGATGCCCGTCATGTGTTCGCGCACGGACAGTTCTTCGCGGCTGATCTTGTGGTGCTGGACCAGCTTGGCCCGCTTCATCACGTCCAGCCATGCCTGTTGCAGATCTACCGGTGTGACATCGGGCCAGGTGGTGACCAGACTCTGCTCGATGAAGATCTGGGTGCGGACGAAATCGCGTCCCACCTGGGGCACGGCGTTGAGGTCGTAGGCGGCCAGCTTGATCTGTTCGTATTCGAGCAGGCGGCGCACCAGCTCGGCACGCGGATCGTCCATCTCGGCATCGAGTTCGCTCTGGCGCTGCGGCAGCAGCATGCGTGATTTAATTTCGATCAGCATGGCGGCCATCAGCAGATATTCCGCCGCCAGTTCCAGATTGGACAGGCGGATCTGGTCCACGTATTTCAGATATTGCAGCGTCAGCTGCGCCATCGGAATATCGAGAATGTTGAAATTCTGTTTGCGGATCAGGTAGAGCAGCAAGTCCAGCGGACCCTCGAAGGCATCGAGGAAGATTTCCAGCGCGTCCGGTGGAATATAGAGATCGTTGGGCAGCTTGAGCAGCGGTTCGCCATACAGGCGGGCGAGGGCGGCCACTTCATTGGTGACGGCGGCCGCTACGGCCACTGCCTCAGGGGTGACGGCCGGTTCGCCGGATGAGGGCAGGCCTGCCGCCGCATCGAGGTCGGCTGCAGGCGCTTGCTGCTCCAGCGTTTCGTCTGGCAAGGTCATTGCTGCTCAGGTAGCGGCAGTCGCTAGCTAAGAGGGGGACTTAGACTTTGTTCTGATAAACGTAAGCCTGTTGCTTGACGGCCGAAGCCAGCTGGCGTTGCTGTTCATCGAGGGAGATCGGCGGACGGTCCCACAGCAGGGCGCGGCCTTGCTGCTGACGCTCATCCATGCCCGGATTCTTTTCTTTCAGGGCCTTGATGAACAGGGTGTGCTCGGATTCGTACATCGAATGTTGTTTGGACAGTTTCATATAGTCTCTGTGGGTGGATCAGCAACACGTATTTTACCGCGCCGCAGCGCAAGCGGGCTAATTTGATGTAGGCCTGACAGCGCGAAATGCATGAATCGGGTATGCTTCATGGCTGATTGTTGCATGATTTTCACGAAACTCCCTGATGACCGAACGTCTTTCCCCGCGCACCATCCTGTTGCTGACCCTGCCGCCACTGTTGTGGGCTGGTAACGCCATCGTCGGGCGTCTGCTGCACGATATGCTGCCGCCCGTGTTGTTGAATTTTCTACGCTGGGCGCTGGCATTCTGTTTCCTGTTGCCGCTGGCGGGGCCTGTGTTCCGCCGCGAGGCCGGGCTGTGGCGCTACTGGCGCCAGTACGCGGCACTGGGGCTGCTGGGCATAGGCATGTACAACGCCTTGCAGTACATGGCGCTGCAAAGCTCCACGCCGATCAATGTCACGCTGGTGGCTTCCGGCATGCCGGTGTGGATGATGCTGACGGGCTGGCTGTTCTTCGGCGTGCCGATCAGCCGCAAGCAGGTGGCGGGCGCCGTGCTGTCGATTGCCGGTGTAGTGCTGGTGCTGGCACGCGGCGAATGGCGTCATGTGCTGGAACTGCGGCTGGTGGCGGGTGATTTGTTCATGATATTGGCCACGATCGCATGGTCGCTGTATAGCTGGCTGTTGCTGCGGGTGAAAGAGCCGGCCGGTATCCGCGCCAGCTGGGCCAGTTTCCTGTTGGCGCAGGTGGCGTTCGGTGTGCTGTGGTCCGGTGGTTTTGCGCTGGGCGAGCAGGCGCTGGGTGCCATGCCGGTGCAATGGAGCTGGCCGCTGGCGGCCGGCTTACTGTATGTGGCGACGGGGCCGGCCATTGTCGCCTTTGGCTGCTGGGGTGCGGGCGTGCGCGCAGCCGGCCCCGCCATCGGCTCTTTCTTTGTTAATCTAACGCCGTTGTTCACGGCAGTGCTGTCGTCGGCGATCCTCGGCGAAACGCCGCATGCCTATCATGCTGCGGCATTCGCCCTGATTGTAGGCGGCATCGTGATTTCGGCGCGGCGCTAGCTGCGCAGTTGTGGCCACGGGCGCGCAGCGTTTACTGGTTTGCGCCAGATATGGGCGTGCAAGGGCCTACTGCTGTCTGCTAGCGGCTGGCCGCTTTCAGGGCGTCGATCAGTACGCGTACCTTTTGCGGCAGATGGGATGTGGCTGGATAGACGGCGTGGATTTCGCCCACCGCCAGCGACCACTCGGGCAGTACGCGCACCAGCCGTCCGGCGGCAATATCCTCTTTCACGGAAAACTCGGTGGCGCGCAGGATGCCGTCGCCAGCCAGTGCTGCAGCGCGCGTTGCGTACGCCGTATTCGAGGAAAACACCGTGTTCTGCATGTGTATGGCGGTGCTGCTGCCGTCGCTTCCGTACAGGGTGAACTGGGTGGGCTGGGCGATCACGGTCAGTGCGATATGGGGCAGGGCGGGCAGGTCTGCCGGCGTGCGCGGTGTGCCGTAACGGGCCAGAAAGGCTGGACTGGCCACCAGCCAGCGGCGCAGATGGTCGATGCAGGTGGCCATGTGGCCGGAATCATCGAGCTTGCCCAGCCTGACCGTTACGTCTATGCCCTCGGCGATCAGATCGATGCGGTGATCGCTGCATATCAGTTCGATTTTCAGCGCTGGATAGGCGGCTCTGAGCTGAGTTAGTACGGGCGAGAGCACCATCACGCCGTAGTCGATGGGCGAAGCGACGCGCAGCGTGCCTTGCGGCGTCAGGCGGCCGCTGCGTGCCTGTTCGATGGCCTGTTCGGCTGCGCGCAACAGTTGGCGGCTGGCTTCATAGAAACTGCGGCCTGCTTCCGTCAGGCTGAGCTTGCGGGTGGAACGGATCAGCAGGCCCACGCCGATTTCTTCTTCCAGCAACTGCATGTGTTTGCTGACCATGGACTTGGCCAGTCCCAGCCGCTGCGCTGCCGCAGTGAGCGAGCCCGCTTCGACCACGGCAACAAAGGTGTTGAGGCGGTTCAGATTGATGTTGTGCAGGTCTATCATGGGACGATTGTACGCGGCATTGTCCACTTTAGGTGAACTCTGATTCCTGCTTTGTACGGCTTATCGCGACGATACGGCTTGCCTATACTCGCTTTACACCCTCAATGAAACAGGAGTTTTTATGAAGTTGTACGGCATTCCCCTTTCCGGCCACACCCACCGTGTTGAGCTGTTCCTCAATCTGCTGCAGCTGCCGCATGAATATGTGCCGGTGGATCTGGCCAATGGTGAGCACAAGCAGGCCGCCTTCCTGGCCAAGAATGCTTTCGGCGAGATACCGGTGCTGGAAGACGGCGATGTGACGTTGGCCGATTCCAATGCCATCCTCGTATATCTGGCCGCGCGCTACGATGTCAGCGGCCTGTGGCTGCCGCGCGATGCGGTGGCAGCGGCTCAGGTGCAGCGCTGGCTGTCTATCGCTGCCGGCAAGATCGCTGGCGGGCCGGCCACGGCCCGTCTCGTCAACGTGTTCGGCGCCCAGCGCAACTTGGCGGCGGCCCAGGCCATGGCTACCCAGCTGTTCGGCGTGATGGAGCAGGAACTGCAGCAGCGTAGCTGGCTGGCCGGCGAGCACCCTACCATTGCCGATGTGGCCTGCTACAGCTATATCGCGCATGCGCCGGAAGGCGGCATTTCGCTCAAGCCTTATCCCAAGCTGCGCGCGTGGCTGGACGCGATCCGCGCCTTGCCCGGCTTTGTGGCTATGCCGGTGACACCAGTGGGCCTTGCCACCGAGGAGATGTAATCATGACGGCCTTCCACGCGGGTGAACTGGCAATGCAGGAGCGTATTGGCATGCGCGAGCGTATCGCCGGTGCGGCAGAATTCATTCGTCCCTTCATGCCGCAGCAGCACCGCGATTTCTTTGCCGGTCTGCCGTTCTTCCATCTGGCAGCGCTCGATGCCAGTGGCCAGCCGTGGGCCACGCTGCTGACGGCGCGGGCGGGCTTCATCAGTACGCCGGACGAAGCCACCTTACAGATCGATGGCGGGTTGCTGGCCGGAGATCCGCTGGAAGGCCTGTTAAAGGTAGGTGCCCATGTGGGCGGGCTGGGACTGGAACCTACAACGCGGCGGCGTAATCGCCTGAATGGCGAAATCGTGCAGCGCGATGCGGCCAGCCTGCAGATCGCTGTGCGCCAGAGTTTCGGTAATTGCCCCAAATATATCCAGAGCCGCCAGCATTATCCGGTGCAGCAGGATGGCACAGCAGCGCGGGTTTTGCGTTCTGCGGTGCTGAGCGAGGCCGATCGCGCGCTGATCGCTGCGGCGGACACCTACTTTATCGCCAGCGCCCACATGGCCGACGATGCAGAACAGGGACGCGGAGTCGATATTTCGCACCGTGGCGGCAAGCCCGGCTTCGTGCTGGTAGAGGATGAGCGCACCTTGCTGGCGCCTGAGTTTGTAGGGAACTTCTTCTTCAACACGCTGGGCAATCTGGCCAAGGATGCCAGAGCCGGTCTGCTGTTCATCGATTTTGCCAGTGGCGACCTGCTGCATCTGGCCGTCGAGGCGGAGATTATCTGGGAAGGCCCGCAGCTTGAAGCGTTTGCCGGTGCCGAGCGCCTGTTGCGCTTCCACGTGCGTGAAGCGGTGCGCAATGTGGGCGCCTTGCCTTTGCGCTGGGGCGCGCCGGAGCAGGCGCGCCAGCTGGAACGTACCGGCAGCTGGCACGCAGCACAGGCCAGCAGTGGGACGACGCTGGAATAGACTAATTAGACTGGACTAGACCCGATTAGACCTGACTAGATCGAATTAGACTGAATTGAAAAAAATGGATGGCCTGCGGGCGGCCGGACCTAGTTGCGCAGCATGCGGCGCATAACCAGCGGTGGCGGTTCCAGCGGATTGGCGTGCGAATATTCGAGTTCTTCTGCCAGCTCGAATTCGAAAGCTGTGTAGAAGTCGATCAGCCGTGGCTGGTCGCTGCGCACCGCCAGACGCATTTCTTCGATACCTGCGGCCAGACCGTGATGGATCACTGCTTCCAGCAGATGCTGCGAGATATTCTGGCCGCGAAAATCGGCCAGCACACCCATGCGGCAAATTTCCCACACATCGGCATCGTCGTCGAGCGGCAGCCAGCGCACCGAACCTACGGGGGCATCCTCAACCAGTAAAACAAAACCGCCGCCGGTACGCAGATGTTCTGCGACCAGTACGGCGGTTTCGCGGTGGCCGCTGGAAGTGACATTGACCTTGCCGGCCCACGCGGCGCGCGTGAGCTCGGCAATCAGAGGGGCATCGTCCAGTGTCGCTTCGCGTACCACGATGTTCATGCGCTGTCCTTAGCTGATGCGCATGCCCGGCTCGGCGCCCGGCCATGGGTTCAGGATGTAGATGCCCGGCTTGGCTTTTTCATCCACGGCCGAAGCAGCCATCACCATGCCTTCGGATACGCCGAACTTCATCTTGCGTGGCGCCAGATTGGCTACCAGTACGGTCAGCTTGCCGATCAGGTCTTCCGGCTGGTACATCGACTTGATGCCGGAGAAGACGTTACGCAGACGGCCTTCGCCAGCGTCCAGTGTCAGGCGCAGCAGCTTGTCCGAGCCTTCCACGTGTTCGCAGTTGACGATTTTGGCGATACGCAGATCGACCTTGAAGAAGTCATCCACCGAGATTTCCGGTGCAATCACTTCGATTCCAGTCTCCATCACCTGTACCGCTGGTGCGGCCTTGGCCTTGGCCGGTTTCTCGGCCTTTACTGCCGGCGCAGCAGCCGGTGCAGCGGCTGCCTGCGGTGCGTCGAACAGGTCTTCGATCATCTTCGGATCAACCCGCGTCATCAGGTGGGTGTAGGCGCCGATGGTGCGGCCCAGCATGGCGCTGGCCACCACGCCGCTGGCCACGTCGGTCTGGGCCCAGTCGAATTTCTCGTCGTTGAGGAACTTGGCCACGTTGGCGGCCACGCCCGGCAGCACTGGCGACAGCAGTATCGACAGCTGGCGGAACAGGATCAGCGCGGTGGTGCAGACGTCGTGCAGTTCGGCCAGTTTGCTGTCGTCCTTGGCCAGAATCCACGGCTTGTTCTCGTCCACGTACTGGTTGGCGAAGTCGGCGATCTCCATGATCTCGCGCAGGGCTTTGCCGAACTCGCGGGTTTCGAAGTTGGCGGCGATGTTGGCCTGACGCTCCACACCCTCGGCCGTGACCAGTGCGCGCTTGATCCATGCCTGCGCATTGTCGGACAGGCTGGTAGCCAGTTTGCCATCGAATTTCTTGGCGATGAAGCCGGCGCAGCGGGAAGCGATGTTGACGTATTTGCCGATCAGGTCCGAGTTCACGCGGGCCACGAAGTCTTCACCCGTGAAGTCCAGATCTTCTACTTTGGAGTTCAGCTTGAAGGCGATGTAGTAGCGCAGCCATTCCGGATTCATGCCCAGATTCAGGTAGCGCAGCGGCGAGATGCCGGTGCCGCGCGACTTGGACATTTTTTCGTTGTTGACGGTCAGGTGGCCGTGTACCGCCACGCGCATACGTTCGATGGTCGGATGGTCGGCGAACTTCAGCATGGCTGGCCAGAACAGCAGGTGGAAGGAAACGATGTCCTTGCCGATGAAGTGGATCTGTTCGGTCTGCGGGTCGGCCAGCAGGGCGTCGAAATCGATGCCTTGCTTGGCGCAGTAGTTTTTCAGCGAAGCCAGATAGCCTACCGGCGCGTCCAGCCAGACGTAGAAGTATTTGCCCGGTGCGTCAGGAATCGGGATGCCGAAGTAGGGCGCGTCACGCGAGATATCCCAGTCGGCCAGTTTTTCACCGGCTTCGCCCAGCCATTCCGATACCTTGTTGACCATCTCCGGCTGCAAACGGCCCGGGGTGTTGAGCCAGTCGCGCAGGAATTCGTAGCAGCGCTTGTCGGACAGTTTGAAGAAATACTGTTCCGAAGGCTTGAGCACTGGTGTGGCGTTGGTGAACACTGAGAACGGGTTGACCAGATCGGTAGGCTGGTAGGCTGCGCCGCAGACTTCGCAGTTGTCGCCATACTGGTCCTTGGCGCCGCATTTCGGGCATTCGCCCTTGATGTTGCGGTCGGCCAGGAACATGCCCTTGACCGGGTCAAAGAAGCGGTCCACGGTCTTGGTCTGGATCAGGCCCGCATCGCGCAGCTTGCGGTAGATGCCTTGCGACAGTTCCACGTTTTCCGGCGAATCGGTCGAGTACCAGTTGTCAAAAGCGATATGGAAGCCATCCAGATACTGGGCGCGGCCAGCGGCGATCTTGGCCACGAATTCCTGTGGCGTGATGCCTTCTTTCTCGGCGGCAATCATGATCGGGGTGCCGTGGGTGTCGTCAGCGCCGACAAAGTGCACTACGCGGGCGGCATCGCCATCACGCTGCATTCGCTGGAACCGGACCCAGATGTCGGCCTGGATGTACTCCATCATGTGGCCAATGTGGAAGGCGGCGTTAGCGTAGGGCAGGGCAGTGGTGACGAACAGCTTGCGAGTCATGGTTGTTGCACTTTGTGGGTGGAAAAGGAACATTTTACCAGCGGAAGCCGCATCAGGTCATCTTCCGCGGCCTGCGCCAGCGGTTTTTGGCCACGATGCGCTAGAATGTGGGCACATTTCACGGAGATTTACATGAGCATCACAGTTGAACAGCTTATTGGTCAGGTCAAGGCCGAACTGGCCCGCATTATCGATCCGAACACGGGAAAGGATTTTGTCAGCGGCAAGGCCGTGAAGAATTTGAAAGCAGAAGGCGGCAACGTCAGTTTCGATATCGAGCTCGGTTATCCGGCCCGCAGCCAGTTTGACGCCATCCGCGCGCTGGTTTCGGACGCCGTACGTGCATTGCCGGGCGTGAGCAGCGTGTCGGTGCAGGTAAGCAGCAAGATCATCGCGCACACGGTGCAGCGTGGCCTGAAACTGATGCCGAATGTGAAAAATATCATTGCCGTGGAGTCCGGCAAGGGCGGTGTGGGCAAATCCACCACGGCCGTGAATCTGGCGCTGGCGCTGGCCGCCGAGGGCGCTTCCGTCGGTCTGCTCGACGCCGATATCTATGGCCCGTCGCAGCCGATGATGCTGGGCGTGTCTGGCCGCCCTGAAACGCTCGATGGCAAATCCATGGAACCGCTGGAGAATTACGGCGTGCAGGTGTCGTCGATCGGTTTCCTGAGCGATCCGGACGAGCCTATGGTATGGCGCGGCCCGATGGTGACGCAGGCGCTGCAGCAGCTGCTGGAGCAGACCAACTGGCGCGATCTCGACTATCTAGTGGTGGATATGCCGCCGGGTACGGGCGACATCCAGCTGACGTTGTCGCAGAAAGTGCCGGTCACGGGCGCCGTGATCGTTACCACGCCGCAGGATATCGCCCTGCTGGATGCGCGCAAGGGCCTGAAAATGTTCGAGAAAGTCGGCATTCCTATTTTGGGCATCGTGGAAAACATGAGCACCCACGTGTGCTCGAACTGCGGCCATGTGGAGCATATTTTCGGCGAAGGCGGCGGTGCCAAGATGTGCGCCGACTTCAAGGTCGATTTCCTCGGCTCGCTGCCGCTGACCATGGCGATCCGCCAACAGGCTGATTCCGGCAAGCCTACCGTGGTGGCCGAGCCGGATGGCAAAGTGGCCGGTATCTACAAGGACATCGCGCGCAAAATTGCAGTACAGGTCTCGGAGAAGGCCAAAGATATGACCAGTAAGTTCCCTAGTATTGTGATCAAAAACGACTAAACGGAGAACCTTATGACTCACTTGAAACAGCGTCTGATCCTTGCCGCCAGCCTGATGCTGGCCGGTAGCACTGCTTTTGCCCAGCAATCCGTAGCGTTTGTGGAGCCAGTTGATGGCGCCACTGTCAGCAGCCCGTTTAAAGTGAAGTTTGCCGTCAGCGGCATGGACATCAAGCCGGCAGGGGATATGACGGCCAACACCGGCCACCATCATCTGCTGATCAACGCAGCGCCCGTGAAAGCGGGGGAAGTGGTGCCTGCCGACGAAACTCATATTCATTTCGGCAAAGGTCAGACGGAAACGGAAGTCAAACTGGCGCCGGGCACCTACAAGCTGTCGCTGCAGTTTGCCAACGGTCTGCACCAGTCCTACGGCCCCGGCATGAGCAAGGACATCACCGTCACCGTCAAGTAAGGTGTACTGCCCATAGCAGCTACGCCTGCCGCCGGCACTGTTTGCTGAAGGTTATAGCCAACAGTGCCGGCGCATCATCAAGCTCCCGGTGTCAGATTGCGCAGCTGTCCGGCCCGCAGCCGAACTGCGCTTCACTGGCGGATGCCGCCGCCTCGTCCGGCAACTGCGACATCAGCCAGCTGAGCAACTTTTGTGGCGCACCCAGGAAAGGGCTGATGTCGAGCAAAGTAAATTGACCGTCGCGCTCCAGTGCAAAGCTGGGGAAGCCGTGTGCGCCTAGCTGTGCCATCAGGCCACGCGTTTCGGCGATATGGCTGTCCAGTGCTGCAACTTGGACTTGCTCCAGCGCCTGTGCGAATGCCGCAGTGTCTAGCCCCAGCATGTGGGCCAGCCTGACCAGCACCGCTTGGTCGGCGATACGCTGGCCTTCCACATAATGCGCCGTCTGTAGCAGGGCCAGCATGTCCAGGCCGCGCTGGGCCAGCGTTTCCGCCGCCAGCACCGCTGCCGTGGGCGGGCCGGAATCGAATACGGCCAGCTTGTCCCGTAACAGTCCTTCAAAGTAGGCGGCGCCGAATGGCTGGCCGGTGAGCTGCGCGATGCGGCGGTCATGCGGCATCACGTAGTCGCGCAATTGCGCCGTGACGGGCTGGCGCCGCGCGCCCATCATCATTCCGCCACCGTGGGCCAGTACCGGCATCAGTTCGCGCGCGGTCTTAACCAGTGGCGCGGCGGCGTAGCACCAGCCGCAAAGGGGATCGTAAATATAGTGCAGTTTGCTGGTATTCATGGTCTTGGTTCTCAGTAATTTGGGCACGGGTGGATGGCAATCAGATGGACGCTACTTTATTCTCATCATTTGAGTAAATAAA
>Ga0187844_10002487_pt1 | contig 12952 bp, 6 predicted proteins | sample SpaLakP09_SKY_50_FD_134517 | JGI IMG/M metagenome (GOLD analysis project Ga0187844, IMG submission 134517) | Oligotrophic lake water microbial communities from Sparkling Lake, Wisconsin, USA - SP09_SKY_50 | ecosystem: Environmental > Aquatic > Freshwater > Lake | place: USA: Sparkling Lake...
CCATCAGTATCCATGCCAATAGAGCTTGCATTCCCGCCACGCAAATCAATACTGGCCGATAAACTGACTGCTGAAGCATCTAAGCTGTCAATGCCGCCATCATCAATGATCGTCAAGTTAGCGCTGCCATCTTTTATTGTGTAGTTGTCGTTACCCGAAGCATAAACTCTCGTGCCATAAAGGTATCGAAGAGCTTGAAGGTCGTAGCTTCCGAACCATGTATGCCATGAGCCAGCTTGCGTTGCAGCAGACACATCCAACATGACTGTGTTGGTAATTGAGCTAAATGAATTTAACAACACAGTTGCACCAGAAGTGTCCGCTTCCGCTAAAGGATGTTGCAGCCCAAGAGCATGTGCAAGTTCGTGTAGCAATACGTAATAACCTTCTTGCCCTGGCGCCATGACTGAAGCAGTTTCTTGATCAATCCACACATCGCCTGCGCGAGCATCTCCTTTAAATTCATCAGGTATGAATGAGTATCCTCGCGTGTTGGTTTGCTGATTAACACCTAGTCTAATTTGCCCAGCGTCGCCGGAAACTTCTGCAAAGGCCAATCCTGTTTGATTCTGGAGCACATAAAAGAGATCACGAATTGTTTGTTTTTGCACCTCAGAAAAAGGAGTAAAGCCCGTACCTCCCTCTCCACCAGAAGCTGGAGACTGAGTCAAAAAACTATATGTCAGAGTAACAGGGGAACCTACGCTATTTAATTGCCAACCTTTTCCATCACGCAACAAAGTCTCTTGGCCAATTTTTGACGTATCAATCAATGAAAATAAATTGATTGAGGAACTCCCGCTCCAATTTCCACTCGCATCCCAACTTCCAGCTGAAAGTTCCTCTATGTTTTTGAGTTCATAGATAAAGTTAGGTGAATTTTCATGGAAAGCAACAATCTTCCTAGCATCGGCAGAAACCTGAACAACTAATTTACCGCGATTGTCTCTTGATTGCACCCCGATAGTGACATTATCAATCCCACCTCTTCCATCAATAGAAATCAAGCCTTGTTTAATATTCCATGGACCCAGAAAAAAGCCATCATCGGCCGATGATCCGTAGCCCTTATCACCATCTTGTTTAAAACCATGTACTTGATGGACGTTGACTAGTGTGTCTCGACTACCGAAGCCATCTAGTGCATAGCCTGCTTCCATATCTACAAAAATTGGGCTGTTGGATGACCAATACCAAACAGTTGCATCCCACTTCGTAAAACCAGCAGGTACCGTGAACTTGTCGTTTCCAGGGCCGCCCTGTGCAGTTCCACCTTTTTCGAATGTCAGTTCATCGTCGCCGTCCAAAGCATCGTAGTTATCTCCCTTCTTTACCGTGTAAATATCTTTGCCTGTCGTCCCTTTAATATCAGCCATTGTTCGATCCTTGAGATTAGATAAAACCAATGGTCTTTTGTGAGAAGTTAGCTAAATTAGGCATCACCGCTAACGCTTGAGTTGGGGTTAGACCTAGCCACTGTACTAAATCAGACATGAACTGATCAGATGAAAACTGCGGTATCCATTGACCTCGGTAAGGTTGCCAGAAAGAAGCGTCGTCAACTCCCCCTGTTTGCAACGTGGGAAATGTGCTGCCATAAATCGTTCCACCCTTTACGGGTCCACCTAAGGCAAACCAATGATTTCCCCAAGCGTGATCAGATCCTGCGCCGGCTGCAGGATCTAAGGTTCTGCCAAATTCACTCATGACAACAGTAATGACATCGTTATTCAACCCATAAGTTTGGATTGATTGATCAAATGCAGACAAACTATTAGCCACATTACCAATTCTGGTTTCTAGTCCAGGATTTGCTGCATCAGTAGACAGTTGATCTGCATGTGTGTCGTACCCTCCATCTTCGACCAAATATATTTGACGACGAGCACCAACTTGTTTTGAATAGGATAAGTGTCTGGCTAAATATCTCAAATCTCTGCCAACTTGAACATCTGGGAAATTACCAGATGGCGCAGAACCAGAAGATTGCCCCTTAGAAAATAAAACAGTATCTGTGTATGCTGCACGCAAACTTCTCGAAAATTCGTTTTCGTAAACATTCCCTGACTGCAATCTACTAGCCCATTCCACTCTCTGGCTTGCAATATTTTTAGGATCTGATAATTCAGCCAGACCCCAGCGCGAACCACTTCCGCTGTTAGCCAAGCTTAAGCCAGTAGTGTTGCCCAATACAGCGGTGTAGTCTCTTGCCATTGCTACAAGTGGCTGAAAATTCTTCATTTCAGAGGTCATTGCATCCATGGCTCTACCACCCCAGCCGCTGGTATTTTCGTCGCCCATCCAACCTTGAACCCACTGCATCTGCTCGGCATGCGACCCAAGGAACGGTGGAAGTTTGACTGTTCCATTTTTGAATTGCGACATGGTTGTTGGCTGAATGAGTGCACCAGCATTAGCAATAACAGCCAATCTTTTTTGTGAAAATAAATCAATCAGCGCACGTGTCGCAGGAGAGAGACCAAATTGATGGCCTATGTATGAGCCAGGCAAAGCAACTAAACTGTCCTTTGGCAACGCTAACGAGGGGCGAGCCTTGGCATAGTCGTTGTATGCAGCATCCATTGGGACAAGCACATTGTTTCCATCATGACCACCTGACAAAAAAACAACTACAAGTGCTTTAAAGTCAGCTGCTTGAACATCTTTTACTGAGCCCAGAGTAGCGCCAATTCCTGCTAGAGAAACGGCACCTGCATGCGTTAAAAATTTTCTGCGATCGATCATTTACTCACTCCATATGCGGGCGTAATTGAAGCCATGTCCAAAATTGAACCTGTTAAGGCCAAGCCTTTGTTACGATTCCAAAAGTTTTTGTTTGCATCTAGAAGACTCTTGGTAATTGAAGCCGGAAGGGCACCCCTAAAAAAACGATCATTGATCAGATCTAATAACTTCTCATCCGAAACAGCTTTGGCCGCTATAAAGGCCTCTACATCACAACCCGCACTACTTAAAAGTGATTCATCTTGAAGCGTATAACTTAAACTGCTCATGCGATCAGAGAATTCAATTGAATTGAGCATCTTCTGTTCTGGTGCTAATACATTGGTTCCTTGAGTTCGATGATTAGGCGGATAGAAATTAAAAACCGATAGTGCATTAAATGGCATTTGGTTATTACTCTGCGTTACCGTTGAAGGGTTCCACTGCGCCCTAGGTGCTACCTTACATCCTAGTCCCCTAAAGGCAGATGAATACATTAGCAAGGGCTCTTTAATTCTTCCAAAGCTTGCTGAAGCTTTACTAGGAATATCCGCACTTCTTGCTTCTGGGTCAGTCAGGATGGCGGTGATAACTTTTGTCAAATTACCTTTAGTGTTTTTAAACACAGTTGCTACGCGCTCTAAATAAGCTGGAGAGGGGTCGCTCGTTGTCATCCCTTGGATCAATCGAAGTGACACGAAGGGCGCAGTATTTGGGTGTGTCACAAGAATTTCCACCAAGCTGTCCAAGTCCTTGTATGCATCTTGACCTGCAGGTATGGTTTTTCCCAGAAAAGTTTTTGAACCTGTATCGTGTTGATTTGGCCAAGAAGCAACCATAGGTTTTCCATAGTTTGCAAAATTTGCGCTTGATCTTTTGCTCTCAGGCTCTGCATGGTTCCAACCGGTTAGGGCTCGGGTAATTTCAATAACATCTTTTTGCGAATAGGTCTCTAGCAATTTTCCACTTGCATCTCTTTTTGCGGTTCCGTTCAAATTCAATTGCACCAGACCCACAGAAAACAATTGCATCAATTCGCGACCATAGTTTTCGTTAAGTTGGCTTTTCTTATTGTTTTGGTTGTCAAGATAAAATCCCATCCCAGGATTACGAGTTACGTCCTTTAGTAAATCGCCATATTGTCCAAAGGCGTTTGTTTGCAACATATTCAAATATTCAAGTGCTCCATAGTTTTGAATTTTTCTAGTGGACACAACTAAAAAATTTGACAATATCCAGGAAGTTCTGATTCTTAATTGATCTTCTCCACCAATTAATAAGTTATGCAAATTAATTCTGTAAAAGTCGTTCATCCTCTGTTCTGCAGGTTTATCGGTATTTAATTCATGTTCATACAAACTAGCCGGAGTCACGATTTTGGTTGGAGGTAATTTCATTTGAGAATCGATCCACCCCTCAATCCCCAAAGCTTTGACTTGGGCCACCGATGAAGGCGATGGGCCCATAGAGGCCTGCTCTAAAAACCGAGAAGCAGCAAAATGGGTTGCCTTGTTGGCAGTGCTATTGGTCAAAGCAGCTACCTGCCCCGTCAAATTAGCCGTCAACGAAGAATCTCCACCACCACAACTCACCAACAAGGCAAGCACCGGTAAGATCGTCAGTTTTCGCAAAAATGGGTGCTTTAAATTTTTTGTCATAAAGAGTTTCCTAACTCAAATGGGCCAGGAGGGCAAAATAAAAGGAAGTCCGCTGGTGGCCAGCCCCATCAATGAAGACTCAATGGGATTTAAAGGAAGTTCTGCGGCAGCCACTGCCAAGCCTTCTATAGAAAATGTTTTGTTCAAAATCAAATCAACATAAGCAGCTTTGTCGCTGGGGCTTGGCAAGCCGCCGCCAGTCAGTTGGGAATACAAAAAGTCGACCACCTTGCCAGGATCTAAGGCATCGGCACCTAGCCTCACGTTTAAAGCGGCCTGCATCAATTGCTCGGGGGTATAGGCTTTGTTGTCTAGCAGGTCTAAACAAATACCTACATAGTTAGGCAAGTACACAGAAGAGAGTCCAAACACCAATCCAAGGGTTTTGGCCGCGGTGCCTGCGTGGCCGTCTAAATCAAACGCTAGGCTTTTGTCTTTAAACTGAAGGCGCTCAATGTTCAGCAACCAATCGGCACCTTCTGTGAAGTTGGCACTGCTCACTTCCATGCCTGACACATCGGTTTTGACCACATAGTCTTTGTAATCACCCACATAAACCACTGTGTCTATGCCAGGCCCGCCGTCAAAGTTGTCTTTACTGACACCGCTGATCAGGGTGTCTGCAACTTCCAAAGAAACGATCTTGTCAGAGAACTCAATGGCTTCCACATTGCGTAAAACCAACTTATCTGACCTTGAGGCGCCAGACACCGCATCTAAGTAAGTCGTTCCCTGAATCGTGGTAATTTTGAACTTAGAGGAAGGCCAAAACACAAATACGGTGTCAAAGCCTTTTTTGGCATCAATCAAGTCAGACCCACCCAATGGCCGAACGTAGTCGTCCATGTCAGTGCCCACAATCACTTCGGCACCAACACTTAACTTCCCTACAATTTGATTTAGCACGCCGCTCAAATGGCACCTTTACCAATATTCACTAATTTATAACACTACTCAAATATATAAGCATGACAATCTCACTTACCCCCCACCTTAGAGGGGTCAGGCCATTTCTAACAAGTCGGTTAAATTTCCCACTTTAAGGCTCAAGTTTGAGACTTTCGTGACGATTAACGCACAGAGAAATAGCAAAGTAGAAAGTTTAAACACGCCATGACCATCCAAAATTACTTGAAAATCCCTGTAGTTGCCTTGGCCGTGGCCTATTTAAGCGGGTGCGCCAGCCTGCTCAACGAGGACACCCAAGAGATCAGCGTTCGGGTCATGTGCTCAGGCAAAGCTGTTCAATCTTACTGTGTTGCAGAAAACTCCAAGGGCAGCTGGTCCTTCAATTCACCAGGCAAAGTGACGGTCGCTGGCGACAACCGCGGCTTGAACATCACCTGCAAAACCCAGTTTAGCCAGCCCCTCACAGTCAAAGCACCCGCCCTTCCCTCATGGGAAATGGCGGGCAACTTGCTTGTTGGTGGCATCATTGGTGGCGCTGTAGACCTTTACAACAACAAAGGTTTGCGTTACCCCGAGAACATTGATATTTCTCATTCTCTTTGTAAGTAAAGACCCTCATGAAAAATACACTCCGTATCACTTTGGTCACCCTCATGGCCCTCCTGCTCATTTCATGCGGGGGCGGCGTTGGCAGTGGCGGCTGCTCAGCTGTTTTGGGTATTTTGCCGGGTGCAGGTTGTAGCGCCTCCAACACACCGCCCGTGTCCAATGCAGGCGTTACCCAAAATGTCACCACGGGTTCTGTGGTGACCTTGGACGGCAGTGCCAGCCGCGATGTCAACAACCAATCCCTCACTTACCTCTGGAAAATGACGTCCGTGCCCGCAGGCAGTTTGGCCGCCTTGTCCTCAGCCACCTCGGCCAAGCCCACCTTCACGGCAGATTTAGCAGGCACTTACACCGTTTCTTTGGTGGTCAACGACGGCAAGGCCGATAGCACCATGGCCTCGGTCAGTATCTTTTCCAGTGTGAACAATGCAGCGCCAGTGGCCAACGCAGGCGTTTTCCAAAGCGTCACCATCGGTAGCGTGGTCTATCTAGATGGCACCGCCAGCTCCGACGCCAACCGCGACACCCTTACCTACCGTTGGGCAATGGGCACAGTGCCTCCTGGCAGTGCCGCAGCCTTGAGCTCCACCGCTTCTCCAAACCCTAGATTTGTAGCCGATGTGGGTGGTCTTTATTCCATCATTCTGGTTGTCAACGACGGCAAGTCAGACAGTCTTTCTTCTGTGGTGACTGTGTATGCAGCGCCAGTCACAGTCAATGCAGCGCCCGTGGCCAACGCAGGCCTGGCACAAAACGTGTCGCTTTCCAGCACCGTTACGCTCGATGGCACAGCTTCGTCCGATGCCAACAATGACTTTTTAACTTACAAGTGGGCCCTCATTACCAAGCCCACTGGCAGCACAACTACATTGCTGGGCGCCACCACGGCCAAGCCCACATTCAGAGCCGATGTTTCGGGCACTTACGTGGCCTCACTCCTCGTGAACGATGGCAAAGTTGACAGCCCTGCTGCGGCCACCACAGTCACCGTGTCTGGCGCCAATTCTGACCCCATTGCCAACGCTGGTGTGAACCAAAACGTGGTGGTGGGCACAGCCGTCACATTGGACGGTACCAACAGCACCGATGCCAACCGCGACCCGCTTACCCACCGCTGGGTCATCATGTCCAAACCCACTGGCAGTGCTGCAGCGCTTTCATCTGCCACATCGGCCAAGCCTGTTTTTGTGGCAGACCTGGTGGGCACCTATGTCATCACGCTCATTGTGAATGACGGCAAGGTAGACAGCACCGCAGTGGCCACCACCGTGACCGCCTCGGTGGCCAACGTGGCACCTGTGGCCAATGCAGGCACCAGCCAAAACGTGGTTCTAGGCACCGTCACACTTGACGGCAGCACCAGCACGGATGCCAACAACGATGCCCTCACCTACAAATGGGCACTCTTGAACAAGCCCGTGAGCAGCAATGCCAGCTTGTCTTCTACAACTTCTGCTAAGCCCACCTTCACAGCTGACCTCACGGGCATTTACGTGTTCAGCTTGGTGGTCAACGATGGCAAGGTCGACAGCACCACAGTCACCGTCAGCATTACGGCTTCTGCAGCCAACGTAGCGCCTGTGGCCAATGCAGGTGCCAACCAAAGCGTGGTTCTAGGCACGGTAACCTTGGACGGCAGCACCAGCTCCGATGCCAATGGCGACACCCTCACTTACCGCTGGGCTTTAATTTCTAAGCCGACCACCAGCAGTGCAGCCTTGTCAGCCACCAACACCGCAAAGCCCACATTTACCGCTGACGTGGTGGGTGTGTACGTGGCCAGCTTGGTTGTCAACGACGGCAAAGTGGACAGCACCATTGTGACGACCACCGTCACTGCGGCCAGTGCCAACGTGAAACCTGTGGCCAATGCCGGCGCATTGCAAAGTGTGGTGCTGGGCACCGTCACTTTGGATGGCAGTGCCAGCACGGATGCCAATGGCGATGCACTTACCTACCGTTGGACGCTGGTTGCCAAGCCCATTGGCAGTACCGCCACATTGAGCAGCACAAGCACTGCCAAACCTACATTCACGGCAGATTTAGTAGGCGTGTATGTGGCCAGCTTGGTTGTCAATGACGGCAAACTCGACAGCGATTTGGTGACCAACAGCATCACAGCCACCGTGGCCAACGCGGCACCCGTGGCCAACCCTGGCTCTTACCAAAATGTGGTCACTGGCCAATTGGTCTCGGTCAACGGCTCGGGCAGTACAGACGCCAATGGCGATGTGCTCACCTACAAGTGGGCCATGGTCTCCAGACCAGCCACCAGCTCGGCTGCACTTGGCTCTGCTACTACCGTGAACACATCCTTCACTGCAGACCAAGCAGGCACTTATGTGATCAGCTTGCAAGTGAACGACGGCAAAGTAGACAGCGCTTTGGGCTATGTCACCATTACGGCGGGTGCTGCCAACGTGGCCCCTGTGGCCAACGCGGGCAACCCCCAGGCTGTTACACGCGGAGCTACAGTTACTTTAGATGGCTCTGGCAGTACCGATGCCAACAACGATGTTTTGCTGTACAGCTGGGTGCTTACTTACAAGCCAGCAGGTAGCAACGCCGTGTTGTCTTCTGCCACAGCAGCACGACCCACATTTGTGGCCGACACAGTAGGCGTTTACGTAGCCACCTTGGTGGTTAACGATGGCAGGCTGAACAGCAACCAAGTCACCATTGCCATTACGGCAGCGGCGCCTTGATACAAGTCACCCTGGCAATTACGACATCTTGCGAATTTAAAGTTTATCCCGATAAGGAACATCCAAATGGCCACCGTGAACGCACTATCCGTCGCGCTATTTAACGCAGCAGCAGGGGGCTACTCTGCCCAAATTGCCAAGGACTTCAACTCTCTGGCCAATGCTGTGGGTCCTATCTTGGAGAAAGACATCAGCACTGACGCGCAGTTTGTTGATCACCTGATGAGCAACCTAGGATTGCTCAACAGCATGGCCGTGTATGCAGAAGCCAGGCAGGTGCTGCAAGACTTGGTCTACGCACTAGGCCGCGGCGTAACAGCCACCGTGGCCATTGACTTCTTGAAAAAGCAAGAAGGCGCAGCCAACGAGCTTGGCACCGTGGCCATGAACTTTGCCTACAAGGTCAGTGCTGCCACAGAGTTCTCCACCATCAACCCCAACGAGCGCGACATTACCAAACTGGTGGCCAGCGTAACGGGTGTGGACACCGATCAACTGGCCATCAGCAACGCTTTGGCAGCGGTTAACCCAGCCTTTGCAGCCAGCATGGCAGTGGCCTTGGCTGCGGCCGAAGCCAAATCAGCCGCTGACAAAGCTTCAGCACTTGCCGCTGCCAAAGTAGCCAGCGACGCTGCTGCTAAAAATGCCGCAGACAAAGCTGCTGCAGATTTAAAAGCGGCAACCGACAAGGCCACCGCAGATGCTGCAGCCGACAAAGTAGCTGCAGAAAAAGCTTTGGCAAGTGCCAACGCCGCCCTCAAAGCCGCCAACGACAAAGCTGCAGAAGACGCTATCAAGGCTGCGGCCGACAAGGCTGCTGCCTTGGCCACTGTGGACAAAACCTCAGACAATTCAGCCGCCATTACTGCATATTTAAAAGCTGCCGCGGCAGTGTCAGGCCTTACCGGCTACGACAGCATGACCGACTCGCAGTTGTTGAGCGCCATCAAAACGTCTGACAACCAAACAGTGGCCATTTCAGTGGACAAGACGCTGGACAACCCAGCGGCCATTACCACTTTCTTGAAAGCCAGCGCAACAGACCTAGGCGTGAGCGGCACAAGCACCATGACCGACACTCAGTTGCTCAATGCCATCAAAACTGCCAACGATGCATTTGTAGCGGCACAGCAAAAAATCACAGACGATGCCTTGGCCGCCACCGTCAAAGTCACCACCGACGCAGCAGCCACCAAGGCTGCTGCAGACTTGGCCACAGCCGTGGCATCTACTGCTGCGGCAGTAGCTGCACAAAAAGCAGCTGATGAAAAATTGGCCGCCAGCGTGAAAGTTACCACCGATGCAGCAGCAGCTACGGCCGCCGCTAACCTAAAGACCGTAACCGACCAACTGACCGCCGCACAAAACCTAGCAGGCACCACCGTGAGTTTGAATACCTCCAACAACACCGTCATGGGTGTCTCTGGCGGTAACGACACAGTCACTGCCACCAACGCCACCTACGGTTCAGACGACGTCATTGTGGACACCTCCACCACTGACCGCGATGTGATTACGTTTACCACCACAGACGACATTACAGCCGTGCCCGTGGTGGTTGGTTTTGAAAACATCAATGTCGACGTTACTTCTGTTTTTGCCGGTGCAACTGGTGTGACCACGCTGAGCTTCAATGCCGACAATATTCGAAGCGGCAGCCTCAATTTTGCCGCCTCTAACGAGGCCTCCGTGGTAACCGACCTGGCAGTGACCAAAGCGGCCGACTTGCTCACCGTAACCTCCACCCTTCGCTACACCAGTGTCAACATCAACGGCGACGCTAGCGCCAGCTTGACCTACTCAGGCCTGCCCACCACCTTGGTCATGGAGTCCACCGATGGCTCTTTGAACAACGTTACAGCTACCGTGACCAAAAGCACTGCAGGCACTTTGAGCACCGATGCGACAGGCACCGTTACGCTGACAACTTCTGCAGACACAAACGTTACTGCCAGCACAGCGAGCACCGTGAACGTCACCTCGGGTGGTCAAGCCACAGTGTCTGCCAACACCGCTGACACAGTCATTGTGGTTGCTGCTGAAGAGGCGCTAGTTACAGCCAACGCGGCAGAAAACGTCACCATCTTCGCTGGTGATGGCATCGACACAGCCTCCACTTCAGCCATCGACTCCACACTCACGTCCACTAACACCAACAACATTACCGTGAACGTTCAGGGCCGAAGCGTGGCCACCGTGCTGGATATCAACGCAGCGCCCAATGTAAGCCAACTCAATGTGAGCGGCTCGCAAAATGTGTACATCAAGGTAGGCCTTAACGACATTGAAGGCTTAGGCACCTCTACTACCACCACGGCTGACGACAACTTACTAACTGTGGTGAACACATCTACAGGCACGGTCGACATCTTGGTCACCACCACTGGAGGTGATGCAGATTTTTCCTCAGCCAACGTCAGCAATATTCAACTCAGCGCCAACATGGGTGTCGATGATGACCTAACAGTTGCAACCAATACAAGCATTGTGGTTGCCATCGATCAAAGCAACGACTTGGAACTCAAGGCCAAGACTTCTAGTGCTACCAACAACACAGTTCGCGTGTCTATCAAAGACGACTTAGCAACTGGGGTGACGGGCGACCTCACAGGTGGCCTTACTTTGACCAACTTTGCAACGGCCACCCTTACCAACAACGATGCCAGCACAGCAGCGGGTCTGGGCGCTGTATCAGCCTCAGGCACTACCTTGACTATTGCAAGCGGCGTGCAAGGTTTTGTGGCCAGCTCCTCCATCAACTTGGTGGCAGGTACGTTACGTGTGACGGGTGTCGCACCCGTCAATTTGGGCAGTGCTGTTACTGCTGCCGATGTTGCCGCATCGGATGCTACTGGCGCCATTACATTGGGTCTGGTTGGCGTGGCTACTGTGGGTACCGTGGTTACAGGTTCGGGCGATGATGTGATTACCATCAGCACCGCAGCTCGAACAAGTGGCGACTACACCATCAGCACGGGTGCTGGCAGCGACTCACTCATCGTCAGCTTTGTAGAAGGCTTTTCTTGGAACGGTGGCTTGGGCTATGACACACTCAAACTTGATTCCACACTCGACCTCAGTGCACAAGCTGTCACATTGACCAATGTGGACGCAATTTCACTTGATACTGGCAACAACGGCACTGAGACCTTAACAATCTCTGCTGCGCAATTCAACACCAACTCCGCCTTCACATTGTTAGGTGGTGGCTCCAGTGCCGATAAGTTGATTGTGAAAGGCGCAGAAACTGCCGAAACCATCAACGCCTCGGCTGTTTCGGTGGAGGTCAACGAAGCGTCCCTTACCTTGAATGGCAACGGTGGCGCCGACACCATCACCGGTTCAGCCTTTGCAGACATCATCGATGGCGGTGCAGACGCAGACACAATGAGCGGCGGAGATTACGGCGATACGTATCTCTTCGACACGAGCGACGTTGTGTCTGGCGAAAGCATTTTTGAAGCCTCGAATGGCTCTGGAGTCGACACAGTGTCGGTGGTGACCACCACAGACTTCACGACAATGACTTCTGCAAGCTTTGATGAAATTGAAGCACTCACCTTTGCTTCTGGCACATCGGGCACTTTTACCGGAGCGCAGCTCACGGGTGAAACTATTGTACTCACAGGCAACTCTGGCGGAACAGAAACACTCACCGTCAATGTAGGTCTTGGCGAGACATTTGTATCTGGCCTGACAACAGGAACAGACTTCAACACCATTTACTACACTGGCACCACAGGCGACGAGGTGATTACCGGTGGTGCATTGGTTGAGATCATCACAGGCGGTGCAGGTAATGATCTTCTAACCGGTGGCGGTGGCGCGGACACTTATGTATTTTCTTCAGCCTCAGCCAGCGCTAACGGCATCGACTCTATTGTGTTCGGTGTCGTTGACGGTAACACTGTGGATGACATTCTGAACTTCACAGCCAACGACGCCTTCATCGGCACCTCAACCGAGAGCAAGATTGTGTTTTCAAGCACAGACGTTACAAGCTCTGTTACAGGTGCTGCCACAGGTCAGAACATCTTGTTCCTAACTGGCTCTTACTTTGCAAGTGCAGCAACATTAGCTGCAGCAACCACCGTATTTACAGCTTGCGACACTGGCAATGTGCTCATCATCTATGCTGCTTCTGCTACAGACAATGCACGTATTGCAGTGTGTGCATTGAACGATGCTGGAGACGTCACATCTGCCACTGACGTTGCCATCCTCATTGGCGTCACAGCGCTTGAAGCCTCTACGGGCCTCTTGGTTGGCAACTTTATTTTGGACTAACCACTGCCAAAAGCTGCCTGGCCTTGACTTCCCACTCCTCGGGGTCAGGCCGGTAAGCAC
>Ga0187844_10002488_pt1 | contig 12951 bp, 12 predicted proteins | sample SpaLakP09_SKY_50_FD_134517 | JGI IMG/M metagenome (GOLD analysis project Ga0187844, IMG submission 134517) | Oligotrophic lake water microbial communities from Sparkling Lake, Wisconsin, USA - SP09_SKY_50 | ecosystem: Environmental > Aquatic > Freshwater > Lake | place: USA: Sparkling Lake...
ATTCCCAGGTGAAGGCAAGCGCCCAGCCAAGCTCTTCACGATCACTCGGATCACCGATCAGGAGGGTAATCTCCTCTATGAGAATCCTGTGACCCGGGTCTCGGTGATTCCTGCCGATGCGGCCTATCAGGTGCATGCCGTGCTCCAGGATGCCCTCTTCAAGGCCTGTGCCCAGGAGGCAGTTGCCTCGGGGATCTCCACAAATACTCCACTGGCAGGCAAGTCCGGGACGGCGTATGATTTCACCGATACCTGGTTTGTGGGTTACTCAAGCGCCGTGACTTGCGGTGTCTGGGTCGGATTCGACAAGCCGCAGAAAATTTACCGCGGAGCGTTCGGCAAGGATCTTGCACTTCCGATCTGGGCACAGGTAATGAATGCATCACTGGTGTCCTTTCCCTGCAAGTCTTTGACCATGCCTGCGGGCTTGAAGCAGGTCGAGATCTGCAGAAGTTCAGGACTGCTTCCCGCCGAGGGATGCCGGAAACTCCCTGGAATGGTTGCCACTGAATATGCTACCGAGGCTGAGATGCCTAAAGGTGTCTGTGACGTCCATGGGGGAGGGGTGCGGAGCTACAATCGCGACATTGACCAAGCCGAGTGGCCAAGAGCTGCTGCCGCGGTCGATCTGACGCGCGTGCGACCAGTGCCCGTTAATGCCCCGACGCTATTGGCCCAGAATGATCTCTACCGCTCCGTGAATCCCACCTTGAGCGCTGCTGCTGCTGATGAAGGGACCATCAAGGTGGCGCGCGCAACAACACCCGACGGTAAGGATCCCGGAACCGACGGTAAGGGGGGGGCTGGGACGGCAGATGTCACGAATGTGGCTGTTGCTTTGCCGGTCGGTGAAAAAGAGGTCAGGAAGGCGGAAGCCGTGCGTCCGATGGATCTGCCGAGCGTAGCACCTGTCATGACGATTCCTGCGCCGAAACCAGCGGAATTTTAGAAGACGACTTGTCTAAGCCCAGAGCTCTTCTACAGCATTAACCGCCTTGGTGTAGAGCGGATGGCGTCCTCCCCGGGAGAGCTCGGCCAGGAGAATCTCACGGGTCTCCTCACGGGGTGCGCAGACCATTCTACTGCTGGCTGCAATATTCCTTCCTTGTGCCGTGGTGACATAGAGATCGGATCCCGATTCTCTCAGGAGATGAAATTCCGCATTCTCGGAGGCGAGTTTCATGCGCGAGATACTGGAACCCTCAGCTTCTTTCAGTTCTACACAAACGATATTGCCATGGGCATCACGGAACTCAGGATTGGCCGATGGATTGGAGAGGCTCCATCCGAGCCGGTCAGCTAGCCAGCCTAACAGAAGCAGGGCTGTGGTGCGCGATCCATGAGCATAATCAATTTCCAGTCTCCGCAGAAGCTGAAGCTCGGACAAGTTACCGGGGATGTCAAAGATGGCCGCCAGGGCCTGTCGTGCCGGAAGTGAGCGGGCCCAGTTCAGATCGCAGAGTACGGTACGCGCCTCGGCGAGTCCGGCAATCTGTCTGATCAATCCGAATTGTTCCTTGGGATTCTTCCAGTGTCTGCTGTCAAAGAGCAGTCTGTCAACCCAGCGCCAGAGCTTGGCGTTGACGGGTAGATGGAAATCGGCCTGCCACCACAGTACCAGCGGCAGGTCAGAATCGAGATGCGAAAAAACAACGCTTTGAAGCGAATGTGCCGCCATGCCGGCAAGCTGGAAGCAGATCTGCTCACTACAGACGGAGCCCCCCTTGGACCCCCGCAAATAGCAATGCATGGTTATCCACGCTTCGGCACTACTCCCTTCGGCCTTGAGATCAGCTTCAATAAGGATGGCCCTCATGGCATGCTCGCCCGCGATGCTACGGGTGATCTCCGTGTTCCTCTCAAGGGAACCGGGCTTCTCGTTATAGATGGCCAGGTTGATAAGCGACGCGCGAGTCTTGCTTTCGCCGCTCTCTTCCCAGAGTTTGCCGAGAGCTTTTTCGATGCCACCGATCGGCACCGGGATGCCGGGAATGAAGCTCACATCCTCCTCCAGGTGACACCGTGACGTGCTGCCAGGTCGGCTGCCTGTGCGGGCCCCCAGGAGCCGGCTGTGTGGAAGGCAAGGTCGTCGCAACGTGTCTTCCAAGCCTCTTCGATCCCATCCACGAAGGCCCAGGCCTCCTCCACTTCGTCGCGTCGTGCAAAGAGGGTGGCGTCGCCTGACATCGCGTCAAGCAGGAGTCGCTCGTAGGCTTCAGGGGTTGCCTTGCCGAAGGAGGTTCCGTAATGGAAGTCCATCTTCACGGGCTCGATACGCAGGCTAGATCCAGGCATCTTCGCGCTCATGCGGAGGGAGATACCCTCATCGGGTTGGATGCGGATCACGAGGACGTTCTCGTCAAGGCCCTCGCCGCTGCTGTTGAAGAGGACGGGCGGCACACTCTTGAATGTGATGGCGATTTCTGTGCCACCCTTGGGCATACGCTTGGCGGTACGAATGAAGAAGGGGACTCCCGCCCAGCGCCAGTTGTCGATGTTAACCTGAAGGGCCACGAATGTCTCAGTTGTCGAATCCTTAGGAACCCCCTCGGCCTCGCGATAACCGGGGACAGGTTGGCCGTCGATCAATCCGGCAGTGTATTGAGCTCGGACGACATGCTTGAAGACATCATCACCACGGAGGGGTCGAAGGGAACGTAAGACCTTAACCTTCTCGTCGCGTATCGCGTCGGCACTCAGGCTCGTAGGGGGCTCCATGGCCGTGAGGGTGAGGAGTTGGAGCAGATGATTCTGGATCATATCACGCATTGCCCCGGAGGTGTCGTAGTAACCGGCGCGTCCCTCGACGCCGAGCGGTTCGACCGCCGTGATCTGAACGTGGCTGATGTGATTGGAATCCCAGAGTGATTCGAAGATCGAATTAGCGAATCGCATCACCATGATGTTCTGGGCGGTTTCCTTGCCCAAATAATGGTCGATGCGGTAGGTGTCGCACTCCGGGAAGACCTCGCTGACAAGGGTATTGAGATGCTGAGCGCTTTTGAGATCCTTGCCGAAGGGCTTCTCAACGATCACCCGGGCCCAACTTCCCGGGGTGGTGGTGCTCAGTCCGCTCTCACGCAGGTGGCTTAAAATGACAGGGAACTGATCGGGGGCAACGGCTAGGTAGTAGAGGCGGTTGCTACCGGTCCCGCGGTTTTGATCCGCCGCATCCATCTGTGTCGCGAGCGTCGTGTAACCCTCACCCTGATCAAAGGGGCTCTGATGGTAGATGATCGAAGAGGCAAACTGAGCCCAGAGTTCATCGTTGAGCGGAGTGCGGGAGAACTTGCGCGTCGATTCCTCTAGCTCCTTGCGGAACTGCTCGGAGGTCTTTTCCCGTCGGGCAAACCCGATGATCGTGAGAGCCGGTGGCAGTGCCCCTTCGGCGGCTAGGTTATAAAGCGCCGGGATGAGCTTACGATGGGTGAGGTCACCGGTCGCACCGAAGATGACAAGCGTGCAGGGCTCGGGTGTGAGGCGGTTGGTGATCCCCTCACGGAGGGGATTGACTAATGGAGAAGGCATGTGAAAAGGCTGAAGGAAAAAAAGGCTGAAGACTGAAAGGCAGACGGCAGGAGAGCTATGAAGCTGAAGAATTTTTGTATTACTTTAACTTCAACTCCCAAATTTCCACTTATTTAAGGGAGTGGAAACCTCGCCGTGAAGGTCGTAACTTCTTCGCGGAGTTTCGCAAGAGCAGATTCATCGTTCCGAGCCTTGAGGCCCGTATCGATGAAGTCGGCGACCTGCATCATCTCTTCCTCCTTAAATCCACGCGTGGTCATGGCCGGCGTGCCAAGGCGAATGCCGCCGGTCTTGGAGATAGGCTCGGTGTCGAAAGGGATGGCGTTCTTGTTGACGGTGATGGCCGCTTTATCAAGCGCCTCCTGTGCTTCGAGACCATTGATTCCCTTCGATCGAAGATCGACGAGAATGACATGATTGTCGGTGCCACCTGAGCTTATCGTGTAACCTAGGACTGAGAGGCGTGCAGCGAGGGCCTTCGCATTCAGGACGATCTGCTTAGCGTATTCCTTGAAGGAAGGCTGCAGTGCCTCGTGGAAGCAGATTGCCTTGGCCGCGACGACCTGCATGAGAGGGCCTCCCTGAACACCGGGAAACACCTGTGCATCGATCTTCTTCGCATACTGCTCTTTGCAGAGGATTAGTCCAGAGCGTGGGCCTCGGAGACTTTTGTGGGTGGTGGTGGTGACGAAATCGGCCAGGGGGACCGGGTTCGAATGGACCCCTCCAGCGACGAGTCCGGCTATATGCGCCATGTCGACAAAGAAATAGGCGCCTACGGAATCAGCGATCTGACGGAGACGTACGAAGTCGATCTCGCGAGGATAGGCAGAAGCACCGGCGGTAATCATCTTCGGGCCAACCTCCTCGGCCTGTTTGGCAAGGGCGTCATAGTCGATACGGCCATCGGCTTGCGAGACGCCGTAGTGGGTGACCTCGTAGAGCTTGCCGGAGAAGTTGGCTTTGTGTCCGTGAGTCAGGTGACCGCCATGCGCCAGATCCATGGTGAGGATTTTGTCGCCGGGTTGGAGGACGCTGAAGTAGACGGCCATGTTGGCCTGGCTACCGCTGTGGGGTTGAACGTTGGCATGCTCGGCTCCGAAAAGCTTCTTCGCACGTTCGATCGCGAGTCTCTCGACGACATCGACATGCTCACAACCGCCATACCAACGGCGCCCAGGATAACCCTCGGCGTACTTGTTGGTGAGGCAGGAGCCTTGGGCTTCCATGATCGCCTGGCTGGTGAAGTTCTCCGAGGCAATGAGAGTTCGATGTGCTCGAGTTGGCGATGATATTCGGCCGCGATGGCTACTGCGATCTCAGGATCGGTCTTTGCGAGGGCGCTGGTGGAGTCGAGTGAGGAGTGGAAGTCGGCTGTTTGTGACATGGTTATTGAATATTCATCCACAAAATCACGGATTTGTACCAGCGCGCTTTTGATGACATCGCGGCAGCGCTTGTAGGTAGGGAGTCCCTGGCCTATTGGATCAGGTACGTCGCCGCCGATCCTGGTGAACTCTCCCAGGAGACGCACCTTCTTGGAGTGCTCCGGAAAAAGGAGGTCGATCAGTCGGTAATGATCACGTGTCATGGTGAAGACATGGGTGCAGCGTTCCAGAAGCTCCTCGGTCACGGGTTGGCTCCTGAAGCGATGGAGATCGATCCCAAGTTCTGAGAGAGCGGCGACTGCCGGTTGGCTAGCCTGGGCATTCTGAGGAGCGTTCATGCCCGCGGAGAGGACAATGATATCCTTACGGTTCCCAAGAAGATCCTTCATGAGACCCTCGGCCATGGGGCTTCGGCAGACATTTCCCGTGCAGACGAACAGGATGGTTTTCATGAGGGACGTTTTGTTCGTTGGAAAAGGAAAACTAAGAACCGCGACATGATATTTATGTTAAGAATCTAAAAATCCGAAGTCAATGCAGCCATGATGGTAAATTGCCGGAGAAATAGCATTTTCGCATTGTACCTAAGCAAAAGGACTAGACTTTTGGGGAAATGCTTTTTTAGTGACAGCGGGCGAGTACAAGTGATACATCTTTTCTTTAATTATTATGCAACGCAAAAGTGCTTTCTCCCGCAGACTCCCCGATCTGGTCACTGAGGAACTGGTAGCAGTTCTTTCCAAGAAGGGAACTTCCTTTGAATTCAAGCAACTCTTTGATGTCGTTCACGACCGTCTAAAGAAACGTAATGCAGCAAGCGGTGGAGAGGAAATGCTTCGGCTCCGAGCTTATGAGAAGCTTCAGCACCTTGTTTCCCGCAATATGGTGAAGAAAAGCGGCAAGAAGTACAAAGGCTTGGTCTCTTTGGCCCATGCCATTGCTCCAGAGGAGCCCCTCCCAGCCCCCCAAGTCCCAGGAATCGTCTCCATCACGCCTGTTCCCTTTCAATCACTCAAGAAGCCTGCGGCGAAAGCTGTGGTAAAGCCCTCTGCAAAGCCTGCTTCTGTTAAAACCTCAAAGCTGGTTTCCAAGCCAGTTGCCAATAAGTCAGCTGTTAAGGCTCCCGTAAAAAAGGCTCCAGCCAAGGCACCTTTGAAGAAGTCTCTCGCGAAGGTCTCGAAGCCTTCAGCTAAGTCTGCACCCAAGAAGGTAGTGGCTGTCAAAAAGCCGATTCAGAAAGCTTCGGTGAAGAAGGTCGCCGGCAAACGTAATTAACAGCATCTGATCATGGAAGGCACCCTAGGAAGCTTAAGTAGCTACGGATCCCTCCTCATTCATATTGTGGTTTGCGTCGGTTTGGCGCTGACCATGTGGATTGCCAGTATTCTGCTCGGACGAATCGGCACACGCACAGGAGTCAAGGATATTGCCTATGAGTGCGGCATGCTTCCTGAACCGGGCCCTCAGCCACGCTTCAGTGTCAAATTCTACTTGGTGGCGATGTTGTTCATTTTGTTCGATATCGAAATCGTCTTTCTTTACCCTTGGGCCGTGGTTTATCGGGAATATCTGATGCAGTATGGCGTGGGCATTCTTTGGACTCTCGTCACTTTCTCCGTGATTCTGTTTGTCGGCTATATTTACGCCATCAAGAAGGGCGCCTTGGATTGGTCTAGGTAATCTCCCCTCAAGGGAAGGGGAGGTCTTGACCTCCTCGATCATAGGGGTATGGTTACGATCCCAGTTTTTAGGAAGGGTGGCTGAGTCCGGTTTAAGGCACTCGACTCGAAATCGAACGTGGGGTTATTCCCACCGCGGGTTCGAATCCCGCCCCTTCCGCCAAACTGCCCGTAGGTCAGGAGTCTGTATTTGGCGGGATGAAGAACCTTGGTTCGATCACCTTGCGCAATCAGTGGCATATTATTAGTGCGGAGCCATGCAGTAGCACCTTGCCAGGGGCAACGAAATCCCGCTCATTGCCGAACGCCTCCCCGTGGCCACGCTTTTTGGTTTCCACCAAAGTCTATGCATTCGCGTAGGCTAAATCACAGTTCCCACGGTTCAATGTTCCGCTGAACTGCCTGATAGCCTTCAGGTTTGCTTGTCTAGCTGTTACGTTGTATCAGCTACGGGAGGTTTCTCTGCCTCTAATCTGCCGGCACTGCTGCGGCCACGATTTCGGCGAAGCTGCGCGGGTCCAGGCTAGCCCCTCCAACCAAGGCACCATCGATATCGGGCTGGAAGAGGAGTTCGCGAGCATTGTCCGCCGTGACGCTTCCCCCGTAGAGGATGCGGGTTTTTGCGGCGATTTCCGGTCCTGAGACTTGTGCAAGGTAATCCCGGATGAACTGATGGGCTTCCTGGGCCTGTGCCGGAGTGGCGGTGAGTCCTGTGCCAATTGCCCAGACGGGTTCGTAGGCGACGACAATCTCCTCGAGTTGCTCCGAGGTCAATCCGGTAAGCGCACCGCGCAGTTGGGCTTCCAGAACTGCCTTTTCCTGACCGGCTTGGCGCTCCTCAAGAGTCTCGCCGATGCAGAGGATAGGGCGAAGTTCGGTAGCAAGTGCCGTCACAACCTTGCGGTGCACGAGTTCGTCTGTCTCGCCGAAGAGCCGGCGTCGCTCACTGTGGCCAACCAGAACATAGCGTACGAACAGGTCGCGCAACATGGTTGCTGAGATTTCGCCAGTATAGGCCCCTTTGGCCTCAGGAGACATATTCTGTGCGCCGAGGCGGATCTTCTGGGTGCCACCCAGGATTTCGGAGGCCTTCGAAAGGGCCGTGAAGGGAGGGATAATAGCGATATCGACATTATTGATGCCCTCTGTCTCAAGGCGAAACACCTCAAGGTAGGGGGAGACCTCCGAGGAGGTCATATTCATCTTCCAGTTACCAGCGACGAATTTTTTGCGTGGGATTGCCATGATGGATTGGAAGATTAAGCCTTCTCGTTGAGAGAGGCAACTCCTGGCAGGATTTTCCCCTCGAGGAGTTCAAGGGAGGCTCCACCACCAGTGGAGGCATGAGTCACCTTGTCGATGACGCCGAACTTCTTCGCAGCTGTTGCGGTATCACCGCCTCCAACGATGGTGACAGCGCCTGATGCTGTGGCCGCCGCGACGGCTTCAGCCATAGCCTTGGTACCCTCGGCGAAGATATCGAACTCAAAAACGCCACAGGGACCGTTCCAGACGATTGTCTTCGCAGAGGCGATGACCTTGGCAAAGAGTTCGCAGGTCTTCGGACCGCAGTCAAACCCCTCCCATCCGTCGGGAATACCGCTCTCGACAGTAGCAGATCCAAGATTGGAATCGGGTGAGAACTTGTCCCCCGTTATGAAATCGATAGGCAGGTGAATGCGGACACCCTTTTCCTTGGCCTTGGCAGCAAGTTCGGAAACTATCTCGGCACCGGCCGGATCAAAGAGGCTGTTGCCGATCTGCATGCCGTTAAGCGCCTTCAGCAAGGTGTAGGCCATGCCACCAGCAATGATGATGTCGTCTGCCTTGTCGATGAGGCTTCGGATGAGCGGAATCTTGTCGGCGATTTTGGCGCCGCCAAGGATTGCAAGTAGAGGACGCTGAGGATTCTCAAGGACGGCGGCAAATGCGGCCAACTCCTTCTCGACAAGGAAACCGGCGACCTTATCGGGAAGATCGACGCCGGTAACGCTCGAGTGAGCGCGGTGGGAGGTGCCGAAGGCGTCGTTGACATAGATATCAGCAAGCTTGCTTAGGCTGGCACGGAAGGCAGCCACTTTCGCAGGATCAGCCGTAACGTTGTTTCCTTCAGCGTCCTTGGCCTTGCCCTCTTCCTCAATATGGAAACGGACGTTCTCGAGCAGAATGACTTCACCGGGCTTGAGTGCGGAACACTCGGCTTCAACTTCGGCTCCGACGCAGTCGTTAAGGAACTTTACGGGCTTGCCGAGCACTTCCTGGAGCTTCTCGGCGACAGGCTTGAGCGTGTATTTAGAAACCTTCTCGCCGTTCGGTCGCCCGAGATGGCTGGCAAGCACTACGGAAGCACCATGATCGAGAGCATACTGGATCGTTGGGAGAGCCGCAGTGATACGCTGGGTATTGGTGATCTCTCCGGTCTGCTTGTCCTGAGGGACGTTGAAATCAACGCGGATAAAGACGCGTTTACCGGCTAGGTCGAGGTCCTTGATCGTTTTTTTGGCCATGGTGGTAGTGAAGGTGAGGTTAGTTGAAAATTGGTTTTAAATTTTAAAGCGAGAGGGCAGGAAAGTCAGGAACAAGCCTGCTTTTCCTGCCCTCGTGAGCGGTCTTGCTTTTAGGCGCTGATCTTCTTGAGCAGGTCGACGCAGCGGTTGGAGTAACCCCACTCGTTGTCGTACCAGGAGACGAGCTTGAAGAACTTGTCGTTCAGTTCCATGCCGGAGCCCGCATCAAAAATGCTGGAGCGCGTGTCGTGGATGAAGTCGCTGGAGACAACCTCGTCCTCGGTGTAGCCCAAGATACCCTTGAGGTAGGTCTCGCTGGCCTTCTTCATGGCCTCGCAGATCTCCTTATAGCTGGTGGACTTGGTGGTCTTGAAGGTGAGATCAACGACAGAAACTGTCGGGGTCGGAACGCGGAACGACATGCCTGAGAGCTTGCCTTTCACCTCAGGGCAGACGAGGCCAACGGCCTTTGCAGCTCCAGTCGTGGAGGGGATGATATTGATGGCCGCAGAGCGCCCACCCTTCCAGTCCTTCTTGGAAGGAGCATCAACGGTCTTTTGGGTGGCGGTGTAGCTGTGCACTGTGGTCATGAGGCCCTCCTCAATACCAAATCCTTCCTTCAGGAGGACATGGACGACAGGAGCGAGACAGTTGGTGGTGCAGCTGGCGTTGGAGATGATGTGGTGCTTAGAGATATCCAGTTTGTCATCATTGACGCCCATCACGACGGTGATGTCCTCGTTCTTTCCGGGAGCGGAGATGAGCACTTTCTTGGCACCCGCGGTGATGTGACCCTTGGCCTTCTCGCCCTCGGTGAAGAGGCCTGTCGACTCGATGACGATATCAACATTGAGATCCTTCCAAGGCAAAGCTGCAGGGCCTTCCTTAACGGCGAGGCACTTGATCTTGTGACCGTTTACCACCAGCGTGTCGTCTTCGGCAACCTCGGGAGAGGATTTTTCGCTGCGCACCTCACCCTTGAAGAGACCCTGAGTGGAGTCGTACTTCACGAGGTAGGCGAGATTGTCGGCTGGAACGAGGTCGTTGACGGCGACGACTTTATATCCTTTCTCAAGGAGTCCCTGTTCGACGATGGCACGGAAGACAAGGCGGCCGATGCGGCCGAACCCGTTGATGGCAATAGTAGGCATGATGTTTGAGTTGGGTTGCCGGCGTTAGGGGTCGCTCGGAAAAGGAAAGTGTTAAAAGACGGGGGTTTCTCCGTCAATTTTAAACGGAAGTGTCTTATTCACGGGAAGGTTCAAAACCTGTTTTTTCATCACCATTAAGCTCAAGCGCCCGGATGATCGCCTCAATAGTCTGCTCGTGAGGAAGGCCGGTGGCATCGATTTGAATGTCGGATATGGCCTCGTAGATGGGGATGCGCGATTCCAGAAGCGCATTGAAGGAGCGTCGTGGATTTTCCACATTCAGCAGTGGACGTTTATTGTTGCGACTTGCGCGTTCAAATAGGATCTCCGGATCGGCATGTAGCCAGACAATCCTTCCGATACGATGCAGAAGCTCCCTATTCTCTTCACGTAAAATGGCTCCGCCACCAGTAGCGAGCAGGATATTCTTGGCGTCGACAAGCTCCCGAAGCTCGGCGGTCTCCCGATCGCGGAAACGCTCCTCTCCCTCTTCGGCAAAGAGCTGGCTGATGCTTGTGCCTTGAGCTCGGGCAATGATGAGGTCGTCGCTATCGAGGAACCCGTAATTCATGCGTTTTGCCAGACGACGCCCGATGCTACTCTTTCCGCACCCCATGAAACCGATCAGGACGATGTTTGAATTCATGGGGAAAAGGTACTCGTCCGTCTGGAAAAAGAACATCTTCGAAGACACTGTTCCCTCACCGAAGCGGGTTGATTGAAACGTCTCTGGTGAATAAGCTTCCCGGATGAGTTTCAAAAAAACGAAGTCATTCAAACCCTCCGCCGCGACCAAGTCTTCACCTCTGGTGGGCGTAGTGATGGGTAGTAAGAGCGATTGGGAAACGATGGGTCACGCCGTGGCGCTCCTTGAGGAGTTCGGCGTCCCATGCGAGTACCGTGTTGTATCCGCACACCGGATGCCCGCGGCCATGGCGACCTATGCAAAGGAAGCCGAGGCTAGGGGACTTCATGCAATCATTGCCGGCGCTGGTGGTGCAGCCCATCTTCCCGGCATGATCGCAGCTCAGACAACTGTGCCTGTACTCGGGGTTCCGGTGAAGAGCCGCACCATGGAAGGGTTTGATTCCCTGCTTTCGATTGTCCAGATGCCAGCCGGTATTCCGGTCGCCACCTTTGCCATCGGCGAAGCCGGGGCCAAGAATGCAGCCCTCTTTGCGATCGCTCAATTGGCCCTGCTCCATCAGGGGCTTTCTGCGAAGCTTGCCGCATTCCGGAAAGACCAGACCAAGGCTGCCGAAGAGAGTGTCCTCAAGGCGCCTAAGAAACTTCGCTTGAAACGCTGAGTAACTATTATTTCAGGATTTTCAATGTGAGTGCCCGGATTGTTTATGGAGGGGAGGGGATCCGTGATTCCGTGGAACTCTTGCGGCAAGGGGGCGTTGTGGGGCTACCCACGGAGACGGTCTACGGACTTGCCGGTAATGCCTTTGATCCGATGGCGATTGCTCGGATCTTTGAGGCAAAGGGCCGACCTCTTTCTGATCCCCTGATTGTCCACATCCCAGAAGTGGGATGGCTTGAGCGAGTTGTCCACTTTTCGTCTGATGAGCATAGGGATCATGTGAGAAGGCTGTCAGCGAACTTCTGGCCGGGTCCACTGACTCTTCTGCTGCCCAGGCGACCTGAGCTTCCTGATCTGGTGACTGCGGGATCGGAGTTCGTAGCAGTCCGGGTTACGGCGCATCCGCTCTTCCAGGAAGTGATCCGAGGCATTGGCACCCCATTAGCAGCCCCCAGTGCCAATCGATTCGGTCGAATTAGCCCGACCAGCGCAATGGATGTCCAATTAGAACTGGGTAAATATATTGATCTGATCCTAGATGGAGGTTGCTGTGAGCATGGTTTGGAATCTACGATAGTGGCTCTTAGGAAAGGGGGATTAGCAATTCTGAGGCCAGGCCCTATTACAGTTGACCAATTGAAGGAATATGGACATGTATTCCCGCCAAATGGGATTGTGAATACTCCGGGAAGCCTTCCGGGGCATTACGCTCCTAAAAAAGAGCTTCATATCATAGAGTCGGACATCCATGGATTTATTCCCAGAGCCAACTCCGGTTATCTTGCCTTCACCACTCCCACACCCGAGATTCGAGAGCGATTTTCGCTAGTGGAGGTCCTAAGTCCTTCCGGGGATCTCCTCGAAGCAGCAACTAATTTCTATTCCGCTCTCAGGAGACTAGACAATAGTAAAGCGGACATTATCTATGCCATTCGACTACCCGAAGAGGGGATTGCTTTGGCCATTATGGATCGTTTAAAACGTGCTAGTTTTGGATCTCAGCACCCATCCCAATCCCATTAGAACCCAGCACGTATGAAAGGGGATCATCTGAAGAGTGAGGGATTGAATACAAAGGCTGCCGGGATCGTGGCTGCTGCAGTCATGATCAGCCGCGTATTGGGACTTGCTCGTGAGCTCATCTTTGCTGGACTCTTCGGTGCTGGGCGTGGCATGGATGCCTTCCTCACAGCCTTTCGGGCTCCCAATTTGCTGCGTGATCTCTTTGCGGAAGGGGCGCTATCGACGGCTTTTGTGACCGTATTTTCTCAGAGGATCGCCACCGAGGGGGAGGGGTCTGCTTGGAAACTCGCGTCTAAGATGGCGACTCTGACCACGATCTTCATGAGTCTGGTCTCGCTGCTCGGGGTGATTTTTGCGGCTCAGTTCATC
>Ga0187844_10002490_pt1 | contig 12947 bp, 12 predicted proteins | sample SpaLakP09_SKY_50_FD_134517 | JGI IMG/M metagenome (GOLD analysis project Ga0187844, IMG submission 134517) | Oligotrophic lake water microbial communities from Sparkling Lake, Wisconsin, USA - SP09_SKY_50 | ecosystem: Environmental > Aquatic > Freshwater > Lake | place: USA: Sparkling Lake...
CCCTAAATCGTAATCCATAAAACTGACCAACCACACCTCGTCTTCCATCTGCCGCACTCCCACATCGTGTCCGGCAAAGACCGTGCTTAAGTGGATCTTCTGACCCGCAATGCAAATGCGCCCACAGTTCGTGATGGTGATGGTTTTGTCATGAAAGGGGTAACTCACATCAGGCAGCCCCTCGTATTTGCGGGTGGACGGCTGATACAGATCGGCAGGTTTTTTCATGCCTAAGGCCTGATGAGGCCGCTCGTAGTTGTACTCGAAGATAAAGTCTTCAAACTTATCTTGCTGTTGCAAGAGGGTCTTGGCTGGTGGTTTGGTGGTGGCTTGCTTTAAGGTTAAGTGCATGCGTTCATGGCGCCCATTTTGCTGAGGGTTGCCTGGCTTAATGCGCTCAATGCCAATGCCTAAGCGCAGCCACCACACCGACAGACTCGAGAGGCCATAAAGCGCATTAGCGCAAGCAAAGGGCACGCCATTGTCCGAGCGGATACTGTCTGGCAAGCCATACTCCTTAAAGAGTTGTTCAAAGACTGTGATGGCTTGCGCTTCACGAGTACTCTCTAAGCCCTCACAGCAGATCAGGTAGCGCGAGGCATAGTCGGTCACGGTGAGCGGGTAGCAGTATTTGCGATTGCCGAGCATAAACTCCCCTTTGTAATCCACACACCATAGGGCATTAGGGGATTGCGTATTGCTTAATGCGGTACCTGCAAGCTTGCCATACCGGCGCCGTTTCTTTTTGACTAAACCATGGCGATCCAGCACCGCATGCACCGTACTTTTAGCTGGCAAAACTAGCTCAGGATAGTGGGTATGGATACGGTCGCGCAATTTAGGAGCGCCCCAGGTCGGGAACTCTTTTTTGAGGTTCACAATCAATTGCTCAACCTGGAAGGGCAGCCGGTTGGCTTGCCTAAAGGGCTTTCGGGAGCGATCCGTTAAGGCTTCTAAACCACTGTCTTTGTAGCGATCAATGATCTTATGGCCAGTCACCCGAGAGATACCGAACTCCTGGCACAGGGTAGCAATCTTCTCGCCATCCAAGTAACGCGACACAAATTTAAGCTTTTCATCCATCGTCGTACTTTCATTCCAGGGCATAGAGTGGTCCTCCTATGCCAAAAACTGTAAAGTATGTGTCCGGTATAAAGTGTTAACTATGTGTCGAGTCGTACAAATCAAAGCGTCAATGCTGTGGATTTTTATGTTTTAGTGGGCAAAAAGAAGGATTAAAAAAAATTGTATATGATGGGACTTCCCAATAATAAACAGCATAATCCAAATCAACCTCCCGAATCATTGATTGATAATAAATTTACCTGGAAGATTCCTGACGACTTATCAGTGATAGATGAACAGTGTCATAGCTTTCCATTGTCTAATTTAAGCATTTTTGAAACATGACGGCAAAAGAACTTGCCTCTTGAAGATCTTTTACTTGCGGGTGAGTAAGATACCTTTGGCGAATTGTTTATTTTCTATTTTCTAATGAGCGATTCAATTTTCACTTTTATGATTTAGATTTTTTGTTCTCAGACTAAAGAAAAAAGTTTCGTGTAATACTTAACGGTTAGATTTATCACATGAAAGTGATGGGGCTTTTGTTCAGAGTCATCGATAAGCATTATCAAAAACACATAAAAATGAAAAGAATAAATAAAACAAATTCAGTCTTATTATTTTTATAATCCAAATTTACTACTTTTTTCCATGAAACTAAACCATAACTACAAAACTATACAAAAAATTTTAAGTATTATTAAAAGGGATGGTCTATTTTTTTCAATTGAGAGGAAATTTCTTAATAAAATTAAAAACAGAATATTAAAAAAATATTATCGCAACATGACAGGCGTTATACATATAGGAGCTAATACCGGTCAAGAAAGGGATACATATAATCAAAATTCTCTTAATGTAATTTGGATTGAACCAATACCATACATTTTTGAAGAACTTAAATCTAATATTTCTAATTACCCAAAACAAAAAGCCTACAACTATCTTATTACAGATATAGATAATAACGAATATGAACTTAAAATTGCTAACAATAACGGTGAAAGCTCATCAATATTGGATCTAGGCCAACACTTAAGTATATATCCTGAAGTTTATTACACAAATATTATTAGGTTAAAAAGTATTACACTAGATTCTTTTATAATGAATGAAAATATAAATTTATCACAATATAATACATTAGTTTTAGATACACAAGGTTCTGAAATGTTAATACTTAATGGGTCTAAGGATTTATTAAATAATATTACGTATGTTGTAACAGAAGCTGCTGATTTTGAAGCGTATCTAGGATGTTGTAAATTGGATGAAATAACTAATTATTTATCCAACTTTTCTTTAAAGTTAATATTAAAAATTAAATTTGCTCATCGCAAAAATATTGGAAACTACTTTAATGTTGTTTACAAAAAGATTTAATTAAATAAAAATTTAAATATTTTTTACAAAAACTGAGATTTGTATATTTTTTCTTTGATATTTTTCTTAATATAATTTATAATTATCCTTAAGCGATACAGAAGTAAGGATGTTTGAACATTAATAGACTTAACAGAACTAGAAAAATTAGGATTAAGTTTTTTGAATGTATTGATTGTAGTAATTTTAGAGTAAGAATAAGAAAACTTCGAATCATAAGACAAAATTTCAGAATCGAAGTTATAGTTTTTACTCACCTTTTTTACCTCATCGATAAAAGTTACTATATCGCCCTCGGGTACCAAATAAAAGGGGTAGTCTTTCCAGTACTCAAGACCACCAAAACCATGATAACCAACAACTGTACATCCATAATTGGCTGCTTCTAAAGGTGGGGCTGGCAAACCTTCATCAGTACCGAAACTTAAGAAAATTGCAGTCTTAGATAAAATATCTGAAAGTTTATTTTCAGAAATCGGTCCATTAGAATTTATATCAATAATTTCCCAACCTTCATCTATTAATTCAGATAATCCAAAAATAACTCGATTTGAAGTAGTATAATTTTTTCTTGACATATATGAAATAAGTCGCCTTTTTTTTATAACATGTAAGCATTCGGAGAGATATGGTGTTGTAAAGATACGAATAATTTCTAAATCACAAGATATAAATTTACGAATTAATTCAGTTGAATAATCAGACACAGAAAAAATAAATTGAGCACTTTTATACATCATCTTTAATTTTATTCTGTCCTCTTCAATCAAAGAACTAATTTTATCTGGAATATAAAATCCATTTTGGACAAATATTGAATAGGAAAAATGGTTTTCGGTTACAAAATCAGAAAATTGCCAAACGTCATTTTCCGGTATTACTAAATGATGAATGCTGGGATTAAGAGAACCACAATAAATATGATTTCCATGATTTAACCATTTACAACTGAAATTTTTAGCTTGATGGAAAACAAAAGCATTAATCTTTTCACTATTTAGGTAATCCACAACGCGATAGATAAAACCAACACCTCCGGTTGGACGATGGGCAATGGGACAAAAAAAAATGTAAGATTTACCCATTGATTTTATCAAAAAAATATTTAAAATAGTAATTAAATAAATTTTTATAATACAATAAAACGGTAATAAAAATAAAGATAAAAGTTATACAAATAAATTTTAAAAACATTACTGTATAAAGTAATTGATAGTTAATAAATGGTTTCGTATAAATAAATGCAGGTAAAGAATTAGCTTTTATTATTAAAAGTGAATTAATATAATTCTCGAGTTCATAAATACCCATTAGAGGAATTGATAATGATGATTGAGTAGAGTAATTAGAAGCTCTTAATTTGTTTCTTAAACTAATAAGATAAGATAAAGAATCATTATTAATTTTTAAATGTTCTTCATAACTTTTATTAAACTTAGTTAAAATAATAGAAGCTAAAGAGTTTGATAAATTAATTAAATCAACATCATTTTTACCATTGACATTAAAAGAAATTTTACTTTGCGTACGATCAAAAGATCCTGTTTTTAAAGCTGATTTAACAATTAATGAAATATTATTATTGGTATTTTCTTCATTTAATTCAATTAAAACTGAATTAATAAATGATTCGCTTTTTAAATATAAAAGGAAAGAATCATTGCTATATATTTTTATATTATCAATTACAGGAATTGTTACTGAGAAAGATGCAGTATATTTATGTGGTAAAAAATAAATATAAAGAAAAAAAACAAAAATTGAGAGAATAATTGAAACAAAAATTTTATATCTAATTTTAATTATAAGTTTAAATATTTTATATATATTATCATTCATTTCGTTAATTTTAAAGTAATTTTTTCAATAAACAAATAAAACCTATCCATAACTTTAACATAAATTCGAAAATATGTATTAAGTGCATCAATTATTCTTATATTGTTAGTCTCAAAAATTTGACTCAGAGCATGCTCAATAACAATAGAAAAACCTTTAAGCGAAATTTTATTAAAATTATTTTCATTGAGTCTTTCAAAAAGATGCCATTTAACTTTATGCGAACCAAGATGAAGACTTTGTTCAATAAGAGAAGTATAAGCCTTATAAGAATGAGAAAATTTATAATTAAATATTAATCCATTTAGATTATTAGGATTTAAAATATTTTTATTAAATATACAAAAATTAATATTTTTAAGCGTACTAATTGCTGGGCTATTAAAAAAAATAAAATAAGTACTAATATACTTATTATTTTTTCCGAACGGATACGGAGGTTTTGCTCTAAAATAGTGAACTTCACCTGTTGCAGCCCCATAATCAAAATTAATAGACTCAATTGATTTTTTAAATAATAAATATTTTCTTATATTAAATTCTCTATACCTAAAAAAGGTCTCATTTGTAAAAAGAAGTAATGAAGGATTGCTCGCTAAGGCTCTTTTAAGTCCAATATAAAAACTAGAAAATTCTCTATATTCATTAGATCCAGGTATATAAAGAACTCCATTTGAAAAAAATTCATATTTTAAATCTAAATCAACAATAATTATTAACGATTTGAGTGAAATTTTTCTTATAAACTGTTTTAAAATCATTAATGATTTATCTTCAAATTTATTATTTGATTGTTGATGAATTATAATTAGCATTTATAAAGGAGCTTTATGGTTATAGTAAAATTAGCAGGTGGGCTAGGTAACCAACTATTTCAATATTCACTTGGTTTATACATTAAAGAAAAATATAAATTTAATGTTTTTTATGATGTGTCATTTTATGTTTCCAAAAAAAGATTAGCTCATGAAAAACTTAATATTTTAGAATTTTCGTTTATTGACATTAATACGATAAACTATATCGGATATGTTAGTCAATTAAAAGTTTTAAAAGATATTTTTCATAAATTCATTATTTATGATGATAGTAGTAATGTAAATTTCTCTAAAGACAATAGATTTTATATAGGAAACTGGCAAACTTACATTTACGCTGATTATGTAAAGCACTTACTTATCAAACATTTAAATTTGAGAAGTGATAATTTGATTATCAAAGAGGTTCAAAGAGAAAATACAGCAACTTTTCACATAAGAGGTACAGACATATTATTAGGAGGATATGGAGGTCTATTTAAAGTTTTAAATGAAAAGTATTATTTATCTGCATTAAATTCTTTAAATTATATAGATAAAATAGTTGTAGTAACAGATGATCGACGCTATGCAAATTCTTTAAATTTTGGTAATACTCCTGTTACAATTATATCTAATGATAATGTTTTATTAGATTTTAACATTTTATCCTCAGCAAAAAACCTTGTTTGCGCTAATAGTACATTTAGTTGGTGGGCAGCATATGTTGGAAATGCAGATAAAATTATTTTTCCAAATGATTTAAATTTTACTAATAAGAAAAATTTCATACCCTACAATTGGATGATACTAAATATTTAATTCTTATTATTTGATTATGCCTACTATCGATATATTAATTCCTAATTTAAATTCAGAAAAGACTTTAACTAAAACGCTTTTTAGTATTAAAAATCAAACCTTTAAAGATTTTCGATTAGTTTTTGTAGACAATTTATCAGATGATACATCTATAGAAATTTTCAAACAATTAATGTCTAGTCACAACTTTGAAATTTTCATTAACAGTACCAGGTTGTCTCCTAGTCAAAATTTTAACAAGTGTTTAAGTCTAATAAAATCTGAATTTTTTTGTTTAATGCATTCTGATGATGAATACGAACCAAATTATTTAGATGTAATGCTTAAATCGATGATAAGTAATCCAGAAATTGATATGTCATTTTGTGATTCTAATATTATTGATTACAAATCCAAAAAAATTTTTTCTACAAAGAATTTTATCAAAAGATATTTATTTCCCCCTAATAATAAACTAATTTCAGGATTAGATGGTTTATTATGGAATGCATATTTTGATAAAATAATTTGTCCGACTATGTTTTTTAAAAGTTCTGTAATTAATAATTACGGAATTTTTAATACAGATTTTGAAGGTGTATTCGATTGGGAATATATATTTAGGATTCTTAAAGGTAACGGAAAAATTTTTTACGTAAATAAAAATTTATTTAACTATAGAGTTCATAAAAATCAACAATCTTTTTCCCAAACACAATCTTTTCAAAAATATTTTGAACAAAAATCTTTTATTCATTTTTATTCAGAATATCTTAGGATTAATTTTAATTATTATTTATTCCAACCCTTTATATGTTTGAAAATTTGTTTATTTAAAGATATATTTTTAGACTTATTATCTTTTAATTTTTCCACAGCATATAATAGATTTAAACTTTACTTTAAATTGTTTTATTAGTTTTTTTAAAAAATATTATGTCAAAAGTTATTATTACAGGCGCCTCTGGCTACGTAGGAAGTCATTTAGTTCCATTATTATTAGATTATAATTTTGAAGTTACTGCTTTTGTAAAAAATTTAAATAACATTAAAAAATTTGATTGGTTTAAAAAAATCGATATTTATGAGTTTGATTTTTCTAATCCCTCTTATCCAATAAATATTTTAAACTTTGACAGTTTAATTCATTTAGCATGGGTAGGATTACCCAACTATAACTCATCAGTTCATATTGATATTAATTATAAAAATAGTAAAGAATTTTTAAATTATTTTTTAGACAAAGGTATAAAAAAAATTCTTGTTGCAGGCACTTGTTTTGAGTACGGTCTTAATTGTTCTGGCGCGATTTCTTCAAGCCAAAAGCCCTCTCCAAACACTTTGTATGCGATTGCAAAGAATTCTCTAAGAGAAGATCTTTCTCATAGTAAATATAAATATGATTTTATTTTACAGTGGGCCAGGTTATTTTATTCTTATGGAGATGGTCAAAATCAAAATTCTCTTTATTCTCAACTTAATCGAGCAATCTTAAATAAAGAAAGTTATTTTGACATAAGTAATGGTAATCATGTAAGGGATTATTTACCAATCAGTAAACTAGTTGAGCAATTATTAACTTTATTTTTATCAAATAAAGATGGTGTTTTTAATATATGTAGTGGAATGCCAAAAACTATTAGTGAACTTGTTCAACAACTGGCAAACGATAAAAATTCATCGATTAAATTTAAATATGGCAAAATTCCATCTAGAGATTATGAACCATCATCATTTTGGGGCATAAGAGACGTTGGTGAAACTTTTTACATACCATCAACTCCAAATTCAGTTCTTGACAATTACTCTAATCAAAAATTTGCTCCTGTTCGACTTAGATATAATACGAACCTTAATTTTTTAGATAATGAAGCTTTTAATTTAAATTTAATTGATTACTCTATTAATTACGACAATAATCAAAGTTTTTCATTAAGATTTCAAGAACATCTTATTAATGTTCTTAACCTTTTGAAATCAAATTATAAAAAAGGTAGTCGTATTGTTGAAATCGGCTGTGGTAAGGGAAGCTTCCTTGAAATTGTACAAAATGATAAGTATTTTGAAATATTCGGTTATGATGAGGCATACGATGGTATCAATCCCTCCATTCAAAGAAGATATCTTGATAAAACAGATCGTTTAAAAAGTGATTTGATCGTTTTAAGACATGTACTTGAGCATATTGCAAAACCATATGAATTTTTATTTGATCTTAGGCAAATTTTTGGTTCCTGCGATATCTATATTGAAGTTCCTGATTATGATTGGATTATAAGAAATCAAGCATTTTTTGATATTACCTATGAACATGTAAATTATTTTTCTCAATTCGCGCTTAAGTCCTTATTTTTGCCTTCTAAATCAAAACATGGACTTCTCTTTGATGGTCAATACCAATTTATAATTGCAAATTTATCAAATCTTGATAAATCATTCTTAAATTACTATCATTCAAATAATTGGCGATACTTATCATTTAATGAGCTTTTCCCACAGATGATTCATAAAATTAATAAGATATACCATTTATCACAGTCAAGATCTTCATTTTTATGGGGTGCAGGAACAAAAGGATGCCTCTTTTTATCACATTGCCATTCTTTAAATAAGTTACCTAAAAATTTTAAATTTGCAATTGATATAAATCCAAATAAAATTGGTAAGATTCTCCCTGGTTCATTAATAAAGATTAAATCCAAGGAAGATTTTTTAAATACAGTTAAATCAGGCGACTTACTAATCATTACAAACCCAAACTATAAAGAAGAGATTATTAATTATACTAATTTATTTGGAATAAATAATCTATTAATAGAATCTCTTTAAAAATATGTAAATACTAGAGAATTTTTAGTCTTCCATTTTTAAATACAACAAAATTTCCACCCCATTTCTTAATATAATTTTCATTTTTAATAATTTCGTTAGCTATATTCCATGGGAAAATTATTACCCAATCCGGTTTTATTTTTTTTAATTCCTCTCTTGAAACTATGGGAATATGATTTCCTGGCATATACATATTTATCTTAGCCTTAGAATTGTCGCAAATGAATTTTATATGTTCTTTATTTAGGCCTGCATAATTTATTAATGTATTTGCTTTTGCTGCAGCGCCAAATCCAGCTATAATTTTTCCTTTAGAAATTTCATTAATTATGAATTTATTAAATTTTAAAATTAATATAAATGCTGTTTTTTGAAAATTCTTATAAGCACCTATTGACTCTAGTCCAAATAATAATTCTTCGTTGATAATTTCTATTACTGATTTTTTAATTTGTTTATTTTCGTTAATATGGCAGGCATAAATTCTTAAACTACCGCCATGAGTTTTTATTTTCTCTACATCAAATATTTTTAAATTAAATTTATTAAATATACGCTGAACGACACTTAACGATAAATATGAAAAATGTTCATGATAAATAGTATCAAACTGAGTTTTTTTTAATAATTCTAATATATGGGGAAATTCTAAATTTATAACACCATTTTTTGCAAGTAATTTTTTGAGTCCTTTTGTAAAATCATTAATATCAGGAACATGTGCGTAAACATTATTGCCAATTATCAGGTCCGCCTTTTTCTTCTTGACTATAATTTCTTCTGCTAACTTAAGCGAAAAGAATTTCTTCAAAACCGGGATACCTTTACTTAATGCAATATTTGCTGATAAATGTGTAGGCTCAATACCTAAACATGGAATTTTTTTATCTACAAAATTTGTAAGTAAATATCCATCATTTGAAGCTATTTCGACCACAAACTTATCTGAATTTAATGAAAGTTGTTTTGAAATCATTTTTACATAACTTGCAGCATGCTGTAGCCATGTATTTGATGTTGAGGATAAATATGCGTAATTATTTTTAAAAAGATCTTTTGGTAACGAATAATCTATTGCCTGAACAAGCCAACATTCCTTACATAAGTAGATACTTAAGGGTAAATATAACTCTGGCTTATTAAGCCCTTCTTTACATAAGTAGTTATTAGATGGTGGGGCGTGTCCCAAGTCTAAAATTCTTTCACTTAGTTTTGATTTGCAGTGTCTACAGTACATTTCTAACTTATTAATTTAAAATTTTGATCTCTTATTGAGATCTTACTGCATTTTAATGGCCAGTTTACATTAATTTTTGGGTCGTTGTATCTTATTCCTGATTCTAAATTTGGATTATATTCTTCGCTGTGTAAATATAAAATTTCAGTTGATTCTTTTAATGTTTGAAATCCATGCGCAAAGCCGTTAGGAATAAAAATTGAAAAGCTATTTTTCGACAATATGATACCCATCCATTTTAAATAATTTGTTGAGCTAGGTCTTATGTCTACAATTACATCAAAAATTTCACCATTTATACATTTTATAATTTTTTTTTCAGATTGTGGATTTTGAAAATGTAATCCCCTGATTGTTCCTATTTCTTTATTTTTTGAGTAATTTACTTGTTGGATTTTAAATTCTTCATTTTTAAAATAATTAAAAGCATTTTTTGAATATATTTTTCTAAATTCGCCTCGCTCATCTATATTAGAACCAAAATTAATTGAAAATATTTCTTCAAATTTTGTACCATAATACACATCATTACTCATAAATATTTTTAAATTAACTCCATGTAGTTCTCAATTTGATTAATTGATTCCACCTTTCCACTTTCTTCAAAGGATTGATACCACCAAAATGTCCACTGAATCGTGTCCTCAAAACTAAGTATGGGCTTCCATCCAAGTTTAGAATTTGATTTTGTTGAATCTAGTGAAAGTATTTGTGCCTCATGTTTATTTGAATTCACAAATTTCCATTTAAGTTTTTTATCATATAATTTATATTGACGAATTACATCTTCAACTGTTTTTATTGAGTTAATTCCTGGTCCAAAATTCCATGAATTTGCATAATTTCTATCTTTTCTAAGTATTTTTTCACCTAGTAATAGATATCCCATAAGACAATCCAAAACGTGTTGCCATGGTCTAATTGCATCAGGATTTCTTATCTTAAGAATTTCATCAGTTTTTATTGAACGAATAATGTCGGGTATTAATCGATTTTTTGACCAGTCACCTCCACCTATAACATTACCTCCTCTTGCAGTGGATAACAGAGCTGAATTGCTCTCATCATAAAAAGAATCTCTGAATGATGATACTACTATTTCTGTTGAAGCTTTTGAGGCGCTATAAGGATCTTTACCGCCAAGGCGATCATTTTCTCGATATCCCCAAAGCCAACCCTTATTTTCATAGCATTTATCTGACGTAACAGTTATCACCCCAAATAAATTATTTAAGGGGCGACATATATTCAATAGATTTGCCGTACCGATTATATTTGTCGAAAAAGTTTTTAAAGGGTCTTCAAAAGAATCGATTACTAATGATTGTGCTGCTAAGTGAAAAATTAAATCTGGTTTAATACTACTAATTTTTGATTCTAAATCCTTATAATTTCTAATATCTATTTCATAAGTTTCAAGGTTTAGGTTAAGACAACCCCAGTGGTTTGCATCAGTATTTTTTGGAAGAGATAAGCCATAAACCTTTGCGCCAAGAATTTTTAACCATAGTACCAACCAACTTCCTTTAAAACCGGTATGTCCAGTTACTAAAATTCGCTTATTTCTATAGATATTTAATATCATTACCAGTTCTTCCAAGGAATCTTTCCAGAGTTCCAGAGTGATTCTAAATAGTTTCTGTCTCTCAAGGTATCCATTGATTGCCAAAATCCAACATGTCTATATGCTGCCAATTCTTTCATTTTTACTAACTTATTAAGTGGCTTCTCTTCCCACACAATTGATAAATCATTATCTATTAGATTGAAAATTTCGGGCTCTAATACAAAATATCCACCATTTATCCATGCCATATCACCCTTAGGTTTTTCAAGAAAGCTATTAACTAAAGCATCATTTAGTTTATCAAATTCTAGTATTCCAAATCTTCCAGGAGGTTGAACTGCTGTTAAAGTAGCCAGTTTTCCCTGCTTTTTATGATAATCTAATAAGGACATTATATTTATATCAGATAATCCATCACCATATGTTAAAAAAAATGTATCATTTATATATTTTTCAATTTGCTTAATCCTACCACCGGTCATTGTATTATCACCAGTATCAATTAATGTTACATTCCAAGGCTCTATTTGATTTTGATAAAAAAATCTAGTATTATTTTTTATGTTTATTGTTACATCAGATGAGTGCAAAAAGTAATTCGAGAAAAATTCTTTGATAATGTAACCTTTATATCCAAGACATATTATAAAATCATTTATTCCATAATGTGAATATGTCTTCATAATATGCCATAATATTGGCTTTCCACCTATCTCAATCATCGGCTTTGGCTTCAGGTGAGACTCTTCGCTTATTCTTGTGCCCATACCTCCGGCTAATATAACTGCTTGCATAATATGTAATCTTTAATTTATTTAAAAACGTAGATTCAAACACGAAGTGCAACACGGTTTAAGGACTGCATAAACACTTCATTGGGGGTTTTAAATCCCAAGCGCTTTCTAGGGCGACTATTGAGTTCTGCTTGGATCATTCTAAGCTTCTGATTGGTCACAGTCGATAGCGGTCTTTTTTTGGGGATGTATTGCCGCAATAGACCATTGAAGTTTTCGTTGGATCCGCGTTGCCAACTAGCAAACGGATCCGCAAAGTACGTCGTGGATTTGAGGGCGGTATCGATTCGCCTGTGTTCAGCAAATTCTTTGCCATTATCAAAAGTCAGGGTTTTAACGAGTGGGGTCACGGGGTTTAATTTAGTAATGATGGCCTGGCTCACCAGATCCGAGGTTTTGTTGCTTACTTTAGCGATCAACGCATAGCCACTCTTGCGCTCCACCAGGGTCACGATGGCTTGCTTGTGATGGGCTCCAATCACCGTATCGCCTTCCCAGTGACCGATTTGGGATCTGGCTTCAATGTGCTCGGGTCGCTCGCTAATCGGCCTTCTGCCTACAATCTGGCCCCGCCGATCTCGGCCACTGGCATAGCGCTTCTTGCGTTTCTTTTGGCAGCGCAGCTGCTCCCA
>Ga0187844_10002491_pt1 | contig 12947 bp, 12 predicted proteins | sample SpaLakP09_SKY_50_FD_134517 | JGI IMG/M metagenome (GOLD analysis project Ga0187844, IMG submission 134517) | Oligotrophic lake water microbial communities from Sparkling Lake, Wisconsin, USA - SP09_SKY_50 | ecosystem: Environmental > Aquatic > Freshwater > Lake | place: USA: Sparkling Lake...
GGTATGAGGTAAACGTCTTAATAAAAGATGAGAATTCTAAAAGTATTTTAGATTCTAGTGTAACTAAAGTTTATGGTGATATATCTGATAAAAAAGATATTGAATACTTTATTCAAAAAACTGATCCGACTCATTTTGTTCATCTTGCAGCTCAAACACAGGCATACGACTCATTAAAATATCCGTATCCAACTTTTTACAATAATGTTGTGGGAACCTTGAATATTCTTGAAAGTCTTCGGGAATATGGTAAGTGTAAAGCCATAATTGTGGCCAGTAGCGACAAAGCTTACGGTGAATTAGTTGGCAATAAATATTTAGAAAATCATCCGCTAAATGGAATATACCCATATGACGCTTCTAAGTCAGCCACAGACTTAGTCTCAAGTTCTTACAGAAAATCATACAACTTGCCGATAATTGTTACACGAGCTTGTAATATTTATGGAATCGGAGATTACAATCGCCAACGGCTCATACCCGGGATTGTTTATTCACACCTTAGAAAAAGTGAATTTACTATTAGAAATGGTGGTAGAGATTTTCGAGAATATATACATGTTGACGACGCGGTCGATGCGTACATTAAACTGTTAGATTATGCTGAAACAAATAATGCAAAGGGAGCATTTAATATTTCATCCGGTGATGCTTTTTCTACTTTAGAATTATTCAATTTAATCCAATCTGAAATCGGAGTTTCAATAAAACACACAGTCATTGATAAGCCATCTCTAGAAATTGTGAGCCAATTTATGGATGCTCAGCTAATTACCTCAGAAACTGGTTGGTCCCCGAAACTTGATATGAAAAAAAGTATTAGTGAAATTGTAAAATGGTATTTAAAAAATATTTGAGGAAGAATATTGGATAAAATTAAAATATTCTACTGATTGTTCTGGTTCAAATTTTTCATTACAAACCTAATTTTTGATTTAAGTTTATTTTTTATTTGTGGAACGTAAAATTTGTACGTTTCAATCTGACTTCGAAGGATCTGAAAAAAACTTCTTCGCCTCACTTTTTTACTTAAATACAACGCATCACCCCATCCCGCGCCCATAACCCATCTTGTAGTGATCCTACGAAAACCATAGCTTGCCAAAAACTGATCGATGTCTTCGATTAAATCACATCCTTTATAAACTTGTTTCTTATTAACTTCTGTATAAATCACACTGACCTTACTAATTAAATTGCCCAAACTTTTTAGCGCTTTAAGCTCTACTCCTTGAATATCCAAATTAATAAAGTCGGGAGTTTCATATCCTTTAAGTATGGTCTCTAATTTTTGCGTTTTCATGGATAATTTTTCAGTTACTAAAACTTCAGGATAGTCAAACAAATGAGTTCCGAAATCTAATACGCTTGAAGATTGCGAATTTGTAGAAACATTAAAAGTTACAATTTTATCGTCAATGTCCAAAACACAAGCTTCAATTATTGTGTTTGTTAAAGGATTGAGTTGTTTTCTTAGTTCTGAACAAAGTTTTGGCTGAGCTTCAATCCAAATTACAGGTGCGTTAAAGTATGCATCGTATGACTTCGATTCCTCGGCCTGATGTGCTCCAACATGAAGGATAGTTCTCGGCTTTACATTATAATTATGAAGTAATTCAATCACTGGTATGAACATTTGTAAATATTATCATAGTTTAAGAATTGTAACAGTTATGATTAATTGTGTTTCCAAGATCTCAGTACTGATTCTATTAGATTCATTTTTTAAATTTGTTTTTTAAGTTTTTTACAATTCTGTAAGCAATTCTGTTTTTTCTAAGCTTCTTTCTTATATATTGAAAACTACTATAGAGATATTTATTGTGCTTAGCCCAATAGATGAATGACTCATTGCTTTTATAAACCCGAGCGTCTTTTCGCCAAGTGTGCAATATGTTTTTGTGTTGATACTTACGTATTGGAATTGGATTTGTACCGACCCAACTATTCCGCTGATTTGCGAAATATGGGGAATCAGGATCAGCTGGTTGATGAGTCCCTCCCCATCCTTGATCCAAAAGTCTGCTCGAATTAGGAGTAACTAAAAAACCTGTTTTGAGATAACTCTCTATTCTCGAGTCCCAACCTATATTACATATGTCTTGCAAGAGGTAGGATAAAGAAAAATGCTTCCACGTATTTTTAGTCAACGCCCCAGCCTGTCCGTGTAACCCAAACCTAAGCAAACTATATGAATATCTGTTAACTTCTGTATTGGGTTCGAATGAGCCTAAGTTAACACCTCGAAATGCTTTGTTAAATTGATAATTTTCGTACATTTCCTCAATAAAATGCAACGAATCGTAAGCAATTGAAGTATCCTCTTCAATCCCAAGCACAAGATCAGAATTTAGCAAATCAAAACATATTGAAGTTCCAAGAACTCGATTCTGATTGATATTTCCCAACGTTATCTCGTAATATTTCTTAACTCTTAAAACTAAATCAAATTGATTTTCATGCGTCGAGACAACCTGCTCAACATCAGGATAGCCTATTTGTAAAACTAAGACCTTTTCCCAATTTTCATTACCATGCGAATTAAGCACGCTTTCAATACAATTTAACAACAGCTCTGCTCTAGAATTTGCAAAAATTACAAGTGATTTCTTCAATACAAATCCTAATTTGGATCTTTACTTTTTTTCAAAATAAGCACTTGCTGATTATAACATTGCTTTAACAAAACCTCACATTTTCTGGCACTTCGTTTTAATCTCTGCTTTAATGATTTTAATGCACTTTTAATGAATACTGAAAAAACAAAAACAGTGCTCGGCTCTTTCTTAGAATTTAAAACATAATTCTTAATTACCTTCCTGCTTTTTTTGATTTCAAATAATTTTAGATTCTTACTGTGGACATGCAATGAAAACACAGGGGTATAGAAATCTGATTCAGTGTTAACTAAAAATGGGAAGTCCCTTTCAGGCCTCATAACTAATTTTAAATTTCGAACATTTAGGTAGGTTGTCGTATCGTTATCTCTCAAAGTAGAAAAGCCTCTTTTATTCCGCGGGTCATCACCAAAAAGATATCTACCAAGATCAAAACCGTCAAAAACTCCTCCAAGGCTTAAGATCAAGGCGTCTGACATTTGTAAAAAACTGTTTCCTGAATTCGATTTCTCATAACTCCACACCGGCGCTGTTGGAAGAGGAGCAAAATTTACTTCATTTTTTCTACTCAACTCACTTAAAATATACATATCTGTAGTCATACTATTTTTTCCCGATTCTGTTAATGCGAATTTCGCCAAATATTTAGCAGCCTCGGAATTCTTGATATAGATTGTGCTCGCAATCGCATTTGACTCACTAACAATTGGAAACATAAAATCGTAGTTTGCTTTGGATAGCTTCTCAAAAGGGAAGTCACTCGCGATAATTACATCAGACTCAATGTGGAGAAATTCTTCATTAAATGAATCTGAAAATTCTGCAAGTGCAAGAAATCTTGCAGTCGATGTAAACCAAAAATTATCACGAAAGTCTTTTGAGTGGTTTAATTGTGAATGTAATTTCCACCAGTCTTGCTTGTATGTATATGTGTAAATGGAAACTTTATCATATTTATCTTTATTTAGTTGTCGGTCAGTAATCAAAAAAATTTGATGAGCAGGAAAAAGTAATGTCGCTCTTTTTAAGTTTCTATCTAAATGCTTTGGGATATTTGAACCGAAGTGTGCAAAAACTAAATTCATTCGTACAGGATATACCAGGCGTGTCCATTTAACTAGCCGAATTGGGTAAACAACTTCATGTCATGCTAACTTTCTATAAATTAGCTAAGGGAAAAAGATTTATACACTCCGAGCGAGAACAACATTGGTGTTAAAATAATTTACGATTAAAAAGATATATAACATTCAAAGATGTAATCTGAGCCAATAATAAATATAGAAATCTATTCTTGCTATATGATTGCAGAATCATGATCGCTAAGAAAAAAACTGGAAATGTGTGGCGAGAACTCATGCATGCAGTACAATCATTGTTCCAAAAATAATTATTAGCCCACCCCGTGTTTGGAAAGATAAATAATGAAAAATATATTGGAATTAATCCAAAAGAGAAAAAAAGCAGAAACTTTCTATTTTTTGGTTTTTTGACATATAACAGCAAATAAACAATCATCGAGAAGGTTATTGATAAGATATTTAAGGATAAATCATAACTTGAGTTATTAAATATTCCCGATATCTTTGAATTACCAATTGCGAGAAATGGTAGGATTAAAACAAATGGAATATTAAAAATTCCTGCAATGGCATGTAAGAAATTCTGAGAAGTTATATTTAACTCTAATTGGTTTGAATTGGAGCGACTAAACAAAATTGAGGTGACTAATGATATAACTAGCCCTATTTCAAAATACCATTTACGAATAGATTTGAGGCTAAATCTCTTGATAATGAAAATTGCTATTACAAGAAAGCAGCAACTCAAACTAAGCTGTGGTTTTCCAAGAGAAATCATCAATAAAAACAAAATTGTATTCGAGATCTTACTGTTTGCTCCTATTTTCATTGCCAATCGATTGAAAAGGATAAAACAACAAACAATAAACAGGTAGTAATTTAGATTCATCCATAACAATAAATCAAAGGACTGATACAAACCAAGGCATAATGCGATGATAACTTTTTTATGAATTTGAATATTGATATTGCGAAAAAGTATCAGGCTAGAACAACAAAAACCAACAATAATACAGCCAGCCAAATGTATTACAATCTCCGGTGTAGAACTAAATTTATATACAATCCAAAAAACTGCTCGGGTTAAAGGTACAAAATAGCCAGCATCTGGCGTAAATACATGCTTAACAAAACTAGATGACTCAGAAACTTCTGCCCAGTCTTTTTCGTCAGCATAAAACTGAAAGATTGAAATTCTCCACATAAACATCAGCCTGTAGATTGCGATGAATACTGACACTACAATATAAATTATGACTACATTGCTCTTTAGGTTTCTTAAATATTTAATGAAGGCTAAGTCCAGTATTTTATCGCGAGAATAGTTCTGAATAAGCATATTGAATTATAATGTGATTTTTTGAAAATGCTTCAAATTTGAAGCATTATTGTTTTGTGTAAACCTTGATACCATTAGAAAATGAACCGTGTGGTGTTAGTAGATCTGGCCGGGGGTCTAGGCAATCAGATTTTTCTGTTTCAAGCCGCAAATTTCATAGCTTCTGTTAAGAACAGTACAATCCTGGTAAATAAATCAAACCTGGACAAATATCACTCAAATGGAAAATCCTCAATAGATGACTTTCTTTTTCCAAAAACAGTTAAATTTTTTAGTCTACTTTCAATTTTAAATAAGATTTATATCTTAGTCAGAAATTTTCTAAAGAAATACAATAATTGCAACCAATCGCTTTTCTTTATATTAGATGAGAATTATGCTTTACATGATAGCGATGAGGTTTATCGATTAATCCTGAAAAAAAATCCATTTCTAATTATTGTGTCTGGCTTTTGGCAAAATTTTGAATATTGGGATAGTAATTTTCAATACAGGTTAAAATCAGAGGGAAATAGATTTCTTGAACTTTGCAATGAAACAAAAGTAAAGGATCCTATATTTTTTCATTATAGGCTTGGGCGATTGAATAATAGATGGGAACATGCGTGGGGGGCTTTGAGCCCTATTTTTCTCTCCAAAGCTTTAGCTGTGTTAAATAAAAATGACTATGAATTGAAATTGGTTTGGATTTTTTCAAATGATTTGCCAGAGGCCAAGAAACTAACGGAATCTCTTATCTGTTTACCATATCAATTTATTTATATAGATGATTCGGAGTTGTCACCTGCAGAGTTATTAGTTTTATTCTCAATGTCTAAAACCTTAATTTGTTCTAATTCGACATTTAGTATCCTAGCTGCTAAAATTGGAAATGTTGCATCAGTAGTTGTACCATCAGAGTTATCCAAAAATGGACATAAAAGTTTTGCGCTTCCAGATGAATGGAAAAAAGTAAGCTCTATTTGGTTAGATTGATTTATTACTTCTTGTAAAGTCTTTGATTTAGTCTTCTATACAAAGCCAAATATCTTATAATTTCTTCTTTAAAACTATTTGCACTTGAAGTGAGAATATTTCTGGTAGCGCCCAACAAAGAAATTTATCTATGCTGTACTGCAATGCTAATAGCCTGGGGCTTAGATTTACATGTTTGGTTTTGGCAATTACCCCCCCAGAATTGGCAAAACTCAAAAATTCTACGTTTTTATAATGAATAATTTCCCAATTTGGTAATTCGGTATTGAATTTATCCTTGAATTTGAAGAGTAATTTTGGAATTGAACAATTTGCGGACCAGGGATCATAGGATTCATTACAGGGTACTTTTTCACTAAAAACATCGATTACTTCATTGTAGCCTTCATGTTTGGTTGCCTTGAGCAGAATTCTCATGCAAAGTGAGGTGTAAATATCTTGAATTATCAATCTTCCGTTTGGTTTCAATATTCGATGAGCTTCCTGAAAAAATTTTTTGGGAAAAGCTAAATGGTGGATTGTGTTTGAAACTATAATAAAATCGAAGGTGCTTGGTGAAAAACCAGTATCTAACGCGTTTACGTTTCTTAAATCGAGCCAATCTGAATCCAAATAATCTGACACTGTAAAATTCTTACATTTTATGAAGTCTTTGCTTGCTGCTATTCCGGAACCTAATTCGAGTCCAATGTCTTCCAATTTTAAATATTCATTCATCCAAACAAATCTTGACCTCAATAGCCAATTCAAATTCTTATTTATACCGCTGACATAAGTTTTACGAGAATTTTGTATATCACTCGCATGGGTCATTCGACTTGAACCATTAATAGGCGAGAATTTCGACAAAACCATATTAGATAATGTTACCAACTTACTGATGAATAATGTCAAAGCCGTGTGGTACTTTATCGGGGTTTCTATATAATTTGATATAGTTTGGTGTGATAAAAACTTATTTGATTGCAGAATTGATGATTTTGTCAGGATTCAAATTGTGAGAATTAAATATAGTTTGGTCATTCCGTGTTTTAATGAAGAGCAATCTTTAAAAGTGCTGTTGCCCCAATTAGTTAGTCTGGTCAACAGAGAAAATAGTGATTTAGAGTTTTTACTTGTCAACAATGGTTCTACTGATCGCACCATTGAACTATTTAACAAGGTAAAGTCGAGGAATATAACTGTGATTAATTTGGATGAAAACATGGGATACGGCGGCGGAATCAAGGCCGGGCTATTCAAATCAAAAGGAGAGATGATTGGTTGGATTCATGCTGATCTGCAGTATTCAATTTTCGAAGTTGTAGAAGGATTAAGAAAACTACCTCGAGATGCCGAGTATGTCAAAGGAAAAAGACGGGGTAGAACTTTATTTCAAAACTTCATTTCTTTGAATATGTCTATATTGGAATCTTTAGTGTTCAAATGCTTGCTCTATGACATAAATGCTCAGCCTACTTTATTTCCCAGAACTTTTATTGCTAAATTAAGTGACATCCCCAATGATTTTTCCATAGATCTTTACTCTTATGTGATGGCAAAAAAATTCAAATTGAATGTTAAAAGATATAGAGTCAATTTTATCAAACGTAGTTATGGTAATTCAAGCTGGAACTTTGGAGTAATGTCTTTAATTAAAATGAGCTTACGTACAATAAAGTATTCCATTTTATTGAGGAAAAATTTTTGAAAATAATCAAACATCGAGTAAACAACATTGATGACTTAATTTTGACGCCAACTAATTTTGGGGTGGAAATAGATATTAGAACTAATGGTTCAGAATTAATAATTAATCACGATCCTTTTGAATCGGGGACAGTTTTTTCTGATTGGCTGGAGAACTACAGCCATAATTTTTTGGTCATTAATGTAAAAGAAGATGGACTCGAAGCATTTGTATTAGATTTATTGAAAAAGCACAATGTAAAAGAGTTTTTTTTCTTGGATCAACCAATTCCTTCACTGTTTAAGTCTTCTAAACTTTGGCCAAAGTTTTGCTGTGCAAGGGTTAGTGATATAGAGTCTATAGACACAGTTTTAAACTTAAATGTAGGTTGGGCGTGGTTCGATTCGTTGAATGGTGATTGGAGCTACATGGATATGGCTTTTAAAAAGCTTTCCGGGCTTAATGTTAAGAAATGTTTAGTTTCACCAGAACTACACCGGTTAGATTCGGATTCTGAGGTCCTGAATTTAAAACGCTTAATTGTAGATTTGGAGATTGAGTTTGATGCTGTTTGTACTAAATTTCCTGAAAGTTGGGAAGCATTACACTCATTATAAATTTAGCTCTATTTTGAAAGGAAATTTCACATGAATTATAAGCCCCAGGTAATAATTCCAATGAGTGGGGTTGGAAAGAGGTTTGTTGAGGCAGGTTATTATCACCTTAAACCTCTAATTAATGTTGGAAACTCCAAAATAATTAATGAAGTGATGAATATGTTCCCGGGAGTAGACGATCCTTTGTTTATAATTTCCAAAGACCATAAACAAAGTAAGGATTTGTATAAATATCTAAAAGAGCAATGGCCGAAATGTAAAATCTCGGAGATAAATTCACATAAACTTGGTCCTGGCTACGCAATTTTTGAGTCTAAAAAATATATAGACGAAGAAAGACCTTCAATAGTTTCTTACTGTGATTTTTCAGGAAACTGGGATTTTGACGGTTTCTGCGAAACGCTCAAAAATGTGGACGCATTGATTTTAACTTATACTGGTTTTCATCCCCATATGCTGAGAAATACTAAATATGCGTATGTCCAGAAGAATCTCGATGGATTAGTTACGGCAATTCAAGAGAAACAGAGTTTTACTGATTTTCCAAGTTCGGAAGAAGCTTCCGCGGGTTTGTATGCATTTTCAACAGGCAAGCTATTACTTGAGGCATTGGAAGAGCAAGTTGAAATGAACCGATCACACATGGGAGAGTTCTATGTCTCATTAACTATGATTTCGCTGCTTGTTAAAAATTTAAAGATTAGAACGTTTCTGATGGAAAAGTTTGCACAGTTTGGAACACCAGAAGATTTAAAAGACTGGGAGTACCTCTATCGCTCAATAAATAGCACAGAAGAAAAAAACTTAAATGATAATTTGGTAATATCTGATAAAGGAAGTGCGATAATTCTTGCTGGTGGTGTCGGATCCCGGCTCTCGGATTTTTCTGAAAAACCTAAACCATTTATAAAAATCAAAGGAAAAGATCTTTGGAAACATTCTGAAGATGCAGTCGATAAATCTAAAAATACTTTCTTACTATTAAGAAAGGAGTTTACAAAATTTGTTAACGTAAATGATAATTTTAAAACAAAAATATTACCCTTGGATTATCCAACTCAAGGTCAAGCACATTCTGCTATGTACGCTTTAAATTTAATAAATATTTCGACTGGACCACTAACTTTCTTATCTTGTGATAATATAATTAAAAAACGAGATTTAGAAAATGCAATGCGCGAAATACAAAGTTCAGATTTAGTTGTATGGACCGCACCTAATTATCCAATGTCTAAATATAAGCCAGACATATATTCTTGGGTAAACATGGATGATAATCGTGTAACTGGCTTTGCCTTGAAAAACTTACCTGATAGTTATGATAACCCAAGCATGATTATTGGTAATTTCACATTCAAAAATAAAGAAATAGCGTATGAATTAATTAATGAATGTTTGAATTCAGCAGCAAGATTTAATAGTGAGATTTATCTAGATTCAGTAATTCAAATTGCTCTTGAATTTGGTCATGAAGTCTCAGCAATTAGAATTAATGATTTTTTTGCGGTTGGAACAAATGATGAGTTAAATGTGTATAAATACTATTCTAACTTTATTATGTCAAAAAATTTTAAGCTGGCATAGTAGAGTAAATTATAAACTGTGAAATCAACTTGTAATAGCAAGTAGAGATCAGCTTTGTATCTAAAAAATTAATTGATCCGGGGCCGGCTGACATCAAATAATCTATTGGACTGGCAGGTTGTATTCATGATTTTAGTAAATGGCTTAGATCCACCAGAAATGGGCAACATAGGCCAATTGCATATAGAAAGCATTGCATAAATTCAACATCAAGTATAATTTCCAAATGGGTAGTAAAATCAGGGTGGAATTAGTCGGAGGTTTAGGAAATCAACTAAATTGCTACTTCGCTGGGTTGTATTATGCAATGGTTTATAATTACTCTGAAATTATTGTAAATTTTGGGAATGCAAATCGTTCTCACATTAATCCGACAGATCTAAAATCGGTGATGCCAGAATTAATTGAATACGATAATGGAAAAACCCTTAAAGTATCAATAATTGATGTACCTCGAAATGCAAAACTAATAGGAAAAATGAGAAGGCTTGGGTTTCTTGGTTATGGAGTTTATAAATTTATTGTAGGTAAATTTGAAGACTCGCATTTAATCAAATTTGAAACTTCTAGGTATCACAAATTGTGTGACAGAAAATTAAAACTGCTAGGAATTAGAGCTAGAAGAAATCTTGTTCTTGATGGTTTTTTTCATTCATTTCGATTTTATGATGGGGTCAAAAATAGAGTTACCCAATTTGAATCTTTAATTAAATTATCTCAAACTAATATCGATTTGTTAACTTTCGGATCTCAAAACGCACCACGCAATAAAACACATTGCACTATACACTTACGTGTTAGTGATTTTTGCACTCCTGGACAAATGGTGTTTGGAGTTTTATCTGAATCATACTATTTAAGAGCAATTAATTTAGTATCTCAGAAATATCCTGGTATTCTTTTTAAATTAACAAGTGATAATAATTCTTTGGCACAGAAATTGTACTCAAACGTAGTAGAGCTCAGTGAAGGTTTCTATGAGGATTTAGATGAACAATCACCTTTGAAATCCTTTGAAATCCTAAGAAATTCAAAAGTTGTAATCTGTGCAAATTCTGGTTTTTCTTTTTGGGCTGTAAAGTTGAGTACTATTAATGAGCTTTGCATAATCCCTGCGAACCTTCACGTAACATTAATTGGCTGCCGCAACATACCAAAACACTGGACACGAATTGAAAACGAGTTTATTTGAATATCTCTTGAATCCGTTTTTCTTGAGAGATGTGATAATAGTAGGCGTCTTGATTAGACCATGATCTTAAGAACCTTCTGTAGCCAGAGGATTCCAATAAGTTATCGATTAATGTTTCTTGTTCGGAGTAATTGTGTTCAATAATAAAATACATTACCTTCCATTTTGAAAATTCGAAATTTAATAAGACTTCAAATTCATTTCCTTCAATATCAATACTCACAAAATCTATTATCGCATCTGGGTTGAAGTACTGACAGAGTAATGATTCGATAGTTTTGCCGTCCACAATTTTATAACCAACTCTTTTTTCCCTATTTGTAAAACTCAATGACCCTTTATCATAAAAATAAACAGGTCCATTCACGTTCGCTACCGCATCAAAGCTTTTAATTAAGCCACGCAACTCAAGGATTTTATGATGTTTTGTATTTGGTTCAACCAAGAGACCGGACCAACCATACTTCTCTTCTAGAATCTTAGTATTTGAGCAATTAATGCCATCCGACGCTCCTATTTCAACACAGATACCATCACGTTTGAAATTTGTGAGCAAGGCTATGATTAGGTCCTGTCCTAATTCTGAGTAAGAATCTTTAACTAAATCTATTAACGCAATTTTGTAAAATGGTTCGATCGATAATTTTGTTAAACGTTCAATGATGGATGTTTGCCTTCCCAAATCCGCAGCAAGTATTGAGCGGTACTCAAGTTCTTTGTACACATTGAGATTTTGAAGTATTTTTCTTACAAGTGATTTCATAACAAATTCAAGTGCTTTTACTCTGCTCAACATTATTAGTGACAAATTCGAAAGTAAATTTTGAAGGCTCGAAACTATAGATCATGCTCTTAGGATACTTTTCAGAAACCATTGTTGAATAATCTCCAACATATGCTCCAATGTCAAATAAACGCATTTGAATTTATATTTACTTAAAACTTTACTTCGGTCTCGAGCGATGCTCTATACCCAATACCATTAGAGTATCTTATTAGTGATTCTGGAAACATAATCTTATCTAATTTCCGTGCAGCCATATTTGCTTAGTGCTTCAATAATTGTCTTTAATCTTACATATTTTTAACCAGATTTACTCGTATGTAACCATATCATGGATCTTATTCACTCGTTGAGTATAAAATTAATAAAGACAAATTCTCTATTTTGACGTAAATTGCAAGGCTCCAATGCAATGCATATTTCTTGGTTTCTGTATTCACCTAGATAGATAATGCCTTACTGTATACTGACTTGGTGAAAACTCATATTTTAAGTTCTGGTTTAGTTATAGAAAATGAAAAGATTAATCTTCCAAAACATGTAACTAATATAAAAATTGATATTGGATTATCTGGTAACGCGCCACAATCAGAGATTTGGACTGAGCGTGATAAAAATTTATTGGTTTTTGGCTTTGAACCCATAAGTACAAATAGAAGAATGATAGAAACTTGTACTTCATCTTGGCCGATCAAATTGAATCCCTTGAAATTAAGAAAATCTGTTTTTATTATTCCTATTGCACTGTCTTCTAATAGCAGTACAAAAAAATTGAAAATGTATATAACTGATGATGATCCTGGATGTTCAAGCTTGCTTATTCCTAAGCAACTCAAGAACACAGAGTGTGAGTATGTCCCTGTTTATAGGCTTGCAGATTTTTTTTGTTTTTTCCCTTTTCGCACATTTAAATATATAGACCATTTAAAGATAGATGCTCAGGGAATGGATTTTGAAATCTTGATTGGGTGTTCAGGATATCTTAAATATGTTTCTTATGTGACCGCAGAAGTTGATCTAAATTACGAATCGAGTAAAAATAGTATTTTCTTTTTAAATTTTTATATGTTTAGCAAAGGTTTTATCA
>Ga0187844_10002492_pt1 | contig 12942 bp, 6 predicted proteins | sample SpaLakP09_SKY_50_FD_134517 | JGI IMG/M metagenome (GOLD analysis project Ga0187844, IMG submission 134517) | Oligotrophic lake water microbial communities from Sparkling Lake, Wisconsin, USA - SP09_SKY_50 | ecosystem: Environmental > Aquatic > Freshwater > Lake | place: USA: Sparkling Lake...
TGCGGCGAGCGACCGCTTCAACCTGATCTTCGCCCCGCATATTCGCCTGTTCGACGGTGCCAGCCCGGCCATGCTGGAGAGCCTGGCGCCCTTCCGCGGGCATCCGCGCATCCATATCGACCTAGGCGGTCCCGCCGCCATCGACATGACCTATACCCGCGCGGCGGACATCTATCTGGGTGACGCCTCCAGCCAGGTCTATGAGTTCCTGCGCACGCCAAAACCCTGCCTGTTCCTCAATCCATCCAACGCGGCCTGGCAGGGCGACGAGAGCTTCCATCACTGGCTTTATGGCCCCGTGCTGTCGTCGGTCGATCACCTGATCGATGCGGTCGACGCGGCTCTCCAGGGCCATGGCGACTATCTCGAGGCCCAGAAGACGGGCTTTGCGGAAAGCTTCGACCTGACCGCTACCCCCTCGTCCAACCGCGCGGCCGGCGCCATCGCCGCGCGGGTTCTGGCCAAGGCCGGCCTGGAACGATGAGCGAGCACCGCTCCGTCTTCGCCCGCGTCCTGGCCAATGCCGCCACCCTGCTCGGTGGCCGCACCGTCAACGCCGTCGTCAGCCTGGGATACATCGCCCTGACGGCGCGGGGCCTTGGCCTGTCGCAGATGGGCGTGCTGGCCCTGATCACCGCCTTCGCCCAGTTCCTCGGCGACGTCGTCAAGTTCCAGTCCTGGCAGACCGTGCTGCAATACGGTGCCGAGCCCCTGATCCAGGACGACAGGACCCGCTTCCAGCAGGTGGTGCGGCTGTCGATGTTCCTGGACCTGACCAGCGGTCTGGTCGGGGTGACGCTGGGCGTCGCCGGGGCCTTGCTGCTGGGGCCTGTGCTGGGCTGGTCGCAGGAGCTGGCCCCGGCCGCAGCGCTCTACGCCCTGACCATCGCGGTCATGACCTCGGCCACATCGGTGGGCCTGCTGCGGCTGTTCGACAAGTTCCGTTATCTGGCGGGCGAGCAGGCGATCAGTTCGACGGTCCGCCTGATCGGCGCTGGCCTGGCCTTCGCCCTGAACGCGCCGCTGTGGGGATTTCTGCTCGCCTGGGCCGCCGGGCCGGTCGCGTCGTTTTCCTATGTCGGGATCGTTGCCTGGCGTGAGATGCGCCAGCGCCGGTTGCTGGACGGCTTCACCCTGGCCGGTCCGTTGGGCGTGGGCCTGCCCGGCGTGTGGAAATTCGCGTGGGCGACCAATTTCAGCAGCAGCCTGGACGTGGCCTTCACCCACGTCATCACCCTGATGGTCGGTGCCCTGCTGGGTCCCGCCCAGGCTGCCTTGTGGCGCATCGGCCGGCAGGTCGCTGACGGCATGGCCAAACCGGCGAGACTGCTGATCCCGGCGCTCTATCCCGAGCTCGCCCGCCTGCGGGCCACGGGCGGCGACCTAGCGATGCGCAAGCTGGCCGGCCAGATCGCCACCCTGGGCGGAGCCGTGGCCGGTGCCCTGCTGCTGATCACCGCCCTGGTGGGCAAGCCCCTGATCGTGCTGATCATGGGCAAGGCCTATGGTGACGCATCCGACATCATGACCTGGCAGGTCGGTGCCGCCGCGATCGGTGTTCTGGCCCTGCCGCTGGAGCCCATGCTGGTCTCGATGCGCGCCGCGGGTGCCGCCCTTCGGGTGCGTGTGGTGGTCAGCGCGATCTTTCTCCTGGCCCTTACCCCTCTGGTCAAAGGCCTTGGCCTGACAGGTGCCGGCGCAGCGCTGGTGGGGGCCGCCCTGGCCATGGCCATCGGGATGTTCCTGATGCTTCGCCGACACCTTGCGCGACCGTCCGTGCTCGAAGACAACGAACGCTCTTGCGCCCAAGAGGCAAACGACGCCAAAGGCGTAAGATGATGATGACTCCGACCGGCGCCGGGCGAACGGTGCGCTTCGCCGACTTCCCGACCCTGACGGCCGCGCTCGATTTCGCGGCCCAGGGCGAGACGGGCGTGAATCTCTATTCCCTGCGCGGCGAACTGGTCGAGGCCCTGCCCTATGCCGGTCTGCGCGAGCAGGCGATGATCCTGGCCCATCGCCTGCTGGCCACCGGCGTCGCGTCCGGTGACACCGTAGGGCTGATCGCTGAAACCGACGGCGACTTCGTTCGCGCCTTCTTTGCCTGCCAGTATGCCGGCCTCGCCCCCGCGCCCCTGCCCCTTCCCGCACCACTGGGCGGCCGCGAAGCCTATATCGAGCAGGTCGCCCGCATGCTGGCCTCGGCCCGGGCCAGCATCTTGATCGGCCCGACCTCGATGGCCGCCTGGCTGCCCGAGATCGCCGCCAAGGCTCCGCTCAGCTTCTCCGGGACCCTCGCCGACCTGCCCGAAGCGGCAACCGGCGACCTGCCGGTGATCGAGCCGGACCGTACCTGCTATCTGCAATTCTCATCGGGAAGCACCCGCTTTCCCACCGGCGTGGTGGTGACCCACCGCGCCCTGATGGCCAATGCCGTAGCCATTACCCGCGACGGCCTGAAGGTGCGCCCTGACGACCGGGCGATCTCCTGGCTGCCGCTCTATCACGACATGGGACTGATCGGCTTCCTGCTCAGCCCCATGACCAGCCAGATGACGGTGGACCTGCTGCCAACAGGTGCCTTCGTGCGCCGGCCTCTGATGTGGCTGGACCTGATGACCAAGAACGGCGGCACGATCAGCTACAGCCCAACCTTCGGCTATGAGTTGTGCGCTCGCCGGGCCGAGGCTGCCTCGATCGAGCATCTGGACCTGTCGCGCTGGCGCAGCGCCGGCCTGGGGGGCGACATGATCCGCACCGGCCCGTTGCGCGCCTTCGCTGAGCGGTTCAAGGCCGTGGGCTTCTCCGACACCGCCTTCGTCGCCAGCTACGGCATGGCCGAGGCGACCCTGGCCCTCTCGATGTCACCGCTGGGCGAAGGCCTGAAGGTTGAAACCCTCGACGTCGAGCGCCTGGAACAGGGCCTGGCCGTCATCAGCACGGACACGGAGCGCGCCCGCGACTTCGCCCGCAACGGACCGGCCTTGCCCCACCATGAACTGCAGGTGCGCGGCGAGGACGGCGAGGTTCTGCCTGAACGCGGCGTGGGCCGGATATTCGCGCGCGGGCCCAGCCTGATGCGGGGCTATTTCGAGCAACCCGAAGAAACGGCGCGAGTGCTTTCTGCCGACGGCTGGCTCGATACCGGCGACCTTGGCTTCCTGACCGAGGGCGAGATCGTGATCACCGGTCGGGGCAAGGACCTGATCATCCTGAACGGTCGAAACATCTGGCCGCAGGACCTGGAATGGACCGCCGAGGCCGAGATCGAGAGCCTGCGAAGCGGAGACGTCGCCGCCTTTTCCACCCCCGGCGTGGGCGAGGAGATCGTCGTCGTGCTCGTCCAGGCGCGCGGTGGGGACGTCGATAGTCGCAAGGCCTTGGCCGAGAAGGTGGCCACGGTCCTGCGGGTTCGGCACAGCGTCGAGGTGCAGGTGCATCTGGTCGGTGCCCACGCCTTGCCCCAGACCTCTTCTGGTAAACTGAGCCGCAGCAAGGCCAGGGCCGCCTTCCTGGCCGGCGCCTATGCTGAGCGCGGCTGAGCCATGTCTCGCGGCGTCGTCGCGGTCACCGGCGCCACGGGCTTCCTGGGCCGACATCTGGTGCGTATCCTGGCGGCCGACGGCTGGAGCGTGCGCGTTCTGGCGCGCCGCGACGTTGTGGGCAGCGACTGGACGGGACTTGAACCGCAAGTCGTGATCGGCGGGCTTGTCGATCGCCCGGCGCTTGCCCGCCTGTGCGCGGGCGCGGCTGTCGTGATCCACGTGGCCGGACTGATCAAGGCACGCTCAAGGGCTGAGTTCGACCGCGTCAATGTGGAGGGCACCAGGGCCGTCGCAGAAGCCGCAGCAACGGCAGGCTCGCGGGTCATCATGGTCTCCAGCCTGGCGGCGCGCGAGCCGACGCTGTCGGACTATGCGGCCAGCAAGCGCGCCGGCGAGGAAGTTGCGCGCGCCATCATCGGTGAAGCCCTGACCATCGTGCGGCCACCGGCGATCTACGGTCCCGGCGACATGGAAACCCTGGAGTTGTTCAGGGTGGCCCAGGTCTCGCCCTGGCTGCCGGTTCTTGATCCCCGCGCACGTCTGGCGCTGGTGCATGTGGAGGACGCCGCGCGGCAGATTTCGGATCTGATCGGGCGTTGGCGCCCTGGAACCTTCGCCCTTAGCGACGTCCGGACTGACGGCTATAGCTGGCGCGAGGTCATGACCGCGGCGGCCGACGCCGTCGGCAGGAAAACGCGATTACAGAGAATTCCGGACAGCATGATCACCGCCATCGCCCATCTTTCAGGGGCGCTGTCGCTCGCCGCACGGAAGAATTCGATTTTCACATCTGGCAAAGCGCGGGAAATGCTCCATCTGGACTGGAGCCTTTCGTCAGCCGAGATCGTACCCGGAGCTCTCGCTCCGCGATATGAAATCGACTCGGGATTCACCCAGAGCGTGTTCTGGTACCGCGCGAACAGGTTTTTAGTTACGCCTACTCAACACTAGCATCCAATTTTGACAAGATTCTGACAGTAGGCCTGTTACAATTGGAGTCAGTAGGACCCGCTAACGGGGGTATCGGCGAGTCGGCATGAAAGCGGTTACGGATCTCACCCTTCGGGAAATCGGCATTGCTGCGTCCTCCGTCTTGGGGCGCACCGTCGAGGTCGCTGATGAAACCCACATCGGTCGCGACCTGCAGGTCGATTCCCTGGCCCTGATGAACATCATCATGGAACTGGAAGACGCGTTCGACATCTCGATTCCGCTTGATCGCCTGGCCTCGGTCGAGACGGCGGGCGACCTGTCCAATCTTATAAAAGACCTTCGGAACAAGGGATAACCATGGGGCTGTTCGACAAGCACCTCGCCTACCGCGATGCGTATCAGGCGATCCGTCAGGCCGGGGCCGATCCCTTCAATGTTCGTCTGGATTCAGTGATCTCGCCAACCGAAGGCATGATCAACGGCCGCCCGACGATCCTGCTGGGCACCAACAACTATCTTGGCCTGACCTTCGATCCCGAAGCCATCGCCGCATCGGTCAAGGCCGTGCAGGAGCGCGGCACGGGTACGACGGGCTCGCGCATCGCTAATGGCAGCTTCGAGGCTCACGTCGAGCTCGAGACCGCCCTGGCCAAGTTCTATCGCCGCAAGCACGCCATGGTGTTCACCACCGGCTACCAGGCCAATCTGGGTGTGCTCTCGACCCTGGTAGGCCGTGGCGACCACCTGATCCTCGACGCCGACAGCCACGCCAGCATCTATGACGGCTCACGCCTGGGCCATGCCGAGGTCATTCGTTTCCGCCACAATGATCCTGAAGACCTGTACAAGCGCCTGCGTCGTATGAAGGACGTACCCGGCGAGCGCCTGATTGTGGTCGAAGGCATCTATTCGATGATCGGCGACACCGCCCCGCTCAAGGAAATCGCTGCTGTGAAGCGCGAAATGGGCGGCTATCTTCTGGTCGATGAAGCGCACTCGATGGGCGTTCTGGGCCAGAACGGTCGTGGCCTTGCCGAGCAGGAAGGCGTCGAGGACGATGTCGATTTCGTGGTCGGCACCTTCTCCAAGAGTCTGGGCGCCATTGGCGGCTTCTGCGTTTCGAACCTGGACGACTTCGAGGTGATGCGCGTCGTCTGCCGCCCCTACATGTTCACGGCGTCGTTGCCGCCGGCCGTGGTAAGTTCGACCTTGGTCGCCCTCAAGCGTCTGGAAGAAACCCCGGAGTTGCGCCATCGCCTGATGGCCAATGCGCGTCGTCTCTATGATGGTCTGGCTGAGCTGGGCTTCCAGACCGGCCCGACGGCGAGTCCGATCGTGGCGATCACCATGCCGGACCAGGAAAGCGCCATCGGCATGTGGAACATGCTGCTGCAGAACGGCGTCTATCTGAACCTGGCCCTGCCGCCCGCCACGCCCGACAGCCGCCCGCTGCTGCGCACCAGCGTCAGCGCCGCCCATACCGACGAGCAGATCGAAAAAGTCCTGTCGGTATTCGCTGAAGTCGGCGCTGCGCTGGGCATCATCGATACCCAGCGCAAGCGGGTCTCGGCCTGAAGAGCCTGATCGGGCGATGGCGCTGGCCATCGCCCGACAGCTTTCCGGTCAACGCGCGAAACTGACCCCGCCGTCCACGGTGACGGCAGACCCCATCACATAGTCGCCGGCCCGCGAGGCCAGGAAGATCGCCGTGCCGGCCATGTCCTCATCCGTGCCGATACGGCCGGCCGGAATGGCTTTCGACACCGCCTCGACGTGGTCGCGGGCGACCTTGTTCATGTCCGACGCAAAGGCACCGGGCGCGATGGCCGACACCGCGATGTTCTCGGGTGCCAGGCGAAGGGCCATGCGCTTGGTCAGGTGGAGCAGGCCCGCCTTGGACGCGCCATAGGGATAGGTCTCTTCCCTGGCCACAGACTGACCGTCGATCGAGCAGATGTTGATCACCTTGGCCACGTGATCCTTGGCCGCTGCGCGCAGCGGCCAAGGATCACGTGGCCAAGGTGATCAACATCTGCTCGATCGACGGTCAGTCTGTGGCCAGGGAAGAGACCTATCCCTATGGCGCGTCCAAGGCGGGCCTGCTCCACCTGACCAAGCGCATGGCCCTTCGCCTGGCACCCGAGAACATCGCGGTGTCGGCCATCGCGCCCGGTGCCTTTGCGTCGGACATGAACAAGGTCGCCCGCGACCACGTCGAGGCGGTGTCGAAAGCCATTCCGGCCGGCCGTATCGGCACGGATGAGGACATGGCCGGCACGGCGATCTTCCTGGCCTCGCGGGCCGGCGACTATGTGATGGGGTCTGCCGTCACCGTGGACGGCGGGGTCAGTTTCGCGCGTTGACCGGAAAGCTGTCGGGCGATGGCCAGCGCCATCGCCCGATCAGGCTCTTCAGGCCGAGACCCGCTTGCGCTGGGTATCGATGATGCCCAGCGCAGCGCCGACTTCAGCGAATACCGACAGGACTTTTTCGATCTGCTCGTCGGTATGGGCGGCGCTGACGCTGGTGCGCAGCAGCGGGCGGCTGTCGGGCGTGGCGGGCGGCAGGGCCAGGTTCAGATAGACGCCGTTCTGCAGCAGCATGTTCCACATGCCGATGGCGCTTTCCTGGTCCGGCATGGTGATCGCCACGATCGGACTCGCCGTCGGGCCGGTCTGGAAGCCCAGCTCAGCCAGACCATCATAGAGACGACGCGCATTGGCCATCAGGCGATGGCGCAACTCCGGGGTTTCTTCCAGACGCTTGAGGGCGACCAAGGTCGAACTTACCACGGCCGGCGGCAACGACGCCGTGAACATGTAGGGGCGGCAGACGACGCGCATCACCTCGAAGTCGTCCAGGTTCGAAACGCAGAAGCCGCCAATGGCGCCCAGACTCTTGGAGAAGGTGCCGACCACGAAATCGACATCGTCCTCGACGCCTTCCTGCTCGGCAAGGCCACGACCGTTCTGGCCCAGAACGCCCATCGAGTGCGCTTCATCGACCAGAAGATAGCCGCCCATTTCGCGCTTCACAGCAGCGATTTCCTTGAGCGGGGCGGTGTCGCCGATCATCGAATAGATGCCTTCGACCACAATCAGGCGCTCGCCGGGTACGTCCTTCATACGACGCAGGCGCTTGTACAGGTCTTCAGGATCATTGTGGCGGAAACGAATGACCTCGGCATGGCCCAGGCGTGAGCCGTCATAGATGCTGGCGTGGCTGTCGGCGTCGAGGATCAGGTGGTCGCCACGGCCTACCAGGGTCGAGAGCACACCCAGATTGGCCTGGTAGCCGGTGGTGAACACCATGGCGTGCTTGCGGCGATAGAACTTGGCCAGGGCGGTCTCGAGCTCGACGTGAGCCTCGAAGCTGCCATTAGCGATGCGCGAGCCCGTCGTACCCGTGCCGCGCTCCTGCACGGCCTTGACCGATGCGGCGATGGCTTCGGGATCGAAGGTCAGGCCAAGATAGTTGTTGGTGCCCAGCAGGATCGTCGGGCGGCCGTTGATCATGCCTTCGGTTGGCGAGATCACTGAATCCAGACGAACATTGAAGGGATCGGCCCCGGCCTGACGGATCGCCTGATACGCATCGCGGTAGGCGAGGTGCTTGTCGAACAGCCCCATGGTTATCCCTTGTTCCGAAGGTCTTTTATAAGATTGGACAGGTCGCCCGCCGTCTCGACCGAGGCCAGGCGATCAAGCGGAATCGAGATGTCGAACGCGTCTTCCAGTTCCATGATGATGTTCATCAGGGCCAGGGAATCGACCTGCAGGTCGCGACCGATGTGGGTTTCATCAGCGACCTCGACGGTGCGCCCCAAGACGGAGGACGCAGCAATGCCGATTTCCCGAAGGGTGAGATCCGTAACCGCTTTCATGCCGACTCGCCGATACCCCCGTTAGCGGGTCCTACTGACTCCAATTGTAACAGGCCTACTGTCAGAATCTTGTCAAAATTGGATGCTAGTGTTGAGTAGGCGTAACTAAAAACCTGTTCGCGCGGTACCAGAACACGCTCTGGGTGAATCCCGAGTCGATTTCATATCGCGGAGCGAGAGCTCCGGGTACGATCTCGGCTGACGAAAGGCTCCAGTCCAGATGGAGCATTTCCCGCGCTTTGCCAGATGTGAAAATCGAATTCTTCCGTGCGGCGAGCGACAGCGCCCCTGAAAGATGGGCGATGGCGGTGATCATGCTGTCCGGAATTCTCTGTAATCGCGTTTTCCTGCCGACGGCGTCGGCCGCCGCGGTCATGACCTCGCGCCAGCTATAGCCGTCAGTCCGGACGTCGCTAAGGGCGAAGGTTCCAGGGCGCCAACGCCCGATCAGATCCGAAATCTGCCGCGCGGCGTCCTCCACATGCACCAGCGCCAGACGTGCGCGGGGATCAAGAACCGGCAGCCAGGGCGAGACCTGGGCCACCCTGAACAACTCCAGGGTTTCCATGTCGCCGGGACCGTAGATCGCCGGTGGCCGCACGATGGTCAGGGCTTCACCGATGATGGCGCGCGCAACTTCCTCGCCGGCGCGCTTGCTGGCCGCATAGTCCGACAGCGTCGGCTCGCGCGCCGCCAGGCTGGAGACCATGATGACCCGCGAGCCTGCCGTTGCTGCGGCTTCTGCGACGGCCCTGGTGCCCTCCACATTGACGCGGTCGAACTCAGCCCTTGAGCGTGCCTTGATCAGTCCGGCCACGTGGATCACGACAGCCGCGCCCGCGCACAGGCGGGCAAGCGCCGGGCGATCGACAAGCCCGCCGATCACGACTTGCGGTTCAAGTCCCGTCCAGTCGCTGCCCACAACGTCGCGGCGCGCCAGAACGCGCACGCTCCAGCCGTCGGCCGCCAGGATACGCACCAGATGTCGGCCCAGGAAGCCCGTGGCGCCGGTGACCGCGACGACGCCGCGAGACATGGCTCAGCCGCGCTCAGCATAGGCGCCGGCCAGGAAGGCGGCCCTGGCCTTGCTGCGGCTCAGTTTACCAGAAGAGGTCTGGGGCAAGGCGTGGGCACCGACCAGATGCACCTGCACCTCGACGCTGTGCCGAACCCGCAGGACCGTGGCCACCTTCTCGGCCAAGGCCTTGCGACTATCGACGTCCCCACCGCGCGCCTGGACGAGCACGACGACGATCTCCTCGCCCACGCCGGGGGTGGAAAAGGCGGCGACGTCTCCGCTTCGCAGGCTCTCGATCTCGGCCTCGGCGGTCCATTCCAGGTCCTGCGGCCAGATGTTTCGACCGTTCAGGATGATCAGGTCCTTGCCCCGACCGGTGATCACGATCTCGCCCTCGGTCAGGAAGCCAAGGTCGCCGGTATCGAGCCAGCCGTCGGCAGAAAGCACTCGCGCCGTTTCTTCGGGTTGCTCGAAATAGCCCCGCATCAGGCTGGGCCCGCGCGCGAATATCCGGCCCACGCCGCGTTCAGGCAGAACCTCGCCGTCCTCGCCGCGCACCTGCAGTTCATGGTGGGGCAAGGCCGGTCCGTTGCGGGCGAAGTCGCGGGCGCGCTCCGTGTCCGTGCTGATGACGGCCAGGCCCTGTTCCAGGCGCTCGACGTCGAGGGTTTCAACCTTCAGGCCTTCGCCCAGCGGTGACATCGAGAGGGCCAGGGTCGCCTCGGCCATGCCGTAGCTGGCGACGAAGGCGGTGTCGGAGAAGCCCACGGCCTTGAACCGCTCAGCGAAGGCGCGCAACGGGCCGGTGCGGATCATGTCGCCCCCCAGGCCGGCGCTGCGCCAGCGCGACAGGTCCAGATGCTCGATCGAGGCAGCCTCGGCCCGGCGAGCGCACAACTCATAGCCGAAGGTTGGGCTGTAGCTGATCGTGCCGCCGTTCTTGGTCATCAGGTCCAGCCACATCAGAGGCCGGCGCACGAAGGCACCTGTTGGCAGCAGGTCCACCGTCATCTGGCTGGTCATGGGGCTGAGCAGGAAGCCGATCAGTCCCATGTCGTGATAGAGCGGCAGCCAGGAGATCGCCCGGTCGTCAGGGCGCACCTTCAGGCCGTCGCGGGTAATGGCTACGGCATTGGCCATCAGGGCGCGGTGGGTCACCACCACGCCGGTGGGAAAGCGGGTGCTTCCCGATGAGAATTGCAGATAGCAGGTACGGTCCGGCTCGATCACCGGCAGGTCGCCGGTTGCCGCTTCGGGCAGGTCGGCGAGGGTCCCGGAGAAGCTGAGCGGAGCCTTGGCGGCGATCTCGGGCAGCCAGGCGGCCATCGAGGTCGGGCCGATCAAGATGCTGGCCCGGGCCGAGGCCAGCATGCGGGCGACCTGCTCGATATAGGCTTCGCGGCCGCCCAGTGGTGCGGGAAGGGGCAGGGGCGCGGGGGCGAGGCCGGCATACTGGCAGGCAAAGAAGGCGCGAACGAAGTCGCCGTCGGTTTCAGCGATCAGCCCTACGGTGTCACCGGACGCGACGCCGGTGGCCAGCAGGCGATGGGCCAGGATCATCGCCTGCTCGCGCAGACCGGCATAGGGCAGGGCCTCGACCAGTTCGCCGCGCAGGGAATAGAGATTCACGCCCGTCTCGCCCTGGGCCGCGAAATCGAGCGCGGCCGTCAGGGTCGGGAAGTCGGCGAAGCGCACCGTTCGCCCGGCGCCGGTCGGAGTCATCATCATCTTACGCCTTTGGCGTCGTTTGCCTCTTGGGCGCAAGAGCGTTCGTTGTCTTCGAGCACGGACGGTCGCGCAAGGTGTCGGCGAAGCATCAGGAACATCCCGATGGCCATGGCCAGGGCGGCCCCCACCAGCGCTGCGCCGGCACCTGTCAGGCCAAGGCCTTTGACCAGAGGGGTAAGGGCCAGGAGAAAGATCGCGCTGACCACCACACGCACCCGAAGGGCGGCACCCGCGGCGCGCATCGAGACCAGCATGGGCTCCAGCGGCAGGGCCAGAACACCGATCGCGGCGGCACCGACCTGCCAGGTCATGATGTCGGATGCGTCACCATAGGCCTTGCCCATGATCAGCACGATCAGGGGCTTGCCCACCAGGGCGGTGATCAGCAGCAGGGCACCGGCCACGGCTCCGCCCAGGGTGGCGATCTGGCCGGCCAGCTTGCGCATCGCTAGGTCGCCGCCCGTGGCCCGCAGGCGGGCGAGCTCGGGATAGAGCGCCGGGATCAGCAGTCTCGCCGGTTTGGCCATGCCGTCAGCGACCTGCCGGCCGATGCGCCACAAGGCAGCCTGGGCGGGACCCAGCAGGGCACCGACCATCAGGGTGATGACGTGGGTGAAGGCCACGTCCAGGCTGCTGCTGAAATTGGTCGCCCACGCGAATTTCCACACGCCGGGCAGGCCCACGCCCAACGGACCGGCCAGGGTGAAGCCGTCCAGCAACCGGCGCTGGCGCATCTCACGCCAGGCAACGATCCCGACATAGGAAAACGACGCGACCGGCCCGGCGGCCCAGGCGAGCAGAAATCCCCACAGCGGCGCGTTCAGGGCGAAGGCCAGGCCAGCGCCGATCAGGCGGACCGTCGAACTGATCGCCTGCTCGCCCGCCAGATAACGGAACTTGTCGAACAGCCGCAGCAGGCCCACCGATGTGGCCGAGGTCATGACCGCGATGGTCAGGGCGTAGAGCGCTGCGGCCGGGGCCAGCTCCTGCGACCAGCCCAGCACAGGCCCCAGCAGCAAGGCCCCGGCGACGCCCAGCGTCACCCCGACCAGACCGCTGGTCAGGTCCAGGAACATCGACAGCCGCACCACCTGCTGGAAGCGGGTCCTGTCGTCCTGGATCAGGGGCTCGGCACCGTATTGCAGCACGGTCTGCCAGGACTGGAACTTGACGACGTCGCCGAGGAACTGGGCGAAGGCGGTGATCAGGGCCAGCACGCCCATCTGCGACAGGCCAAGGCCCCGCGCCGTCAGGGCGATGTATCCCAGGCTGACGACGGCGTTGACGGTGCGGCCACCGAGCAGGGTGGCGGCATTGGCCAGGACGCGGGCGAAGACGGAGCGGTGCTCGCTCATCGTTCCAGGCCGGCCTTGGCCAGAACCCGCGCGGCGATGGCGCCGGCCGCGCGGTTGGACGAGGGGGTAGCGGTCAGGTCGAAGCTTTCCGCAAAGCCCGTCTTCTGGGCCTCGAGATAGTCGCCATGGCCCTGGAGAGCCGCGTCGACCGCATCGATCAGGTGATCGACCGACGACAGCACGGGGCCATAAAGCCAGTGATGGAAGCTCTCGTCGCCCTGCCAGGCCGCGTTGGATGGATTGAGGAACAGGCAGGGTTTTGGCGTGCGCAGGAACTCATAGACCTGGCTGGAGGCGTCACCCAGATAGATGTCCGCCGCGCGGGTATAGGTCATGTCGATGGCGGCGGGACCGCCTAGGTCGATATGGATGCGCGGATGCCCGCGGAAGGGCGCCAGGCTCTCCAGCATGGCCGGGCTGGCACCGTCGAACAGGCGAATATGCGGGGCGAAGATCAGGTTGAAGCGGTCGCTCGCCGCA
>Ga0187844_10002493_pt1 | contig 12939 bp, 9 predicted proteins | sample SpaLakP09_SKY_50_FD_134517 | JGI IMG/M metagenome (GOLD analysis project Ga0187844, IMG submission 134517) | Oligotrophic lake water microbial communities from Sparkling Lake, Wisconsin, USA - SP09_SKY_50 | ecosystem: Environmental > Aquatic > Freshwater > Lake | place: USA: Sparkling Lake...
GCCGCAAATTCTGGCCGCAAACGCTGTGGATATGGAAAACGCACGCACGAACAACCTCGCCAGTGCGATGCAAGACCGTTTATTGCTAACCGAAGCTCGCTTGCAACAATTAGCGCAAGCGGTGCGTCAGATTGCCGCGCTACCCGATCCAGTCGGACAAATCCGCCACTTACAACCACGGCCAAATGGCATTCAAGTCGGCAAAATGCGCATTCCGCTTGGCGTTATCGCGATGATTTACGAAGCGCGGCCGAATGTGACTGCCGATGCAGGCGCTTTATGTCTGAAATCGGGCAATGCGGTGATTTTGCGCGGCGGACGGGAGGCTTTGCAATCCAGTTTGGCGATTGCAAAGGTGCTGCAGCAAGTGCTGCTTGCGCATCACATCAACCCTGCTGCCATTAGCGTGCTGCCAGATCCTGACCGCGCGGTGTTATTGACACTATTGCAGCAACAATCGACAGTCGATTTAGTGATCCCACGCGGTGGCGAAGGCTTAATTCGCTTTGTCAGTGAGCATAGTAAAATTCCGGTGATCCAACACTACAAAGGCATTTGTCATTTGTTTATCGACAAAGCAGCTGATGTCGAAAAAGGCTTAGCCTTGCTGTTAAACGGCAAAACCCAAAGGCCCGGTGTTTGTAATGCGCTGGAAACGCTGTTAGTGCATCAAGACATTGCGGCTAAGTTTTTGCCGATAGCGGCAAAAGCATTGGCCGCTGCAGAAGTGCAAGTGTATGGCTGCGAACAAGCAATCGCGTATTTTGCCGATGCGCAAGCGGCGAGTCCAAGTCAATTCGATACCGAATACTTGTCACTGGCAATCTCGGTGCGGGTTGTCAGCGATTTTGCGCAAGCAGTCGCGCATATCGAGCAGCATAGCTCTGGTCATACCGAAGTCATTTGTACCCAGGCCATCAGCCGCGCGCAGCGGTTTATCAAGCAGATTAATTCCGCGGTGGTGATGGTGAACGCTTCTTCGCGTTTTTCAGACGGCGGCGAGTTAGGGCTTGGTGCAGAAATTGGCATATCAACCAGCAAATTACATGCGTATGGGCCTATGGGCTTAGAATCGCTGACCACGGAAAAATACATTGTTATCGGTGATGGCCAAGTGCGTTTGTAAATCTTGCAGAGCAGAGTATTGAAGTGCTTTGGCCAGATCAGCCAATAGCCGCTAATTGCGGACAGTATCGGTGCGATTCCATAAGTTTTGGTTTTTTTGATAACTGAAGTATTCGTCAGGAAACCAACATTTCGGGATCAAATCGACACTGGTACGCTCTTCAAAATTTGACACCAGTTTACTGAGAATTTCTCGTAAGCGTTCTTCACTGACTTTTTCTAGTTTCTGCTGGGCTGTACTGAAGTACAGATTATTCTCGGCACCGATCACCACGTTACTGCCAAAGCTGTTGAATGTCAGGTTGCGAGTGACTTGCCGACAAATGGGGGCTTCCGGCTCCGGTGGGTACAAGCCATTGACGATGGCATACTCATAGCGGTCTAAATCACGCTTGTCGGAGTCTTTCGGAATATAAGTAATGGCAAACCCTTGCGGAAAATAGCCGGTTATTTTCAGCAAACTATCGACAATCGCTTGCGGATACCAGCCTTTTGCCGCGCCAGCTTTAAGTAACGCACTGACTTTAGGCAATTGTTCGTATTGATATTGTTGTTTTGATGGCAGTACCACCGACGTATATACCTGAGGGATTTTTAATAGATTGCCAATCCCATCTTCCGGTTTAATGGCTGATTTAAGCAAATGTAAAATGAAGCTCTGATTTTCGTCTTCGATAGCGACAAACACATCCCGCTCGGCTTTAGAATTGCCAACATAAGTATCAAGCCCCAAGCCTTCTTGCAAATAACGCTGACTTTGTGCAAAACAAATTTGCAGCAGTTGTTCGCGCTCAGTGCCATGCAAAATGCGAAATGGATCTAAGCTGCCATCTTCGCCTTGTAAAATCAGTTTGACCTCGGGGTGTTGCAAGCCGATATCTTGCAGCAGGCACGCCATAATCAACGGGATTTGTACTTGGACTCGATACAAATTACCGGACTCTTCAGCAAATTTACTGAAAACATAGCGGTTTTTAATCAGTTGGTCAGCCAGTAATTGATCTAATAAACGCAATGCCAGCACAGCTTTATACAGATGTTTGTGACGTTGATTGGTGGCAGCAATATTTTTGCCGCGGGTTGGCGAGAGCAACTGAATAGTACCAAGCATTCGGGCCGACAGTTGCTGAGTTTCATGGGCTGAATCGCCAGTGACCGCTTCGAGAATGTGTTTAGCCGTTTGTTTGAGTTGCCGGATGCGGCCGAGTCGATTGTCTTCTTGTTGGCGTAACTTCTCTTTTAATTCGGTTTGGGTATCTAATAGTCGTTTTTCCAGTTTGATGCGCCCGCCTTTACTGGCATCATCAATGCGACGTTGTAAATCGGCTTTTTGCTGTTGCAAAGCATCAATAGCCAACTGTTCCTCGGCGGAAAAAAACACCGCAGCTTGTTGATAAATGGATTGAGATTGGGGATTAGCATCTTGAATGCGGTAGAGCAGCTCCTTAACTGCTTTGCTAACCGAGCTATCACCAAATAGGGGCTGATTCATCCGCTGAACTTCCTTAGCCATGACCATCGTAATTGCGTCCAATAAGTTAGACTTTAAACTTTAGCGGCTTTTGGGTGATATGCCAGCACTAACGCTGTGACTAAGATGGAAAAATGTCTTGCGAAGATGCAGCTTTATTCGACAAAACCTAGTAAATTTGCTTTTCTTAAACAAATAGTTAGTTTGCAAGGAGCCAAAATTTGAAAATTGCTGTAATTGGCGGCGGCATTAATGGACTAACGTCAGCGTGGCAATTGGCACAAGCCGGTCATCAAGTGCAGTTGTTTGAACGCGATGAACTGATGAAAGCCACCAGCGCAGCATCCAGTAAATTACTGCATGGTGGTTTACGCTATTTAGAACAAGGCGAGTTTCGCTTGGTGCATGAGTCGTTGCAAGAGCGGCGCTGGTGGATTAAAAAAGCGCCGAAACTCACTCGGCGTTTACCCATTCTCTATCCAATTTATCGTGATTGTCTTCGCCCACGTTGGCAATTGAAAATTGGCTTGTCCCTGTATGACTTATTGTCTGGCCGTCGCGGTATTGGTCGCCATCGTTGGTTAAGTGCTGTGCAAACCATTCGCTGTAGCCCTGATATCCAAGCGGAAGGATTGCTGGGCTCTTATTTGTTTTTTGATGGCCAAATGCAAGATCAACAACTTGGGTTATGGGTTGCCGAACAAGCGAAAAAGCTAGGCGTGCAAATTCATGAGCATTGCCCTGTGGTTGAAGTAGATACATCTGCTCGGCTGCGGTTGGGCTCGGATGGCAGTTGGTTGCATTTTGACCGAGTCATTAATGTGGCAGGGCCTTGGAGTAACCTACTTTTGGAACAATCCGGTTTAGTGCCGCCACAAGATATTGATTTAGTTCGAGGGAGTCATTTATTGCTGCCGCCAATAAGTCGCTATGGTCATATGCTAGAAGTGCCTGGTGAAGGGCGTATTGTGTTTGTGTTGCCGTATCAGGGACAAACCTTGCTAGGCACTACTGAAGTACGACAAACCTTGGCAGAGCCTATCCGCTGTAGCGAAAAAGAGCGCAGTTACTTACTGAAAGTCTACAACCACTATTTTATTTCCAAGCGCAGTATCGCAGACATCCAACGTGAGTTTGCTGGCGTCCGGCCGTTATTGGGGGGCAGTGCTGAAGCAACCAGAGCCAGCCGCGAGTATGCAATGAATTGGCAAGGCCAGTTGTTGACGGTGACTGGCGGAAAATGGACCACAGCGCGCGCCTTAGCCAAGCATGTGCTGCAACAAGTTCGTAATTCGGCAAGTTAGTTGTTGTGAACTGTCGCCGCTAACTCCAACGGAGTAAGCGGCTTAGTATGAGAGAGTTAACGCAAATCTAAGGCTAATATTTTAGATCGACGTTGATAGTTATAAAGTTGCTGCTTTTTCGCCGGTAAATCTTCCACATCTTTGAGCTCAAAGCCATGTTCTAAGAACCAATGGATCGAACGTGTCGTCAGCGCAAACAGCGTGAAGTATTTACGTTGACGGGCGATTTGAATGATATGTTTCAGCAATAACGTGCCGCGGTCGGCATCGCGATAATTCGGATGCACGGCAAGACAGGCAAATTCCCCGACATTTTCTTCCGGGAATGGGTAAAGCGCAGCACAACCGATCACTAAACCGTCACGCTCAATCACCACAAACTGGTCGATTTCCATTTCCAGTTGTTCACGTGAGCGCCGCACTAATAGTCCTTGTTGTTCCAAAGGGCGAATAAGGTCAAGAATACCGCCGATATCGTTGATGGTGGCAAGGCGCAGTCGCTCGGCAGCTTCGGTAACGATTTGAGTACCGATACCATCACGCGAGAACAACTCTTGCAGCAATGCACCGTTAATTGAACTCGACACTAAGTGACAACGCGAAACCCCTGCACGGCTTGCAGAAATCGCTGCGTGTAAAAACGCCAACGTTGAAGTGCAAGCCGTTTGCTGCGCTTCTAAGTTTTCCATCATGGCTTGCGCGTAATTTGGCATTAATTCAGCAATGATTTCGCCATCTTGGTCGATGATGCCGCCTTCATCAGTGAAACCGATCATTTTGTCGGCTTTGAGTTTAATGGCAACTTGCGTGGCAATTTCTTCAGCTGTGAGGTTAAAGCTTTCGCCAGTGACCGAGGCGGCAATAGGTCCCATCAGCACAATACAGTTTTGATCCAGCTGACGGCGAATACCGGCAACGTCAATGCGGCGGACTCGGCCGCTATGAAAGTAATCGACCCCTTCATCCACACCAAGCGGCTGAGCAATGACAAAGTTGCCGCTCACCACGTTGATTTGCGCGTTATGCATTGGGGTATTGGATAAACTCATCGATAACCGCGCCGTAATATCGAGCTGAAGCGCGCCGGCAACTTGTTTGATTAAGCGAAAAGAATCGTCGTCGGTGACGCGGATCCTATTGTGATACTGCGCAGTTAATCCTGCGTGCTCTAGCGCATGATTGATTTGCGGTCGTGCGCCATATACCAAGACAATTTTAATGCCTAGGGTATTCAGCAAAGCAATGTCATTGATAATGCTACGAAAACCTGCTTGCTGCATGGCTTCGCCGCCGAGCATTACCACAAAGGTTTTGCCACGGTGTGCATTAACGTAGGGTGCCGACTGGCGAAATCCATCAACTATTTCAGTAGTACGCACGCTCTGTTTGGTTCCTTCTTGAAAGTTTGCTCAGCATCTCGATTTTATATTGCAATTAGATGACTAAGTGTAGGTGATAACTCTGCACGCTCAGCACACTATTGTAGGCAATAGCCGCAAGAAAAGGGCGGTGCAGGAAATGCGCGTACTTTAATGGAAAAGTGGATAAATATCCAACAAAAATATTAGTGTTATTTAATCATTTCTTCAGTATTCGCGAGTGTTTGATGTGATTTTCCAGGTTGCTCGCCAAATCCTATAGTTCGACTATAAATCCATAAAAGATGAATTTATATTCCAAATTTGCAGTGTCTGCGTCATGCTAGTGAAAAAACTGCATTGAGTTCAAGTGCTTGGCCATTGCGCGCCGAGTCATTAAATTTGCTTACCACGCAGTTATTGACAGTTTTTAACAGATAAGAAACAATCCGTCACAGCGCGCAAATTCAACACAGGAGGTGTCTTGATGTCGCAAGCCTTATTCGAGCGAATTCGCATGATTTTACATGCGCAATTGCGCAGCAGTTACGATGATTTGGCCACCTTGTTAAGGGATGGCGCCGCGTCCGCAACTGAATTGCAATTACGGACGGTACTGGATGAATGTAAGACCGCATTAGGTTTGTTGTTGGTACAAGAACATCATGAACAAAAGCGGCTTCAGCGTTTGCAAGCGGCAATCACGGAGTTGAATGCGCAAGCACTTCAGTCCGTGCAACAAGGCGATGATGTCACGGCTCGACAATTACTCTCCCAGCAAATAGATCTCGAACAACAATTAAGTCACGCAGATCCGCTGCGCGCGCAAGAAATCTTGCAACTGACTGAGGCCATTGAGTCGTTGCAGCAACGCTTGCAAAAAGTGCCGACAGCGCCTGCAAAGACGGATCTGCAAGAGCTGAATGAATTGGTGAAACATACTGCATTAGAGCAAAAACTTGCTGCATTACGTAAGGATGCCCAACATGATTGAAACCTTTTTAGCCCCGGAAAATCGTGTATTTAGCATCTGCTTAAGCTTGATGTTATTGCTCGGCACCTTGGAATTGATAGGCGCAATGTTTGGCGCTGGCCTCTCTGGTTTAGTTGAAAGTATTTTGCCAGAGCAAGATTTCGGCTTGGCACATGATAATGCCTTAAATCAGTTTTTCGGCTGGCTGAAGATAGATCAAGTCCCTGCACTGATGGCCTTCATCGTGTTTTTGCTCGAGTTCAGTTTGCTGGGTTTTTGTGTGCAAACTTGGGGTTATCAGCTCACCGGCGGATGGTTGAGCGCTTGGTTGGTCGTGCTGCCGGTGCTGTTATTAACTTTGCCACTGTTACGGGTCAGCCTTGCTGGACTTGGTAAAGTCATGCCAAAAGATGAAACCACGGCGGTCAGCGAAGATTCGCTTATTGGTCGGGTTGCGGTGATCACGCTTGGGGTCGCACGTGTCGGCGCCGCCGCCGAAGCAAGGGTCAAAGATCAACATGGGTATAGTCACTATTTATTAGTGGAGCCAGATCTGCCTGAGCTCGAATTTAGCCAAGGACAACCGGTGTTACTGGTTTCGCGTCAGTCTGCCGTGTACAAAGCGATTGCAGCAGAACATCCTAGCTTGTTATAAATCAACAATAAAAATCGTAAAAGGAAGTCGTATGGAAGCAAGTAACATTACCAGCAGCTTGATAAATTTCACTGATATTTTGGTAGTTTCTGGGTTAGTTTTAGTCGCGCTGGTAATCTTCGGTCTGATTTTGGCGCGTTTATATAAAAGAGCGACTAAGGAAATTTCGTTTGTACGTACCGGTTTTGGCGGGGAAAAAGTCATCGTCAATGGTGGCGCCTTGGTATTGCCGGTATTGCACGAAATCATTCCAGTGAACATGAACACTTTACGTTTGGAAGTGCGCCGCGCAGCAGAACAAGCGCTAATCACCCGTGATCGGATGCGTGCCGATGTTACCGCTGAATTTTACGTGCGGGTGAAACCAACGGTCGAGGCAATCGCCAATGCCGCACAGACGTTGGGTTTGAAGACCATGAACCCAAGCGAATTAAAAGAATTAGTCGAAGGTAAATTTGTTGATGCTTTACGTTCGGTTGCCGCCGAAATGGCGATGGAAGAGCTGCATGAAAAACGAGTCGATTTCGTGCAAAAAGTGCAACAAGTAGTGTCGGAAGATTTATTGAAAAACGGCTTGGAGCTGGAGTCTGTTTCGTTAACAGGACTCGACCAAACCGCGTTCGAACACTTCAATCCACAAAATGCATTTGATGCTGAAGGTTTAACCAAGCTTACGCAAGCAATTGAATCTCGTCGGAAAATTCGAAATGACATCGAACAAGAAACCGACTTGGCGATTAAGCAGAAAAACTTAGAAGCAGAACGGGCGAAATTACAAATCTCGCGCGAAGAAGAATATGCGCGTTTAGAGCAAGAGCGAGAAGTTTCTATACGTCGCGCTTCACAAATGTCAGAAATTGCTCGTGAGCAAGCCGAGAAGAAACGGGAAGCTGAAGAAGCGCAAATCGCTTCGCAGCGTGAAGTCGATTTAAAACGCATTCTGTCAGAGCGCGACATCGAAAACGAAACGATTCAAAAGCAAAGAGCGGTGCGTGAAATGGAAATTGCGAAACAGCGCGCCATTGAACAAGCTGAAATTGAACGACAAAAAGCGATTGAACTGGCATCGCAAGAAAAATCGATTGCCGTTGCTGAGAAGTCTCGGGCTGAATCTGAGGCCAAAGCACAAGCTGATAAAGCGCGGGCTTTAGCGGTTAAAGAAGAAGAGTCGGTCATTACCGTGCGTGAAACTGAGCGTGCGGAACGGGCTAAACAAGTTGATTTGGTCGCAGCGCGGCAACAAGCCGAAAAAGAAGCTATCCAACTGATGGTAACTGCGGAAGCTGAGAAAAAAGCCGCGGAAGACCAAGCCGAAGCCATGCGTTTGGAAGCGCAAGGTTTAGCCGATAAAGAGCGGATGTCAGCGCAAGGTAAAGCGGATGCTGAGTTATTACTTGCTGAAGCGAAAGCCAGAACATACGCAGTCGATGCGGAAGGTCAAAAAGCGATTAATGCTGCAGCGAATATGTTGTCAGTGGAGCAAATTGCGATGCAGATCCGCTTGGCATTAATTGAGCGGCTGCCAGAAATTATTGCGCAAAGCGTGAAACCAATGGAGCAGATTAGCGATATTAAAATATTGCAAGTCAATGGTTTAGCGGGAGCTGCAGGCGGCTCGGCCGATGGGGTGAGCAGCAATAACAATGCTTCATTACCGGACCAAGTCGTGAATAGTGCGCTGCGTTATCGCACACAAGCGCCATTATTGGATAGTTTGCTACAAGAAATTGGTATTAAAGGTGCAGATCTGCAAAGCTTCACCCAAGCCGCTGCTGGCCTATCGCCAGCGTTGCCTGCCTCGTCTGCGGCGACCACTGCAAACGAGTCACTAGTGAATACAGAAAACGCGCTGACTAACGCCTAACGAGCGCATTCATTGCCAATAAAAAAAGCCCCGCAAGCTGATGCGGGGCTTTTTGTTTGGAGCGGCAACACGATATTGCCGGTAGCGCTAACACGCGGTTGGTGAAGACATGTCGAGTGTTAGTCCAAAATGATATGCGGCAAAAACCTAGAGCTATCCTTAGTAATCAGTGAGTTATCCTCTCTGATGCAGATGCCCGCCGCGCTATCACCGACGACCCAAGAGCCAATTAAGGTATAACTCTGGTCAAATTTCGGCAGCGCATGAAACGCTTGACGAATAAACGGCGCATCATCATAAGGCCCTGCAACTTGCAGGCGTTGACCCTCTGAATCGACTAGTTCTATGTTGGCACCTTCGCGCGAATACAGCGGTTTACGCACCCAACCAGCGGTCAGCGGCTGGGTTGCAGCTGTTTCAAAAAACGCCGGCAGTAAATTTGGGTGATTGGGATATTTTTGCCATAACAGCGGCAATATGCCCTTGTTCGACAACAACATTTTCCAAGCTGGCTCTAACCACTGTGTTTTGCTCGTCAGCAGATGTCGGCCAAAGTCTTCCCGAACCATAAACTCCCAAGGGTAGAGTTTAAACATGGTTTGAATGGGAAAGTTTTCGGTATCAACAAGTTGGCCATCAATTTCGCCGATTTCATCAAGCCCAAGAAAACGAGCATCGATACCGGCTTGCTGCGCGATATCCAGCAAATACAGCACTGTACCTTTGTCTTCAATATTGTTACTGACCGAACTGAAGTAAAATGGCTCAGCGAGCTGCAAATTAGCAAAACGATGTTCAAGCTGGTCTTGCAGTGAATTGAATTGATCAGCGTTCGCCGGTAATTTTCCACGCAGTATTTGATCTTCTAACCAAACCCACTGGAAAAAACCACTTTCATACAACGACGTTGGGGTGTCGTAATTTAGCTCTAGCAGTTTCGCCGGACCTGTGCCGTCATATGCTAAATCAAGACGACCGTACAAATGCGGTTGAGCGCTGTCATAGGATTGCTTGATCCAATCCCAATAAGGTTCAGGCACAGCTAACTGCGTTAACTTTTGTTCATCAGCCAAAATCTCTGACACTAAAGAAATCGCCATTTGGTGCAACTCTTCAGTCGGCGCTTCTAAATCATCTTCGACTTGCGCTAAGCTAAATTGGTAATAGGCCGTTTCATCCCAATAAGCTTCACCATCAAAAGTATGGAAGTTAAACCCGACCGACTCGGCGTAATTGCGCCATCCCGGACGTTCTTCAATCTGTATTTTTTTCATTCGGGCTTAACCACCGCTGCTTTGCTGCTCGCTGCGCTTTTGCGCCTGCGCACCAAATCCACCGCGATTTACCGCGGCACCTGGTTTTGGCACCATGCGCGATGGCATCACTTTAACTGGGCCGGTGAAGCGTGAAACTGGTTGATTCGTGGCGGTACGGAAAGTCGAGCGGTCGTCGCCAGATTTATACAGCGGTTGCGCTTGTAGGTTAGAGCGACCGCCGCCGCTAAACATTTGGCCAGCCATAAAGCCCATCATCATTGGCATAAAAGAGCTGCCACTAGAGGTGGTATTTGTCGTCGCTGGAGCTGCTGCAGCAGCAGTTGCCGGCGTTTCACAATTGCCTGCACCAAAATCGACCTCGCATGAGGTTTTATCGCTATATTTTGGCGCCACTTGCGGATGCAAGGCGGTGGCTGCGGCGAAGTCAGCTTTACATTGTTCAGGATTATAAAATCCCGCGCATTGTTCGGCAGTTTCATAAACTGCGGTTTGCACAGGTTCTTCACTGCTACAACTGGCGAGCATCAAGGTAGTGGCTGGTACCATCACCATTAACGCTGCTTTACTGCTGCGTTTAAAACGAGTTGGCATTATTTATCCCTCAAAATGTCATGCTTGCAGAATTCACCAAACCGATGGCGATAGAACAACATGCTGAAAAAATCCCTGTCGCAACTTCGCCATTATTAATGCGCTCTGGCAATTGGCGAATGGTCAAACGTACCACCAAAAATGTGAGTAATTGCACAAATAAAGCAATCGCGCCCCAAATCGCGCAATCGCTCAGTGACACTGAGTGCGTGATAGCGCTAGCCAGTGGTAGTGCAAAACCAATAATGGCACCGCCAAAAGCAACCGCAGCCGCCGGATTGTTACTACGAATAAGTCCGAATTCATCGTGCGGTGTGATCCAGCTATAAATTCGCACGAACAGCAAAATCAGGACGATGGCTAAGACAAAAAAACTGAGGAAATTTGGTAAACCAGCAATAGAGGCGAGCAAACTTTCAGACATATATTCAATTCCTTTTTTAAGAGCTCATAGCATCATCCTGAAAAACGTCGAAAAACGCAATGTCCCGCCGCGTAAAGTCGGTTAAAGATGATTTTTCGGTTAAAAAAAAGACAGGTCAATAGAACTAGACTACGCTGAAAACTTGTGGTCCCAGTTCTTTTTTGCCAAAACAATTTGAAGATGCCGATTCAGCGAAGCTCGGAGAGAGTCGCCGAACGGTGCTTATTAGTTATTCCTAATCTGCTCTTAGACGAGTATCTTCAGCTTGCTTGGGTGGACACCCAAAGTCATTAAAGGTTGTAAATCAAACAATTAGAGGTGAGAAGCCTATGTTAAATCAATTTAAGGTCAGTACTAGACTGGCTGTATTGGCTGCAGTGCCATTGTTGGTATTGATTGGCATTTGTTTTAGTGCTTTATCGAACATGACGCAATTGGCACAAGGTGTCGATAGTTTGTACCAAGATCGGGTTAAACCACTTCAGCAGCTTAAAGCAGTATCTGACGCGTTTGCCGTGACGATAGTCGACACCCTGCATAAGCACCGTGCTGGTGTCATTGCTGCAACAGAAGCAGCAAGTACTTTGCAACAAGCAGAGCAAGAGGCGCTAAGTCAATGGCAATCCTACCGCTCAACGTTGTTGACGCCTGAGGAGTCTCAATTAATAAACAAGGCGCAACCACTGATAGACGCTTGGCTAGTGCAAATCAGAGGGTACCAGCAAGCCATACAAGATGGTTCTCTGTTAACTATTGCCAATCAGCAGTTTAATCAGCAGTTATACGAGGTTGCTGATCCGCTAAGTCGTTCTTTGGAAGATCTTATTCAGTTGCAACTTCGGGAGTCTGAAAAATTTGTCGGGGTGGCGAATGAAACCCTCAGCGAAACTAGTTGGTTATTTAGCACTATTGCCATCGCCATAGTGCTGGCATTAAGTGTATTGGCATTTTTGGTATCCCGTTCGATTTCCTCGCCGTTAATTTCATTGCGCACAACCATCAGGGCGGTGGGCGATAATTCTGATTTGCGTTTACGCGCAACTGTGGAAGGAAGTGATGAAATCGCTGAAGCGGCTGAAGCCTTTAATCAGACGCTCGTTCGTGTCCAACAGTTCTTTCAGCAATTAAGTCAAGCGGTGGTGAGTTTAGCGGCAGCTTCGGAACAAATGAGCGTGATCAGTCGAAATGTCAGTGCAACGGCATTGTCGCAGGAGCAGCATGCCAACATGATCGCAACAGCGGTCAATCAAATGACCGTAGCCATCGCTGAAGTCGCCCGCAGCGCCCAGTCCACTTCATCGCAGGCACTTGATGCCGATAAACGGACGCAAGTTGGTTATGACCAAGTGAGCTCAAATGTGCTTTCCATCACCGAGTTGTCTAATACCGTTGGTGGTGCGAGCAATGTCATTGCAACATTACATGGCGAATCGGAAAAAATCGGCCAAGTGCTTACTGTCATTCAAAGTATTGCTGCTCAGACGAATTTACTGGCTTTAAACGCCGCCATTGAGGCTGCGCGCGCTGGGGATGCCGGTCGTGGTTTTGCGGTCGTTGCCGATGAAGTGCGGACTCTGGCGACCAATACTCATCAAGCGACCGAATCTATTCGCGTGATGATGGCGAGTTTACAAAGTTCCGCCAAAGATGCGGTTGCGGCGATGCAATTGTCGCAACAACATGCGAGCAGTAGTGTTAGCAATGCCAATGCTGCCGGCGACGTACTTGGCGAAATTAAGCTCGCGGTTGGCAGTATTGTCGATATGAATACCCAAATTTCTGCTGCCACCGAAGAGCAAACGGTAGTCGCGGAAGACATCAGCAAAAACATCACCGAATTTAGCCAAAGTATTAGTGAAGTGTCACGCAGTGCACAGCAAAGTGCGGAAGCTAGTCA
>Ga0187844_10002494_pt1 | contig 12938 bp, 10 predicted proteins | sample SpaLakP09_SKY_50_FD_134517 | JGI IMG/M metagenome (GOLD analysis project Ga0187844, IMG submission 134517) | Oligotrophic lake water microbial communities from Sparkling Lake, Wisconsin, USA - SP09_SKY_50 | ecosystem: Environmental > Aquatic > Freshwater > Lake | place: USA: Sparkling Lake...
AAAACGAACTGAGAAAAATCGCCGGCCAACTTATCATGATCCGCTTCCCCGGCACCGTGCTGGATGCGGCCACTGCGGAATTCCTGAAAGCGAACAGCATCCGCGCTGTCTGCCTGTTCCGCGGGAACATGAGCGACTCCGAACAACTGGCCAAGCTGACCGCCGACCTGCGCGCCGTCATGGGTCCGGATTCGCTGATCGCGATTGACCAGGAAGGCGGCGCAGTGGTCCGTTCGACCTGGGTGCCAGCACCGCCAGCCGCCATGGGCCTGGGTGCAGCCGACGACAACGACCTGTCCTACCGCACCGGCGCCGCCGTTGCACGCGCCGTCAAGGCACTCGGCTTCAACTGGAACTTCGCGCCCGTGCTGGACCTGAACAACAACCCGCGCAATCCGGTCATCGCCGAGCGCTCGTTCGGCGCCGATCCGGACACGGCGACGCGGCTGGCGCTCGCGTGGATGGCCGGCAGCGACAGCGAAGGCGTGGCCTGCTGCGTCAAGCACTTCCCCGGCCACGGCGACACGCACGTCGATTCGCACCGCGACCTGCCCACGGTCGACAAACCCCTGCCGGAACTGGAGCGCTTCGAATTCGCGCCGTTCCGCACGGCCGCCCCGCACGCGCCGGCGGTGATGACGGCGCATATCGTCTACCCTGCCCTCGATGCCGACAATCCCGCCACGATGTCGCGCGCGATCCTGCACGACCTGCTGCGCACGCAATGGGGCTACGACGGCGTGATCATCACGGACGGCATGGACATGCACGCCATCGCGCACCGCTACGACGCGGGCGACGCGGCCGTCAACGCGCTGTTGGCCGGCGCGGACATGGTGATGGCGATCGGCAGCCGCGACACCCAGGAACGCACCATTCACGCGATCGCTGCCGCCATCGAGGATGGACGCCTGCCGCTGGCCGAGGTGCAGGCGCGCCTGGATCGCCTCGACCGCCTCGCGCATACGCATCCGGCCGGCGCCGTGCAGTACACGACGGAAGACGCCGACCGCGCGCTGATGGCCGATGCGTGGCGACGGGCGCTCACGGCGCGCGGCAACCCGCTGCGTCCCGCACCGGGCAGCAAGGTCCGCCTCGTCGCGCGCCAGGACGTCGTCAGCGACGGCGTGTCGGAAGCGGGCGTGCCCGCCGGCGCCATCGCGGCGATGCTGGCGGCGCTGTTCGACGTGGACCTCGTGACGTTCGCGGACGCCGAGACGTTCGACTGGAACGCGCTGCCGCAGGACGGCCGCTTCACGATCCTCGCGTCGACCTCGCGCCGCCGCTACGGCCCGCACGCACGCGGCACGTGGACGCCGGACCTGCACCTCGCGCTGTGGAACCCGTACCAGGCGCTCGACTTCGCGGCACCCGCGCTGATGACCTATGGCTTCGCGCCGCCCGCGCTGGATGCCGTGCGGGCCTGGCTGGCCGGCGAGATCGAGGCGACGGGGCACTGCCCGGTGCCCGGCTTTTAAGGCCGTCGGGTAACGACATGTAACGGCATATACCGACCTCGCACGGCTGGGGCACAATTGCCACGCCCGTCAGCAGTTTGTGGGACAATGCACGCTTTGTCCGAGATCGGCACCCGGCACCCTCGGCGTATGTATTAGCAGCCACTGAGCGGTGCAACTTTATCGTCATTAAGAGAGGATTTTTCAATGTCCCAATTCCGTTTCGCCCGCCTTGCCATGATGCTGGCCGCCCTTGGCCTGAACGCCGCGCCGGCCCTGATGCACAGCGCGTCGGCGCAGGACAAGAAAGCCGAGGCCGCCGCGCCGAAGCCCGATACGGTCCGTCCGGATCTGTACAAGCTGCTCGACCCGGCCCAGATCAAGCCGCTGATGGACGCGAAGAATTATGCCGAGGTGAAGAACCGCATCACGCAGGCCGAAGCGTTCCCGGACAAGACGCCGTACGAAACCTATGTGCTCAACCGCATGAAGTTGTCGCTGGGCACGTCGACGGGTGACGACCAGATGGCGATCGGCGCGCTGGAAGCGATCCTGGCGTCGGGCAAGTTGCCGGACGCGGACAAGGGGAACTTCACGCAGGCGCTGGCCACGATGTACTACAACGCCAAGAATTATCCGAAGGCGATCGAGCTGTACAAGCAGATCCAGGCATCGGGCAAGTCGACGGACCAGATCAACTCGGCGCTGATCCGCTCGTACTACCTGAGCGGTGACTACGCGTCGGCGCTGAAAGCCCAGGAACCTGTGCTGCAGGCCGCGGAACAGGCCGGCAAGACCCCGACCCAGGAAGACCTGCGCCTGTACGCGTCGGCCGCAAACAAGGTCAAGGATGACGCCGCCTACCTGCGTGGCCTGGAAAAGCTGGCTGCCTACTACCCGACCGACGATTTCTGGATGGACCTGATCAGCCGCGGCATCGTGCGCAAGCCGGGCTTCCAGGACGCCAACATCCCGGACGTACTGCGTCTCGAATTCGTGGCCGTCAAGCAGATGTCGTCGGACGCGTACACGGAACTGGCCGAGCTGGCCCTGAAGGACGGCTTCCCGACCGAAGCGAAGAAGGTCGTCGACGCGGGCTTCGCGGCCGGCGTGCTGGGCACGGGCAGCGGCGCCGCCAAGGACCGCCAGCTGCGCGACCGCGCCACCAAGGAAGCGGCCAGCGACGCCAAGAACATCGCCGCGGGCGAAGCGGGCGCCAGCAAGGCCAAGACCGGCGCCGGCCTCGTCAACCTGGGCTGGGCGTACGTCACGATGGACCAGTTCGACAAGGGCATCGGCTTCATCCAGCAAGGTATCGCCAAGGGCGGCCTGAAGTCGCCGGACGAAGCGAAGCTGCGCCTGGGCATGGCTTACGCGAAAGCGGGCCAGAAGGACAAAGCCATCCAGACGTTCCAGGAAGTGAAAGCCGGCGGCGGCCTGTCCGACACGGCCAAGTACTGGATCATGCTGCTCAACCACCCGACGGGCGCAATGGCAGCCAAGTAATCCCGGCCGGGCTTCCCGGCACACGAAGCGGCGCGGACTACGATTCGCGCCGCTTTTTTTTCGTCTTTGCCTCGTATGTTAGTTGCCGTACGGGCCTGCCGAGTCCGGCCGACGACAATGGTCGGAACTCTGTGAAAGGCCAGTCATGACGACCGTACGCAAGGGCCAGGCGCCCGCGAAGCTGAACCGCGACGAATTCCACCTCGTCTTTTCGCGCGACTTCTACGATCCGGCCTACCAGTCCGTCGCAAAGGAACTGGCGGCTGTCGAAGAGGTCGCGTGGAAAGCCTACGTCGATTCGCACAAGGCACCGATCACGGTGAAGGCCGGGCCCGGCTTCGCCGATCCGGACTACGACCTGTCCGTCGAATGGAAGGAGGCGCACGACCGCCTGCTGGCCGCCGAGGGCCGCCAGAAAGATCCGGCAACGCCAAGCCGTGTCCTCTTGATCAATGGCGCGGCGCGCAACGACGGCAGCTGTCCCAGCGAGATCTCGAAGACGTGGCGCCTCGCGAAGCTGTGCGAGGAGATCCTCGCGGCCGAGGGCGTGGAGACGGACCTGCTCGACCTGTCGCGCATCATTTCCGACTACGACCGCCACATCCACCCTTGTAAAGCCTGCGTGTCGACGGCGATGCCGATGTGCCACTGGCCGTGCAGCTGCTACCCGAACCATTCGCTGAACCAGGAAAACGACTGGATGAACGAGATCTACGAGCGCTGGGTGGCGGCGCACGGCGTCATCATCCTCACGCCGACGTACTGGTACCAGTCGCCGTCCGTGCTGAAGCTGATGATCGACCGGCTCGTGTGCGCCGACGGCGGCAATCCCGATCCCAGCTCCACGCACGGCAAGAAGCCGGAGGAAGCGAAGGCGATGGAGAAGGACTGGCATTATCCGAAGCATCTCGCCGGCCGCGTCTACGGCCTCGTCGTGCATGGCGACGTGGCCGGCATCGAATCGACGCGGCGCTCGCTGTCCGACTGGCTCGACTGGATGGGCTTCATCGACGCGGGCCCCAAGGCCCTGCTCGACCGCTACGTCGGCTATTACGAACCGTATGCGGACAGCCACGACACACTCGACAAGGACACGGCGTTCCAGGACGAGGTGCGCAACGTGGCGCGTTCCGTGTCCGCGGCCGTCACGGCGGTGCGCTCGGGCAAGCTGCTGCAGCCGGACCGGAAGCTGGCCAATCCACGGCCCAAGTAACAGGCGGTCTTTTTTTGGTATCATCCGGGGCATTGCCTATTGAATGCCCGCCGCATGTCCCACCTCGCGCAGCTGATGCACCAGCTCTCCGCCACCAGCAACCTGCCGCTCTACCAGCAATTGCAGCGCGCCCTGCGCGACGCGATCGACCGCGGCGTCTACGGCCCGGCCGAAGCCTTGCCGGCCGAGCGCCAGCTCGCGGCGGAACTGGACATTTCGCGGATCACCGTGCGCAAGGCGATCGACGGCCTCGTCGAGGAGGGCCTGCTCGTGCGCCGCGCAGGGTCCGGCAATTTCATCAACACGCGCATCGAAAAGAATTTCGCCAAGCTGACGTCATTCTCGGAAGACATGCGCTCGCGCGGCCGCACCCCGCGCAGCGTCTGGCTCAAGCGGTCGGAAGGGTTGGTGACGCCGGAAGAAGCGCTGCGTCTCGGACTGTCGCCGGGCGCCGGCGTGTATCGCTTCAACCGCATCCGCTACGCCGACGACATGCCGATGTGCCTGGAATACGCGACCATCGCGGCGTCCGCCCTACCCTCGCTGGACGCGGTGGACGTGTCGATGTACGAAGCGCTGGAAGCGAATGGCAAGCGGCCCGTGCGTGCCCTGCAGCGCCTGTCTGCCCTGCTGCTGAACGCCGAGCAGGCGAAGCTACTGCAATCGAAGGAAGGCGACGCAGGCCTGTGCGTGGAACGGCTGGGTTTCCTGCCGGACGGCCAGGCGATAGAATTCTGCCGCTCCTATTTCAGGGGCGACATGTACGACTTCGTGGCCGAGCTGAGCGCCGGCTGAAGCTAGACAAGATTGCCGGCGCAATCGCATCGGTCCCGATGCACTATGTGCGCGTCGCAAGTACAGATTAAACAGACTCTCACTTGGCATTTTCGCGAAAGTTTGCAGCGTATCCTGAGTGGTAAAATCACTCGAACGCCAACAAGATGCGTTCCGCCTACATTTCTCGCAAAACGTTTCGATGAATAATTCAAGACTGACCGCCGTGTGCATAGAACGCTTCAAGGCCTTCCGGGATCCGGCCCGGATTGATCTAAAGCCGTTGACGATCATTATTGGCCGCAATAATGTTGGAAAAAGTACACTGATTCAAAGTCTGCTTTTGTTGAAGCAAACATTGCAGAATCCTCGTTCGGAGGTGATGTTGAGCCTCGAGGGATTTCTCGATGCATTCAACTTACGTGAATTGACGACGGATTCGCCTACCGCGGAAGCCGAACCAGCGTGGCCAGTTTTTGAACTTGAGTGGGAGACGAAAGTCGACTTACGCTCAGTATTTTCACCGGTCCCCGACCTAGAAAACCTCGTCAATCGCTCTGGAGTGAAATGGCTTCGTGAATTGCCGTCGGAACGCATCCTAAAGACCTCGATCAAGTTATATATGGCTGAGCTCGGAGGGGCCACCGGAATTTCCCGTATCGTGCTGAAATCCCATGATCCGGAGGGTCCTTGTACGCTCGATATCAATCTGGAAGATACACCCTGGTCGTGTTGGTGGAATGGCAGAGCCGCACCGGCAATCGAAATCGAGCTGGATCATTTTATTCCCTATCTTCATATCGACCAGAAGATCGTTGGCCCACGGTTGACCGAACGAGCCTATTACAATGCGTATCTGGCCGTATTCAAACAGCCGCTGCAAGCACTGCAGGAACTGCTACTGAATTCGCAATACCTCGGTTCCTCACGGGTTCCACCGCCAAGCCTGTATCGGGCTGCCCAAGCAGACCCAAGCGACATTGGCGTCAGCGGCGAATTTGCGGCTCAATTACTCCAGCGGCGCAAAAATGACATCGTTCACTTTCTTCCCTTGCCGCGGCTGGCGGACGACGGCGTGGAAATTTCCGACACCATACGAAGTATGCCGATGGTCGAGGCGGTTAATGACATCATGAAGTCGCTGTCCATCGATGCGCCAGTTAGCGTGCGCGATATCGAGCATATTGGGTTTCAGCTGAAATTTGGCGGCATCTCCGCGAGCCATGTCGGACGTGGACTAAATCATATTTTGCCGGTCGTTGAAGTCGGCCTCTTCGCTGATCCGTTGCGCTTTTCAGGCGCCTGCGGCGACCTACCTCTCGACGAGTATCTTGCGTCCTGCTCGACGACTGCGCACGTGCTGCTTGAGGAACCAGAAGCGCACACGCATCCAAAAGTAGCAAGCCGGCTGGCGCATTTGTTCGTCAGTCTTGCCCAATCCAACCGCAGGGTCATCGTTGAAACGCACAGCGACCACATGGTGCGACGTTTACGCGGCTTGATCGCACGTGCCGGCGCGAATAGCCCACTAGAGAAATGGCTAGTAGAGAATGTGGCAATTCTCAATGTCGAGCAGGACGATAACCACCATGCTACCGTGTCGACCAGCAGACTGACGCCGGAAGGCAACGTCAGCGATCTCTGGCCGGCGGATTTCATGGACGAGGCAACCAATGAAGAAAGCGCAATCTATTATGCGCAGCTAGAAAAGTCTTCGCCCGATGCGCTTGCAGATGCAGTGGAATTGAAAGAAGGTGCCGAACCTGTCCCTGATGAGGCACCATGACTATTGGCCTGCTTGATCCGGCCTTGCTAATGCAACGCAATCCCGCTGAAGTCGACAAACAGTTGGGTAAGGTCTTATTGGCCTGCAAACATCACAACATACGACTTCTGCCGTTTACCGAATACTGGCCCGACCTCTGGAAAGAACTGGGCCGCCCCTTAGAAGCCGCGCTGCCGCCACTGCAGCGTCGGGCCGTACAAGCCTTACGGAATGCCGGGCAATCACACTTGGGCCAAGTCGCCAGAATGCGTCAGCAGTTAATCGGCGCAGTTTGGAAAGACGGTTTTGAACAATTATTTGGATCAATTAATGGCACTTCGTGGACTGAGCGTATGGCGCACGCGACTTTACGTGCAGTCGAGACAGGGGAACATGTCGTGATGTTTGCGCGTCTGCTAGAGGGCCGAAACCTAAACAGACATGCAGTCGGCGGTTGCACGCTTGACGAAGTAACGCGCTGGGTATTACATGTACAGTCGCCGGTCCACGGGCGACGTCAAGTACTTTGCGTGCACGATACTCGCAATATTACCGAGCGCTGGACCAGTCGTTTCGACGTACGGCTGCCACCGGCTACGAATGACGTGGGTTATCCATTCTGTGTGCCTGATAAATGGTGGCAGGCGGCCATACCTGCTTGGCGCACAGTGCGCAGCAAACCTTGCTGGGTCGATTCCCTAGACAACGGCTGGGCTCGCCCAAATGTTCAGGAAGGTAGAGGGAATCACTGGGACGTCTTTATTCAACGCCAAGCTCTGATAGAGAAAATCGGCCTTGACCAGCTAAATATCGTGGAATATGGATCGCCTGAAGGAAGGGTTGGCTGGATCCACCACGTCCCGACCGAAAAGCAAGGACGGGTCGATATCGACCGGCGTGGTTGGACCTGCGATTGACTTAAAGGCCAGTTTGCCGCCGGGCGGCAACGGGGCGCTCGACGTTGTTATACCCCCGACATCCCCAACTTAAACCGAACAACCTATGACCAACCTCACCTACGAAGCCTATCTCGACGAAGTCACCACCCTGCTGACCGAGCTGTACGACCTCGACGACGCCACCGCCATCAAGCTCGTCGTCGACGCGCAGGCCGCCGAGTATTTTTCGCCGCACGACGACCACCCTGAGATGCGGACGCTCACGCGTGCGCGCGAGGACACCGTCACGCTGTACAAGGCGCGGCAGGCGCGCGTCGATACCCAAGCGAAGCAGCAGCGCGCGGCGCGAAAAAAAACGCCGCCGCAAAATGGCCGGAAATAAGCGCGGCTAAGCGCCGCGATCAGATCGCCGTCAGGCCACCATCGATGGCCAGCTGGTGGCCGGTAACGAACGACGCCTGCTCCGAACACAGCCACAGCGCCGCGTTGGCGACTTCGGACGGGTCGGCGATGCGCCCCATCGGATGTGCCGCCTTGAGCTTCTTGTCGCGTCCCGGCTCGCGCTCGAGCATGCGTGCCAGCATCGGGGTCTTGACGGCGCCCGGGCACACGCTGTTGACGCGAATACCGTCCTTCGCATATTCCACGGCCGCGCTCTTCGTCAGCCCGACGACGGCGTGCTTGGATGCGGAATAGATGGCGCGGTGCGGTGCCGCCACGAGGCCGCCGGCGTCCGCGATGTTGACGATCACGCCACCGCCTTCCTGCTTGAGCATCTGGCGCAACTGGCTCTTCATGCACAGCCACACGCCCTTGACGTTGACGCTCATGATACGGTCGAACTGGTCGTCTTCACCTTCGGCCAGCGGCAGGAATTCCTCCTCGACGGCAGCGCCGTTGACGGCGCAGTCGATGCGGCCGTAATGGCCCACCGCCTTGTCCATCAAGGCTTCGACTTCCGCCGCGACCGTGACATTGGCCTTCACGAACAGCGCCTTGCCGCCCGCCTCGACGATCAAGGCCGCGGTCATGTGGCCGCCGTCGACCGACGTGTCGGCGATGACGACACAGGCGCCCGCGCGCCCGAATGCCAGCGCCGTCGCGCGGCCGATGCCGCTGGCGCCGCCGGTTACCAGCACTACCTTGCCCGCATACGAAATGCCGCTTGGAGTTGGCTTGGTCATGCCCTTCATCATGCATCCTTTTCAATATCTTGACGCAAGCTTTGCTTCCTACAAGCAATACTGCGCTCAGGCAACATGATAGCGCCGGTGCCGTGGATTGACCAAGTTTCTCGGTCAATCTGCAAGATAATGAACGGCCGAGTGTTGCATTCAGGGTGCAGGTTTCACTTTTGCCTTGTCCCCAGCCATCACGACGGACATTTTCGCCGGGTCAATCGCCTTACGGAACGCCGCGTTCAACTGGGGTAGCGTGACGCTCATCAAACGCTGTTCGAACGCCGCCGACCATTCATACGTGCGGCCGCGGTACATGTACGAGGTCCAGCCTGCGGCCAGCGCGCCATCATCGGCACGGTTCTGGATCCTCTGCTGCATCAGACCCGACTTGGCGCCGGCGAGTTCCGCCGTCGTGAAGCCATCCTTGAGCACGCGCAGGAGTTCCTCGCGCACGGCGGCATCGACCTTGGCCAGGTTCTGCGGCGCGGCGATGGCGCTGATCGCGAACATGCCGGCACGGTCGAGGTCGCCAGCGACGAGGTTCGAGCCGCCGCCATACGACAGGCCCTCTTTCTGGCGGATCCGGTCCATCAGGCGCGAGCGCATGCCGCCGCCGCCGAAGATGTAATCGGCCAGCATCAGCGCCGGGTAGTCCGGATCCTCGACGTTCAGCTCGACGTTCATCCGCGCCGTATAAAAGCCGTTTTCCTTGTCGGGCGTGTTCAGGAATTCATGGATGGGCTTGATGTCGCCGTTCTTGCGCAACACGGGCGCCACGTGCATCGGCGCTTTCCACTGGCCGAACAGCTGGTCGACGAGGGGCGCGACCGCCCGGGCGTCGAAATCGCCCACGATGGCCATCTCGGCCGGCACGGTGCCGTAGTAATCGCGGTGAAATGCCTTGATCTGGTCCAAGGTCGCGCTCTTGAGGTCGGCGAGATCTTCCTCGAGCGTCGTTTCATGGCGGATATCGCCCTTCGGATACACATCGAAATGCTCGTTCAGCGCGCGCGATGCCACGTTGGTCGGCTCGCTGCGGCTCGCTTCCAGCCCGACGATCGATTGCTGGCGCAGTTGTTCGAACTCGGCGGCCGGGAAAGCCGGCTCGCGCAGCACGTGGGCGACGAGTTTCAGGGCTTCGGGCAGGTTCTCGCGCGTCGTCTGGAAGTGCGTCAGGCTGCCCGAAATCTTGAGCTTGTCGAAGGCGTCGGCCAGTTGCACGCGGTCGTACTTCGTCGTGCCGCGCATCAGCATTGCATTCGTCAGGCCGGGCAACGCCGCCTTGCCGAACAGGTTCTGCTCGTCGCCGATGTGCTGGCGCAGGTCGACGGTGACGGTCTGGCCGCGGTTCTTCTTCGGCAGCAATGCCAGCTTGACGCCGCCCGCCGTGGTCAGCGTCGTGCGCTTCATGATGTTGGCCTGGTTCGGATCGAAATCCTCGGCGCTCAGGGTGGACGCCTGCGGCTTGAAATCCTTCAGCAGGCTTTGCACGCCAGGCGCGGGCGGGATCACGGCGCGCTGCGGATTGTCGTCCGGGAGGAACTCGCCGGTGACGCGGTTATCGCGCTTGAAATAGCGCCCCGCTGCGGCGGCCACCTGGTCCGACGTGATCTTGTCGACGCGGTCGCGGCCGACGAAGAACAAGCGCCAGTCCCCCAGCGCGATCACTTCCGACAGCGCGACGCCGACCTGTTGCGGATCGTTCAGGCTGCGCTCGAATTCGTTCAGGAAGCCGCGTTTCGTGCGCTCCATTTCCTCCGGCGTCGGCGGGTTCTTGGCGAACTCTTCCACTGCCTGCGTCAGGGCGGCGCGCACGGGTTCGAGCGGCGCGTCCTTTTTGACGACGGCGCCGAAGTATTGCAGGCCCGGCGCGTACCCGGTCTGGCCGTAGGCGAACACCTGGCTGGCCTTGCCGGTATCGACCAGCAGTTTATGGAGGCGGCCTGCCGGCGAATCGCCGAGGATGGTCGACGCGAAGCTCAGCACGTCGCTGTCGTCGTGCAGGCCGGACGGGACCTTGTAGCCCAGCGCGACGATCTGCACGTCGCCCTGGCGCCGTACGGTGAACGTGCGGTCGCCGTCCTGCGTGGGCTCGACGGTCCAGAAATCCGGCAACGTGCGCTTGGGCTTCGGGATCGCGCCGAACAGGCGGTTGATCGACAGCAGGGTCTTCGCAGGATCGAACTTGCCTGCGACGAGCAGCACGGCATTATCCGGCTGGTAGTACGTGTGATAAAAATTCTGCAGGTTCGCAATCCCGACGTTCTCGATATCGCTCTTGTTGCCGATCGTCGAGCGGCCATACGAGTGCCAGTCGTAGGCCACGCTCTGCATGCGTTTCATGAGGACGGCGCCCGGCGAATTCTCGCCGTTTTCGTACTCGTTGCGCACGACCGTCATTTCCGAATCGAGGTCCTTCCTGGCGATGTTGGAATGCGTCATGCGGTCCGCTTCCATGCCCAGCGCCCAGTTCAGGTTATCGTCCGATGCCTGGAACACCTCGTAATAGTTCGTGCGGTCGAGCGACGTCGTGCCGTTGAACTGCATGCCGCGGTCCTGGAACTGGCGCGTGATGTCGGGATGTTTCGGGCTGCCCTTGAACATCAGGTGTTCCAGCAGGTGGGCCATGCCCGTCTCGCCGTAATTCTCGTGGCGCGAGCCGACGAGGTACGTGACGTTGACGGTGACGGTGGGCCGCGACGAGTCGGGGAACAGCAAGACCTTCAGGCCGTTCGGCAGGCGGTATTCCGTGATGCCCTCGACCGACGGCCCTTGCACGACGCCCTTCGGCAGGTCGAAGGCCCAGGCGTTACCGGCCGCGATGAAGGTGAGGCCGCCCGCGACGACATAGGCGGCGAGGCCGCGCTGGAAGAAGGTCAAGCTCATGTCACTCCGTCAGTTACTGTTGTCCTTGGGACATGGTAACAGACAGGTACTTAGGCCAACCTTACCGTCATTGCCGCACGCGCCGCTCGTGCTGTTGCTGATAGGGACTGATACGGGCGAGGTCTTCCATTTCCTCGGCGAGGAAGCCGAGCAGGTCGTCCGCGCTGACGATGCCGGCGAGACGCCCGCCCTCGCCCACCACGGGCACGCGCCGGATGCCGCGCAGGCGCATGCGTTCGATCGTGACCGAGACGTCGTCGTGCTCGTCGGCCGTGAGCAGGTCGTCCGTCATGATGTCGCCGACCTGCAGGCCGGCCGGATCGAGGCCGAGGGCGACGACGGACACGACGATGTCGCGGTCCGTGACGATGCCCGCCGGCGTGCGTTCGCCGTCCGCATCGTCGACGACAACGATGTCGCCCACGTGATGTTTGCGCATGAGTAAGGCCGCACCCTGCACGCTTTCATCGCGCGCGCAGCAGACGGTGTCGACCGTGCAGAGTTTTCCGACTTCCATGGCGAGCTCCAACGTCAGACGTTTACGCTACCCATGGTGCATCGATCAGGGTTTGAGGTAAATCAGGACTTCTTTTTTTCGTCCGCCGGTGGGACGAAGCACGCCTCGACGACTTGCAGGTCGTTGTCTTTGGCGAAATTGCACACGAAGTGGTAGGCCAGCGGTTCGATGCTTTTGAGGGCATTGTTCACGACGACCGCCTTGACGCCGTTCACGACAGTCGGGTGCACGTAGGGAGAGAACTTCAGGTGGGCGTTGGGTCCGCCGCTGCCGGCTGGCCGGAAGCACGACATGACGCCGCACAGACGCTCGGCCCAGTCACTGGGGCGGAATTGCCTGCCCTTACTTGTCACGCCGAGAATGAAGAATTCGTCGGCGCCTTTCCCGGTTTGCGGTGAGTCGGCCATAGTGCGGCTTCTGAAACAAAGGCGTGGATGAGAACAACCCGACTATTATATCTTATAGAAGACCTGCGGACGAGCCCCACGTGCCGGCCCTCGCGGGCCGGCACGGTGAAGGTCAGCCGAGCAGGACGGCGCCCGACAGCAGCAGCAGGAGCAGCATCCATAATAACAGCGCGCGCCAGACCAGGCCGACCGTGCTTTGCAGTGCGCGCACGTTCGGCTCGTCGCCGGGCAGCATATCGTCCTCGCTCGCCGAGCTGTCGACCGTCGCCGCGTCGGCCGGCAGGATATGCGGCGCGTTCTCGGCCGGGGAGCCGAGACGCACACCCATCGCAC
>Ga0187844_10002495_pt1 | contig 12933 bp, 18 predicted proteins | sample SpaLakP09_SKY_50_FD_134517 | JGI IMG/M metagenome (GOLD analysis project Ga0187844, IMG submission 134517) | Oligotrophic lake water microbial communities from Sparkling Lake, Wisconsin, USA - SP09_SKY_50 | ecosystem: Environmental > Aquatic > Freshwater > Lake | place: USA: Sparkling Lake...
CGGAAAATAGCGCGGTACAGCCCCGATGTGACAAATATGGGGAGGGCAATCAATACAGAAGCCAAGGCCGTCAGCCCCACTGGCGACAAAATGACGCCCGACAAGGAAACAAATTCACCCTGGCGAAGGTAAAACGCCAGCCAGACGCTGAGCACGCACAAGATGGCGTCTGACACCAGCGCAATGGCGCGCTTGACCGGGCGCGGCAGGGCCAGTACGGGCTTAGCTAATTCGGATAATTTAAGGATCATAGTTTTAAGTTCAGGCAGTAATGCGGATCGCCTATTTTTTTAAATTTGGCTTGACTGGCGAGTTACTGGTAACTGTCATTAGGAAATCATGAGCAGTGCCCTCAACTTGGCCCTGACGTGCAACATCACATTCGCTGGTACGACCGCCTTTTTCTTCGCCTTTCGCATTTTCCAGTCTAAGGATTTAACTTGATCTGACAATACGGCGCAGTCAACGCCGTCAACTTGGGTCACCACCTCAAACGGGTGTCCTTTGATTTGGGTGGTCATGGGACAGCAAACCATCAGGCCCGTTTTAGCGTTGTAACAGGCCGGACTGATTACCAATGCAGGGCGATGGCCTGCTTGCTCATGCCCGGCTTGGGGATCAAACTCTAGCCAGACGACTTCACTCGCATCTGGAACATAGCCGCGAGTGGCCATCACAACGCCTCTTTGCCAGCAGGCTTTCCAAAGCTGAATTCGCCGTGAGAGTTGTCCGTTGTGATGCCCGCCAGCAGTTTGTCCAAGCTGTAAGTCACATGTTCTGAGGGCTGGATCACAATTCGCCCGCGTGAAACAACCAACTCCACTTTTTGCTCAAGGGTATAACCGGCCTGTTTCAAGGCGGCGCTGGGCAGACGCAATGCCGGACTGTTGCCCCATTTACGGATGATGGCTTCCATCAAACTCTCCTAGAATGTATCTACATTGTAGACACTTTATCCAAGTGATCAATACGGCAGTGGTTACGCCGGTATGAATCGCTAGCCAGTGCTGGGCGCTCTACTGTTTAAAGTCGAAAACAACTGCCGCATGATAGCCGACGGCTTGGTGGACACCCTAGTGGATTTCATCGACACCTGCTTTTTAATCAGTGACATCCGGAAGGTGCGCTGGTAATCCCCACACTTTTCCTGATCCCAAAAAAGCAAATTGGGGCTTGCGCCCCCATTTTTGATGACAAGTTGAACTTTTTAGACCTGCTTAAGAGCCCGCCAAGATGACACTCGTTCGTTACATAAGATTATTGTCATCTGTAACGCGTGAAAATACCTTGTATAGTCTTTCCGATAAAATGCATTTGTTCATCTGTGAGCGTCGGGTGCACAAGGAACATAAGTGACGTATCTGAAATGATGGATGCGTTCTTGAACCGTAGATCCGGCCTGAAGTTCGTTTGTAGGAACGCGTCTTCCAGGTAGATTTCAGCACACGAGCCGGAGAAACACGGTATTCCTGAGGAAACAATCTCGGTACCCAAGGCATCTCGAGTCATCACGTTTTTTACGAACTTTAGATCAAGGAATAAGTAGAATTTATAGTAAGCGTTAACATCTACCCCACAACCAGCACTTGCTTGTGAAATTGAAGGGAATCTCAGGAACTCGAATTCCGAAAGATATGATGTAAGGATTGAAGAATTTCGATTCCTCACCTCGATCCACTCGTCAAGCCGCAACAACTGATTTCGCCCAACAGCCGCCTGGATTTCAGTCATCCGGTAATTCGAGCCGAACTGGTCATGCAGATACTTGAATCCGAAGACGTTCGAATTACTGATCTTACCGAATTTTTTTCCATGATCCTTGTATGAATTCACAAATTCATGGACATGCAAAAAATTCGTGGTGATCATCCCCCCCTCTCCCGCAGTGCTCAGAATCTTGTCCTGGCAAAAACTCCAGCAGCTCACGTCACCAAGAGTGCCAACATTCCTTCCCCGGTATTTGGCGCCGTGAGCTTGGGCGCAATCCTCCACGACCTTCAGGCCATGGTTTCTTGCAATCTTCAGGATGGGATCCATGTCACAGGGTAATCCGCCAATATGAACCGCCAAGATCGCCTTCGTTTTATTGGTAATATGCGGCAACACCGTTTCCGCGGACATATTGCCGCTGTCGATATCGATGTCACAGAAGACTGGCCTTGCTCCAACTGCAACGATGGCCGACGCGGACGCGAAGTATGAACGCGAGGAAACGATGACTTCGTCCCCGGGGCCAATTATCAGTGCCCTTAAGGCGAGCTCCAGAGCTACCGTACCATTGCTTACCGCCGCCGCATACTCGCATCCGAGCCAACGCGCGAATTCGCGTTCAAATTCCTTGACGTGATGCCCCGTCCATTGATTCACGCGGCCCGAAGCAAGAACAGCTGAGACGTCGGCGATGTCTTTGTCATCGTAAGATGGCCAAGTAGATAAATTCAATCGATCAACCCTCAAATTTCTTCATAGTCTCTTTTGTGTCACGGTTGACTATCTTGTGATCGAAAAGCACCAGCACCGTCTTGAAGAGTATAAATATATTTAAGCGCATTGACGGGTGCTCCACATAGAACACATCATATTTGAACTTGTGTCTCCAACTGAGTGAGTTACGCCCTTTGATTTGCGCCAGCCCTGTCACTCCCGGCCGCACCAGAAGGCGCCTTTTCTGGACATCACTGTATTTGCTCATGTATTCGACCGGTAGCGGCCGGGGGCCTATCAGCAGCATATGCCCCAGGACAACATTGACAAGCTCCGGGATCTCGTCAATGCTGGACTTGCGTAAAAAGTTACCGAGCCGCGTGATTCGATCCACATCGGGCAGTAGTTCTCCATTGACGTCTCGGCGTTGATTCATGGTCCTGAACTTGAGCATCCTGAACGGCACGCCTTGCAACCCGGCTCTTTGCGGGACAAAGAAGATCGGCCAACCCAAGTCGATATAGACTAAAAGCATCACAACAAACAATAATGGCCCAGCCGCGATCAGCGCCATCAAAGCAATCATTCTGTTGAGCAACAATCTCATAGGCCTAAATGCTATCCACCTCAGTTAATACGCCGTGGTTGATCGTGAAGAATCTATTGCAATACTTTCTCAGAAGCTCATGGTCATGGGATGCAAACACGAATATCTTTGCGTTTTCAATGATTTCTCCGATCCTCAATGCAGACTTCCGCTGGAACTGCTGATCGCCCGTGGAGAACATCTCGTCGAGCAGAAAGATATCCGGCATGCGCACCGTGGCAATTGAAAACATCAGTCGTAGCATCATGCCCGATGAGTAGGTGTGGATCGGCAGGTCGATGAACTCGCCTAGTTCAGAGAATTCGATGACCTCATTGATGATTTCCACCGCTTCGGCATAGTGATGCCCGTTGAGCAGGCACAGATTAATAATGTTCTGACGTCCGTCGATTTCATGGTCCAGTCCGGCACCGAGCTCGAAGACATTTGAAAGCGACCCCTGCACATCCACCCGACCCCGGGTCGGCCTATAGATGCCTGCCATCGTCCGCAGGAGGGTGCTCTTGCCGGCGCCGTTGTGACCAATCAGTCCGATGGCATCGCCCGCCCTAACCTTGAACGACAAGCCCCTCAGCGCTTGCACCGTCGGCAGATTGTCGAGCTTGCCCAGGACGCCTCCCGTTGCGACCGCGATGATCCTCTTTCTCAGGGAAAGATTTCTCGCGTCGTATATTGGGAACTCAAGGTCTACGTTTTCAAATTCAATCCACGCCATCAATTCACCCAAAACGCCATTTTGTTTTTCGCCTTTTTATAGTAAAAGTATGCTAGGGGGATTAGAAACAGATAAAGTAGGAATGCCCTCAGATACATGTGAGGGTCAGGGATGACACCTAACACCGGCAGTCGAACCAGTTCGATCATATAAGTCAGCGGGTTCATGTTGATCAACGTACTGTTGATTGAGTTGAACTTGAACACCACCGGGCTAACAAAGAACAACAGGGGCATGATGGTTTCGATACCGAACCTTACATCCCGGTACCGTGCGCCAATCCCCGCAAGCATGAACGACAACAGCGCAAGAATACCAAACAGGGTCAGCAGGCCCAGCGCCAACGACAGCGGCTGCTGAAACGGATTAACTCTGAAGTAAATCAGGATAGCGCTGACCAGTAACATGTTGTGGAGAAAGTTGATCACCTGCCTGAACATTAGGCGAGCCGGCAAAAACCAAATCGGTATATTGATGTTCTTGATCAGCGCGGAGTTATCATTCAAGATGCGCGGCGATTCAGTTAGTACGCCGGAGATCAACTGCCAGAGGACCAACCCGATGGCCAGCCTCGGAACAAAGGCTGGCAGATCCTCTTGGATCAGTTCCGCCCACACAAGACTCAATGCAACAATCCCAAAGAAATTGCTGATGGTGTACCAAAAAGGTCCCAGATAACTCTTCTTGTACCTTACCAGTGTATCGATCCAGGCCAGTCTCAGGGCGTTTTGGATATGGATACTCATTTTAGTTAAAGATTCTAACGTATTCGCCTATGTACGAATCAATGATAGTCCCGTCCGGGACATCTTTGGTCACTAGGGTGGCATCCTTAATAATCACGTTTTTGCCGATCTTCACATTCTCAGATACCCGGACCCCGTCACCAACGTAGGCGTTGGCCGCGATGCTTGCATGTGCTCCGATGACCGCCCCGCTGCCAATGTAGACATTGTTCGCAACTTTTGCCCCCTTGTTGATTGTCGCGTTAGGCATGACCATAGCGTTGAAACCTATCTTCACGTCTTCGTCGATGACCGCATTCGGGTACACGACCGTTGCCATGCCCACGGACGCGTTCTCGGCAACCAGCGCACGGTCAGAAATAAAGTGGTCAGGACGGATTCCGACGTTGAGGATGCTCGAGAACAGACTCAGGCGAGAATGATTATGAAAGTTGGCATTTCCAAAGAGGTAGTAATCTTTTTCGCCCCTTTCTAACATTGTCACCTCGTAGTTGAAACCATCCTTGGCTTCCAGATCGATAAATTCACAGGCCTGTGACTTGATTTTCGAATCAAGCTTGAGAATGCTCAGCAAGATAGGGTCGGCAGTAATAATCGTATAGGTCATTTTTCATTAATCTTCGTCATAATAACTGCATTCTTTTCGTGAGCACCATAATTATAGTGAGTCGGCTTATTAACCACTGCCGTAATGCTGCTGACGACATCCCAGTCCTCCTTCAGGACAACTGCTCCCCCGTAAATGAAGCCTTGCATTATGCTGGTAGCAGCGGCCTTACCGATATTCTTGCTAATAACCCAGAAGATGTTGGCATCGGTCTCTGTACTTGAAACCGGCAGATAGGATTCATAACAGAACACCCTGCCACCGTCCGGCGTGAAGAAGTGGAGGTATGGGTAGATATGACCGTTGACGTAGGCGCCGGCCTCGAATTCGCTTGTCTGCATAAAATTTACGCTGACGTTGGAATCTCGCCTTTTACCTGTTTGCGCCACATTTGCAAGAACATCTCGTTTATCCTCCGCGATAGAGAAATCGTCCGGGTACGAATCGAAGTCGAGCGACACAATCCGGGCCAGCGACTTTGCATGTAGGAATCCAGGATGGACCCTATCATAGAGATTGTCGAAGATCAGGCGCCAATTGAACTTCTGTCGGCTAACGACGACGGCGTATGAATTGCCTAGCTCACGCTCGAACGCTTCAAGCTGCCGGGCAATTTGATCCGCTGGAAACTTCACATCCTCCAGCTTTTTGTTACCGAGATAGATCCAGACATGGCCGAATTTCTCCATCAGGCTGAAATCTCGATCGAGCGAGATCTCTTCTGTTTTGATGTGATAACATTTGTCGTTCCACGGCAGTTTGGAAAGTTTGTTGTCGTCGTCGTAGAGCCAGCCATGGTAAGAGCAGCGTATATCGCCGCTTCCCACCCTCTGGTGGTATATCTTATGACCGCGATGCTTACAATAGTTGTAAAAGCCCTGGAGTTGTTGGTCGGCGGTTCTGCGGATTACGTGCTCCTTTTCCATGAACTGGAACACGAAGTAGTCGCCGGACGTCTTGACAATCACGCTCGGACACACGTAAATCCAGTAGTCCTGGGTGCAGTGTTGCAGCTCCTCGCTGAATTCACGCTCACCAAAATAGGCGTCGGGAGAGACCTTGAAGCTCATATTCAGTAGACGCTGTTTTTCATGTAGGAGAGCTGGTTCATGATCGGCGCCTCGTAGTCGCCGTGCGTGAAATGCTCTTTCTCCAGACCTGATTTCAGGTTCTGCTGCACCTTCATCAGCACCAGATCGTCCTCATATATAACCGCCCTCTCGATTTTTATGATCGACGACAGGAGAACCGAGGTGTCAAACTTCATCGCCTTCTCAGGCAGCGCTGCAGTGAGGATGTAGTCAAAGCTTTCTGGCGAACGCGGCAGATACTGCTGGATCACATAGTGCGCGCCCGATACCGAGCAGAAGTTCGTATTCGGAAAAAGGAAGATGTTTTGATAGGTAGCTTCAGGCTGGGTGATTTTTATATTACCCCTCCACCACGGCGGAGGTATCTTGAGCTCAGAGCGCTGCAAGAAGGAAAGATCCTTCAGCCCGGCGTTAGAGTGGTATTCCTCAGGGTCCTTAATGAGCTGCTCTTCTATCCGGGCCGCAGGCTTCTCCTCGTAACTCAAGAACGGCTTGAGGGAATCGGGATGGACGTAAAACGGATGCAGAAAATCCTTGACATTCTCAATGTTCAACTTCCAATTTATTGGCGAATTGAAGATCGAAACGGCAAAATCTGAGATTTCACCGTAGCTCGCAAGAGTGGACAAGATTTCATCGCTGTATTGCTCCTCGATAGGCATAGGTGCGCCGCTGAAATTGACGAAGATCACCGGCCCTAGGACCTTCACACTCAGACGCCTGAGTTCGCGTTTGCACGCACTCGGGGAGGCATCGGCGTTGAACCATTCGAGGTTCGTCAGACCGGTTAGCTTTTCGCCGGAGCGAAAAGCCCAGCCATGGTATTTGCACACAGGCGAACCCTTGCCGTCACGGCCTAGCACGAGCGGCCCACCGCGGTGCGGACAAACGTTCAGATAGGCCTTTATCTCGCCCTGCAGCCTATGGATAACCATCTCCTTGTCGAAGAGCTGTAGCGTGAAATAGCTGCCCTCATCCTTCACCCGGGCGGTGAGGCCCGCGTACATCCAAACTTTAGAGTAAAGGTTGTCCCATTCCTTGCGGTAGGCGCCGCCGTCGAAATACCACTGCGGATTGAATATCGCTTTTTTCATTTAATCAACTCCGAACCACGTCTACTACTCTCGCAGGATTGCCAATGACGATCGCATTGGGTTGCACGTCCTTCATTACCACCGCACCAATTCCAATCGTAGCCCCGTCACCGACCGTGAGTCCTTGACCTATAACGGACCTAGGATGAATCGTGACGCACTCGCCTATCCTGACGCGGCCGCCGATGAAGGCACCGGCTCCCACATGGGAGTATTTCCCGATAAAAGTATCGTGCCCCACCACGCAGGCCGAGTCTAGGTAGACGCAATCCTCTACCGTGCAGTCCACCGAGACGAAGGCATTCAGCTGGAAAACGGAAGCACCGATCTTCGACCGCTCACCGACGCGGCACTGCGAACGCGTGGAAATAAACTTGCCGCCGCGGTTCACTATGGCGTCGACAAGCTGCTTCTTGAGCCTAACGTTTCCTACGGCGACGGCGAATTGAGACGAGCTGGAGATGAAGACATCTTCCACACCGCCCACGACAGGGAACTCATCGATTTCGGTATTCCTCAATTCGGGACGCGAATCCACAAAACCCGTAACCACCCAGTCCTTACCAAACGCTGCGTCAGTGCGAAGCACCGCTAGCAACTCACGGCCCAGACCGCCAGCGCCCACGATATAAAGATGTTTCATTACTCAACCCAAATGCAGCCGCCGGTCATCAGGAGATCGGTGCCGGTGATGTAGTTCGATCGATCGGATAGATAAAAGATAGCCGCGGCGGCCACGTCCTCCGGTTTTCCCATGCCCATGGGATAAACCCTTTTCTCGATGTCATTGAGATAGTCTGGCCCATCTTTCTCGAAAAAAGGCGTGCGCACCATGGCCGGCGAAAGCGCATTCACCCTGATGCGCCTTCTGGCCAACTCCCGGCCCAGCACCCGCGTGACCCCAGAAACACCGGCTTTGGACACCGTGTAAGGTGTCAGCCCTTCCGTGCCCGTGTGCGCTGCAATGGAGGAAACAGCCACGATCGAGCCGCTGTTCTTCATCTTTCGAGCCCGAAACAGTTCATTGAGGGTGAACAGGTAGCCATTAAGATTAGTGTCCATTACATCCTGGTACATCGCCCCGTCTAGGGCGTTGATGGGGCTGAGCCCCGTCCTTCCAGCTGAATAAACAAAACCGTCGACCGGCTCAATTTTCTGCACTAGCTCGCGTAGCTGGTCGTGGTTGCGTACGTCCACTTTGATGCTGCTGATGCTGGGATGTTCGAAGCTGCAGTTGCCTCGTGCGGCCGAATATACTTGGGCGCCCAGTTCCGCGCAGCCGGCAGCTATTGCCGCACCGATGCCCGTGGATGCACCCACAACAAGTATTTTTTTTTGCTCGAGAGTAATGAACGGCTTCATAGGAAGGGCACCTGCTTCAAACAAATTCCTGCGTCGGCCATGATGGTTGAGCCAGACAGCCAGCGGGACGCGTCCGACAACAAATAAATGACCGGACCAGTGACCTCTTCCGGCCGCGGAACCCCGAGCGGTGAGAGCGACTTGCTCTCAGCCGAAACGTTGTTGCTTCTCAGCAGATCAGTATCGACATACCCGAAGGCAACGTAATTGATCCTGATCTTCCGTTTCGACAAGTCATGGGAAACGCTCTTGAAACCGCTTTGCAGTGCGCCCTTTGTGGCGCAGTATGCCGATGAAGCTGCCCCCGGAAAAAACGCTCCATGGGCAGTATTGATAACAACGGCGCAACCTGGCTTTATTTTCTTGGCCTTGTACAACTCCTGGAAGAAAAAGTAGGGAGAGAAGAAGTTTAGATCAAATAACCAGCGCGCCTCATCCTCGTCCACGAGGTGGAAGGGCTTGATGGAGCCCGAGGCCCCCGCGTTCAGGAAGAGGCAGTCCAACGACTCCGGCAAATCAGCGATGATCTTTTGCCGGTTTTCTTTACTCGTGATGTCGGACTGGATGTAGCTGAAGTTGAGATTCTCAACCATCTCCGGCGGAGAACGTCCGGTCCCGTAAACCTCCGACCCTAGCTCGGCCAGTTCTCGAGCAACGGCGTGACCAATACCGCGCGACGCGCCCGTGACAAGAATCTTCTTGCCTTGCAGATTGAACAGCTCAGCGACCATGATCACATCACCCGAACCGGTTCCGGGCAAAATATTTTATCGGTCTCGAAATAAAGCGTACCCCAGCTTAGACCTATTCCGAAACCGCAAGTCAGCCAGCGGATTTTTTCGGACTGGGTCTTGGCGGACAGGTTTCCGGCCATGGTGATGGGAATCGATGTCGAACTGGTGTTGCCATACTGTTCAAGCGAGAGGGGCCACTGTGCCGCCGTACCGCCCACCTTGAACTTGATGGTGTCGTTGATCATCTTGTTAGCCTGGTGCATGACGAAGTGATCAATATCTGCCACGTCCTTGCCCATGAAGCTCAACATGCTCCGAATCGCTTCGGGTGCACGGTTCACCGAAAAATTCATGATCGCGGGGCCGTCGAGCTGCACATCCATGGGCGAGCGGATAACGCCATCGTCGCCCCTCACGGGAACCAGGCTTTCGGCATTGAAGGGGTGCCGTCTACCCCCATGTGGAATGATGATAGATTTATAACCTGAACCATCTGTACGACCCTCAAAATACATATCAGGTGCTGTCGGATCGAATTCCAGCGCGGTGGCAGAGCAGGCATCACCAAACAAAACTTCGCGACCGCTGTCGTCCGAGCCGTCTGAAGCGGACTGGTCGCCGATAATGACCACGACGCGCTTGAACCGCTTTGCCCCGACCATCGCGGCGCAGGTGAACAGCCCGTAAGGAAAGCCAGAGCAACCAAGATTGACATCAAAAGCCGAGACAGAGGTCGACAGGCCCAGCCTGTCTTGAAGAACGCATGAAGTGGCCGGAATGATGTAATCGGGCGATTGTGTCACCAGAATCAGAGCATCAATGGATTTCCTGTCCCATTTAAGGCCCTCCAGGAGATGCTCCACGCTCTTGACGGCCAGATCGGAAAAGATCATGCCATCGCGACAGATGTGGCGATAACGGATCCCGATGTTCTTGACCAGGCGCTGGCGTTTCCGCAGTTCATCTTCGGGAACGGCAAGGTTGTCAATCCGAGCTTCGGGAACCACGGTCGAGATTCCACGAACCGCGACATGTTCAATAGTTGCGATAGTCATTACTTAACCGCAAATTCGTAGAGACCTTCGAGCGTGCCCTTCGACCGAATTTCTTCGCCCGAAGCCGTGATGCCGAACTTGGTCTCCAGCATCACGATTACACCCAGCATCGCTAGGGAATCAAAATCCGCAATGTCATCCAATGCCGTGGATGCATCCAGTTCAGGTACTTCGAGAAAATCGCATGCAATGATAAATTCTTCGACAAACTCCGAAAATTCCATTTTCAACTTCGAAATCATTCCCACTCCTAAAAATAAACAAAAACCTCTTAAAAGTCATGAGACTTTGCGAAAGCGGAGAACTTTTTGCCCCGCCAAACGGAATGGAGCTCATAGCTTTTTGCGCTCTGTTCTTTCTCATCCTAAAGTACAGCATCCTGCTGCAGAACAAAACGCTTGCTTACGTATGAAGAGTAGTGCGTTCTGCATAAGATCGGCAACCTCGCCAGGACGAATCTCCGATGAACAAACTTAGTAGATTGTAGAGGTTTACTGATGAACTGCAACCGGAATTGGAATATTTGTCTTAAAGGTAACGTGCTCCAAAGTGGTTTCGGCCTCTTGTTGGAGGGCCTCTTCCATACGGACAGTGTTGACCACCAGCTCAAACTGCTCCAGGATCTCAGGCTCGTGCCGCTGGATATAACTGTTGACCGCTTCGTTGAACAGCAGCTTGGTTGGGTAGTGAAGTCCCCTGGGGAAAATCAGTGCTGGGCCGCGTCTACGGCGAACTCAAGCTGAACCTGCCCAGGCGCGGCAAGAAGCTCTTGCCTGATCGCATCAAGCAGCCCTTGCTGGCAGCTGATCAGCCGAACCAGGGCTGGAGCTGCGACTTCATGTCCGACGCCTTATGGTCGGGGCGGCGCTTTCGCACCTTCAACGTCATCGATGAATTCAACCGAGAGGCCCTGTGCATTGAAATTGACACCAGCTTGCCGGCGGCCCGGGTCATCCAAGCCTTGAACGAATTGGTGGAGGTGCGCGGGCGACCGCTGGCGATCCGCATGGACAACGGGCCGGAGTTCATCGCCCATGCGCTAGCCGAATAGGCCAAAGCCAAGGGCATTGCCTCAACACATTCAACCAGGAAACCCTACCCAGAATGCCTATGTCGAGCGCTTCAACAGAACCTTCCGCACCGAGGTGCTGGACTGCTATGTCTTTGAGTCTTTGCAGGAGGCGCGCCAGATGACAGCTGACTGGCTGCATCGCTACAACCATCGTCCCCATGAATCTCTGGGCAGAATCCCACCGTCGAATACCGTGTGAAACAATTCCCCAACCTCTACTTCTGGTTGTTCAGGAAATCGAGGGGACTTCACTGGGTCTGCACCTAGCTCATCTCTTCTCCAACTTAACGATCTGATCGATGGGTGAGGTTTTGTCGCGCTCGGCTGTCTTGAGGTCGGCTCTCTGCTCTTGGGGTATGGCTTTGAGCAAGGCCTCGGCGTGGGCCACGATGATAGTGGTGCTGGTCACCATCAGCACTACCGCCTCGGGCGCTGAGGTTGACATTGAAGGCTCAAGCCAAGCGGGCTGTTTCCATGCCTAATTCTTGAGGGCCAACACCCGCGGGTGGCCGGCCAGGAGTAGGAACCCTGACTTTTTTGGGGTCTGGCTGGATGACGGACAGGGGTTCGATCAGGCCAATCTCATGAATGGACGAGACCACCTGCTTGTATTCGCGGTACTCATGGTGCCATCCACGATTTTTTGCTGGGGTGGGAGAGGAGAGGAAATTCGAACTCCCGTCCACAAGCCATACCGCCACCACCCGCTATCTGCTGATGACGAAGGAGAGCACACCAATCCCGCTAAACCCCATTATCAAGATTACAAAAATTCAAACTGCTCAATTTCGCAAATTCAAATAACAGTCCGGTATTGCCCTCTTGCCGGCAGAGGACCTATTTTGATAGCAAGAGACTGGCCTGGGCCATCATTTTTTGACCAGCCACAACCAAGGTGCTCACATGCTTGTGCCCTGTTTGCAGGGCGCTGGTCAGAAGCGTCAGGTCTTCGATGTACTCGTGGACCATCTGGTTGCGAAGTTTGCGGATTTCCAGCCATGCTTCAACAGACTCTATCCAGCCCAGGCGCTCTGCCCGGTCTAAGTTGTCGATGGCCGCGCCGGGCTTTTCGGCCAGGGCCAACAGGAGCTGAGGCAAAAATTTATCGCCCAAGTTGTCCTGCAAACGGCCAAAGCGACAGACAAACGCATCGAGCCGCTCGGCCAGGATGGGGTCAGTTTCGATTTGCTTGGCCGCTTCAACGGTGAACAAGTCTGCAAACAGCCTGTGGTCTGTATCTTGCAGGTGAAGAATCTCTTTTTGCGTGATTCGGCAAAGAAAAGCAAGGCGCTCATGCTGCGCAGGGCTAAGGCTCACAGCCGCACACCCTCTTGCGTGGCGATACGGTGGATGGGCTGCTCAAGCAGATTGGGGGCTTTGAGCAATACGTCTACCTTGCGCCCGTGCATGGAGCGCGAAACGCGAC
>Ga0187844_10002496_pt1 | contig 12933 bp, 22 predicted proteins | sample SpaLakP09_SKY_50_FD_134517 | JGI IMG/M metagenome (GOLD analysis project Ga0187844, IMG submission 134517) | Oligotrophic lake water microbial communities from Sparkling Lake, Wisconsin, USA - SP09_SKY_50 | ecosystem: Environmental > Aquatic > Freshwater > Lake | place: USA: Sparkling Lake...
CACACAGTTCAGAAAGGCACGGAGTACATCCGTCTCCGTCTGGCAGCCCACGAACTCGACGCTCGGGTCGTCTGATGGAGCCACCTTGCCCAGAACAAAGACGCACTTCCGCGTGGGTGTCATCAGGTCGCCTGACATACGGAACGACACGCCAATCTGAATGATGGGATCCTTGGTTGCCACAGGGAACTGCTGGCCCACCAACGGACACACCTCCAAATCGTAGGAGGCCACCTTCAGAGGGATGGATGCAGTGGCAGGGGACACGGCGGTGTACTTGCAGGTGTACATCACATCCACCGCCATATCCTCAGAGGGCGCCATCTCTGCACCTTCGAACTCGAACGGAGAGCCAGGACCCAGGTGACGCTCGTGGATCAGGCGCAGGAACGGCGGAAGGTCCGACTCGTAGAGCGCGCGGTCCGTCATGGAGCGCTTCTTCTCGTGGAACTCGTTCAGCGTGGCGCAGGACACCTTCCACACATTCGTCTTGGCCAGGTCATTGAAGCCTGCAAAGACATCATACTTCTTCACTTGGACGGCACGACCTGGGTCCGCACCTCCGCAGTAGAAATACGGACTGAAGCCGGTGATGCGCACGCACGCCACTTGGTCGTCTTGGGTGCGGCCGTACACGTCGACGACATACTCTTGGATGCGCGTCTTACCGACCTTGAAGGAGACGTCGTGCTCGTGCCAATCACAGGGTTGGAGAATAACCATTGGGGTTCTGTTGCCTTTAGTCTTACTGTCCGTTTTGCGTGAAACTTTCTGGGTTTGATGATAAGCATGTCGTCGAATCCTATCGACTTTTTCTACGCCTTGACGCGTGGCCGCAACGACACGGCCCGTGCGACTGCGGATGCGGTTGCCGACCAGTCCGCCCTGAGCCGCAGCCAGACTACCAATGACGGCGGTTGCTCGGATACCCTAAACCCTGCACTGGCCATGGCCGACCAGCCTGGCATGATCCCGACCAGCGGGTTCTTCATGCCTGGAAACGGCTGCAAGGTGGACACCAACTCCGAGCTTCGGTGGGGAGACCCTGATGCGTGGCGCGTCAAGGGCCCGAAGCAGTTGTGGGTCCGTCCCTTCGCCACGACGCCCAACATGGGCGGCGGCTCCCCCGCGGAGGTGGATACTGAATCTGGATTGATTCACTCGATGCTCCAGCGCTCGACCAAGGACAATTCCACGATCATGGACAAGGCCATCCCCAACTACTACCAGCCTCTGATCCCCGTCAAGCAGCAAGAGTATTCCAACCCCGACAATTGGGTCCAAGACAAGTGGGCGCGCGGCGGGGACCCCACACGCTTAATTCAAGTAAAACGTGTGGATACAACAACATAATGAAGGTGTTATTCTTTGCAACGCGGATGCCCGACTTGTGCGGGGCGTTCCTACATGACATTGACTTGGCCATCGAACTTCAAAAGCGTGGCCATCAGGTTGCGTTTATGACGACCGAGAAACCCAAGGAAGGATGGAACGGAGGCACGTATCGTGGGTTCCGATTTATGCACTACACAGCGGGGTCAGAGTTTCTCGAGTCAAGCCAGGTCTGGATCTGTCCCCACGCACCTGCGTTGCCCGCAGTGCGAAAGATCAATGGTCGTGGCTTGGACCGACCCATGATTGCCACGTGTCACTTTGATGGCCGTTACAATTCCATCAAGGACAATGTGACGGGCGGATGGAAGGAGATGCTGTTCTTCATCAATCAAAAGATGGAAGCCAACTTCCGAGCAAATGTGACGCCGTGGCCGTCGACCATTGTTCGCACCGAGGTCATTCGCCCCATCATGCACGAGGACAAGATCAAGATGGATCCGTTCCCATCGGGGGATATGATTACCTTGGTCAATGCGAATGTGAACAAGGGCGTTCACCAGTTCATTGAGCTGGCCAAGCGCCTGCCCGATCGCAAGTTTCTTGGTGTGATTCCGTATTACGGAGAGTTGTGGGTGCCGCCTGCGCCCGCCAATATCGAATGGATCAAGTTTGATGATGATGTTCGCAACATCCTCAAACGAACCCGCATTCTGTTACTGCCGAGCAATTACGAGAGCTTCGGGCGTATTGCAGTGGAGGCCATGTACAACCGAATTCCCGTGATTTACTCCAAGTCCAACCCTAACGCAGCCCCACCTGGAACGACGGAAGGCGTGGAGGCGTGGATTATCCCTGCAGGAATTGCGTGCGAGCGTGATCGTCCTGAGCAGTGGATTGACGCGATCACGTCACTCGATGATCCTGAAAACTACGCGACGCGCCAAGACATGTCCAAGGCGTGCGTGGACGCCATGAACCTGTTCACAGAGGCACCTCGGATTGCTGACAAGGTCGAAGCGTTTGTGCGAGAGAATCCAGTTACGATTCGCTCGGCTGAGACGCGGTTCCAGGCGGTGGGCTCGACTCCGATAGCGAAGGTGCCTCAACCTCCGGCGGGGTCTGCTCTAGGATTTTCCGGTGGGCGCCTGAAAATACGGCGTTAAGCTTGTCCATGAGGTTGCGGCCCTGGGCACACAGCGCCTTTTGCTCGTCATCCTGCCCCGTCTCCACCTTGGGCGCTGGAGGAATGTGCTTCTCCCCTGTGACCACGGGCTTCTTGAAGAGAGCCTCGCAGGCCTTGAGCATGTCTCCGCCGTAGATGGCCAGTGCACCCACAGCCTCCTCACGTGTGCAGTTCGTAAAGGACATGATGGTCTCAATGTTGGCGTCCATTACTTTTCTTGGAGGAAGTGTAATAGCTGAAGATGCGTTTCATCGAGGAACTCTGCCCGCCTGCTCTGCTCTACCTCCTCTTCTTGGTGATCCAGCTGGGTCTGGACATTGGTCTCGGACTGTGGGTGACCTTTGCAATCAAGCTGGTTGTGGGTCTGTTCTTTGTCTACCTGCTGAACACCTTCTGTGGCATTGGTCTCACGGCAGTGTCGTGGTTCGTGGTGGCCGCTCCCTTTGTGATCACGGCTCTTGCAACGGCCGTCTCCATGCAGGTGAACCTGGACCAAGCAATTCTGGTGCAGACGGTCGCGAAGGAGACGTTCACGAGTGGAGCTGGAGAGGAGGATAGCATCGACGCACCCCCTGCCAATACAAGCTCTCCGACGCGAGTGACGAAAACGAATTCGAAGTGGAAGAGGTTCGATGACACTACACGCTGAAAATGTTCACCTCCTGCTTCTGCCTTCGCCTTCGCCGCTCCATCGCTGCCTTCTTCGCCCCGTTCGAGACGGCCAACCGCAAGTATCTGATCTCCGACGAGTATGAGTATGAGGAGGACATGACGCGCGTTCCCGAGGATTCCATCTATGTCGAGGAGTGGAATCGCGGTGACGAGCGCCGTCGTCGTGTTCTCTACGAGGGTGACGAGATTACCGAGTACGAGGGCAATCCCTTCAAGTCGTACAAGAATCCGTGGGTCTGGATTGGAGATGTCACGACGGGTGTGGATCTGACCAATGCCGTGGAGCGCTACCTGATGCCTGGCAATACCATCGCACTGGACCTCCTGTTCCGTTTCATTCGCTGCACGAGCGAGACAGAGTTGATGTTCGTGGACCCGCGCACAATGGAGGCCGTGAAGTTTCCCGCAGAGGGAGTAAGGATTGAGGCGAATGCCTAAGACCGCATTCCAGACCGCTGAACGATACATACAACTCTCAAACACGTGGGAGGCGACCGATGCCTACTCACGAATCAAGCATATCAATGAGATGATTCTCATGCCATTGATAGCCGCTATCATGTCGGATCCACTCTTCTTTTTCACTTCGTTCATGACGGCATGGGGAGCGTGGATGGAGTATGCGGAGTTTGTGGAACTGACATTTACGATGCAGAGGATGCAGTTGGAGGCGTTGCGACGTGGCGGACCCTTCATTGTCACCAACGATCCGACCTATATGCCATATGTGTGGGCTGATGCCGTTACGCGGAAACGAGTCCGCCCGAGCCAGTCTGGTAAAAGCTGCCACCATTCGTGTCAGGAAGAGGCAGCACGTTGTTGTTGACAGGGCGCGCGGCAGAGAACTGGCTGGCAAGTCCACGGTCCGCATTGCCTTCACTGCCCTGGTAGGACTGGTACGGGCCGCCCGACAGAGGGCTGCGATTGCCTCCCTTCAGCGGAATGCGGGCCTTGCGGGCACGGGCTGTAATGGCGCGACGAGAGCCGCTGACCTTGATGCCCTTCGCCTTCAGCAACCGCTTAATCGCCTTTACGGACTTCTTGGTCTTGCGACGACGACCACCATACGCCCCATATGTAGTCTGCGGATGGAATGGCTGCGGGTTGCCTCCGTCCGTGGTAGCAGGGTAGCCAGGGACAGGTCCGCTGAGGTTGGTGCGGTCCACCATACCACCCGCAACGCCGATAATGTCCTGGTCAGTTGTGCTGAACGAGGTTGCAATCGTGCCACCACGCATCGTGCGGCGACGGCGGCCGTGTGCCTTTCGTTTGGAGGAATGACGAGCCATTTACTCTTCGTCGGGAATATGTTCTGGAAGGAGGGGAGGTTGCTCTGTATAGACGCCCATGGACCCTGGCATGTCGTCGTAGCATTCGTATCCACGAAGTAACGCATTCGCAGGAGCCTGTCCAATGGTTGTGAGAGCCGTCAAGTCGGGCTGATGAAACTCGGCAAGCAGGGCCGCAAGGACCTCCTGCCTCTTTCCAAAGGACAAGCGGTTGTGCACAGACTCTCCGTTCACAGTCCAGATATCATACGCAACAATCTGCTTGGGACCCAGACGGACTCCGCGCAGAATTGTGTCGAAACAGAATCGATCGTCCATGACGATGGAAAGACGCTCTTCGGTCTTGCCGTCTGTCCATACCACCCTGGGGATCCCCTCTGCGTCGTGCGCCAACAGAAGCCAGCCAGGAATCCCGTTATACTGGGGGACGACCTTGCAAGTCGTCGAGGCTGGTTGACCCTTCTTGACTAGAGGGTGCCATGGGTAGAGTGATCGCATCCGCTGAAGCATTGTCCTTCTTCACAGGTTGCGTGTAATACTCAGGAAGGGGCGGTTCCGCGGGAGCCACGGGGGGTTGCGGCGGCAGAACAGGCGCGACCACGGGTGCAGCAGCTTGGACAGGTGCAGAGGGTAGGATCATCGGCGCAGGCATCACGGTCGGCGGATACATCCACCGCACGAGCAAAAAGATGGCCACGTGCAGAACGACAAAGACGCAGATGGACCCGAACGCAAGGGCGAGTGTTTCCCAAATCTCCATTGTGCTGAACTCACTTTTTCTCGGGCACGATTCTACGCACCTCCTCAAAGTAAAAGGCTGTGCTGGTGTCGGTGCGCTCACACCAACGGCGAGGAGTCACGGAATACTCCGTGTACGTCACGGCCTCTACGTGGTACACGCGAGACAAGACGCCGATCGGATGGGGCCGTTCCGTCAGAATCAGATGACCCGAGTCAGTCTTCTGCAGCAGTTGGAACATTTGCGTGTGGGTGTTGATGCGGCCCAATCCAGTGTAAAAGTAGTGTGTCTCGATTGTCTTGCCCACGGCACTGGCCCACGGAGGAGGTGACTCAGAGCACTGGACCTCCATTCCTTACTGTATTCTTACGGACGATTCGCTCTAGGTCAGTCGGCGACTCGAGAATCCGATTCATCTTGGCCACCGCAGCGGTCAGAGATAACTCAATCGTGTGCCACTGAACGGGGTCGTTCGTGAACTTGGTGGTCCGTGTGGGATAGCCAGGGAACCGCTCAATCAACTCAGCCTCCGCCGCACCCGACATCTTCATATACGTCCGCAACTGAATCTCATCGTAGATCGGCACCTCGGGAAAGTAGCGCGTGCGGTCCTTGCTATCCACGATCCGATTGTGGGCAGCAACCCAGCCATCCGTGCGACCCGCCAACTTGAAGGTCGGAAAGTCCATCTTCATGTTCTTGGTGTTCCGCTCCACGACCTGGACATTGTTGTCTGTCTCGTAGGTGTTCAGGATCTTGTCCTCGTTGTTCAGCCCGCGCTTCTTGGAGACCTCGCCGCGAGCCTCCGAGACCAGACGGTTCAGCACGGTCTCTCCGAGGTGGGAGTAGCGCATGTTCAACACCATGCGAGAATGCACCTCCACATCCTCGAGAGCGGCTGCGACGTTGCCTGACTTGGCGGCATCCAGAGCCGAGTACACGACACTGCGCATATTGCCGTCCTTGAACACATCATTCTTCAGCGACTCGAAGGAGCGGAGACCCAACTCAGCCTCGAGTGCCCTGATCTTGGGCTCAACATCCTTATCCTTGCAGAAGAGCTCGTAGGTAACCTCGTCGATATCCTGGTAACGGTGAAGACCGCAGACGCCCGCAACCTTTGTGGCAGAGATAGAGGGCTTAAACATTCTAGTACGACAACTATGCTTTCGCGCGGGCATTCCGTTTTTAGGAGGTCGAGGAGGCAAAGGACTGTTGCATGCGCTGAATGGCATCCATCCACCGCGGCATACCCTCGAGCATCGTAGAGATGGCTTGTGTGTTTCCCGACACGGGCGTGGTGTCCAGATTGGACTCGCACACAATCACAATCGCCGCCAGCAGCAGGGCACGCTTCGACTTGTCGGAGGGAGACCACCGCAGGCAGTGCATCTTGTACAGGATCTCGATATACGGACGAGCCTGCAGACTGGCCTGCTTGCGAACCGCCTCCCAGAAGATCCATACAGGGTGGGTGCCGTGCTCCATGGACACGAACTCGTCGGAGCGGTTGGCGAAGGGCAGGACCATCTTGGAGGCCTTCTTGTGTTCACGGCAAAACGTCAGGACCCACGACATCCAGTATAACGAGCGCGTGAGGTCACGGACATCGGCGCGGATACAGTAGCAGAACTCGTTCAACGGCACCATGATGGGCATGGGGTCACTGGCCCGCAAGACCAACTTGCCGTACATGGACGAGGGTGCACGCACACTCTCTTGGATGGTGACAGGGTCGAAGTCATGGATAGGCTTGAGGGTCGGCAGTGTCGGCAGTTTGTTCTTGCGGCACCCCGACATGGCGGCAGCGGCTTCACACACCATACGACGAACATCCAGATTGTTGCGAATGGTTGTCATGGAGGCAAGAGGGTATGCGCCTTCGATGGGCATGTAGTCCTCATACGCCTTGGCCAAGTAGGTAAAGACCGCGGGATTGGCGCGGTTGATATGAAGAGCCGCTGCCTCGAAGAAGGCATCCCACAAGGAATGCACCAATCCAGAGCACAGCATCTCGAGCGTCCAGTAGCACGCGTAATCCGCGTGTCCCAACTGGATGTTCTGTAAGAGGACCTTGCGAACGTGGGCCCTCGGGTGACCGCAGAAGGTCTTCTTTTGGAAGTCGAGCACACTGCGAGAGTCGTTAATCTCCATTACTACTGATACTGGAGTTGGGTAACCACTGGTTTAACGTAATAGGTGCGGCGAACCAACGAGTAGATTGCGTAGAGCAAGACCAACACGAGCATCACGTTCAGGAAGATATCGACCCACGGCCACCAGGAGGGCGCAGGGGTCTTTCGGTTGGTAATGTTGATCTGGTTCTGCAGGTCCTTGAGGTGAGTGTCAAACTGGTCAACGGAATATTGGAGATCCTTCGACACGCCCGTGTACTTGCCCGCCGCAGTCGCCATAACTTCCGACGTCTTCTGAATCTGGTTTTTCTGGGTCTGGACGGCATTGAACGACAGGGTATACTTGTCGATATCCTTCTGTGCCTTTTCGCCAGCGGCGGCTGTATCCGCTTGTAACTTGGCGGCAGCGGCAGCAGCGGTGGCAGCGGTGTCGTCTGCGCCAAGTGCGGCAGTGGCCGTTTCCTCTTGTGCCCTCGTTGCGCGCGCTGCAGCGGCCTCCTCTTCAAGACGAGCAGAGAACGCTTGACCCATTATATCTTCGAAAGATAGATTGCTGACCCGATGCCCGTAGCAAGAATCAACAGACTCACCATTGGAGCAGCCCAGGTAGGCAGCAGCCAATAGGCCAGAATGCAGAACAAGATCGTCAGTAGGGCTACCTGAATCACGTAGAGGCGCATGGCCTGCACCTTGAGAATCTTTTGGCGTTCCTTGGAGGACCGCGAATCAATAGACCCTGCCGTTGGCTGACGGGGAGACGGTGTGTCTTCGAGGAACTCGTCGTAGGCGTCGGAGGCCTGAGACAATAGCCGAGAGGACTGGTGGACTTTCAGGGTGCTATCACGTGCCACATCAGCAAGTTGGCCGTCATTCATTATCCTCTGTTCGGAAGAAAAGCACGAATCGCGCCGTAGATGGGGGCAACGAGACGAGCATCACGGCTCGCACCCATGTCCCGCCAACCAAGGGCATTCGGCACGGGGGACACGCCATTGTTGATGTAGGGCGCGAGCGTGGCGGCCATGCGGATGTAACGTGTGTGTTCCGACGCATCCGTTGTGAGGGGCGTGTGAACCCTCCTACCCTGTCCACCGAGTTCGAGGAAGGAACTAACGGGCATTTTGTTTACTAGCCAAGAGATAATGCTCGAGTGGCTTGTCCTTCTCGCAGGAACCCTGCTGTTTATTATCAATCTCACGGCTCGTGAGCAATTGACGAATCCACCCCCGTCTGGGACGGCGGATGCGACGATTGTCCTGTCGAAAGAGGTGAAGGATCGGTTGGATGCATACAAGATCCTGTTGACAGCGTCCACACTCAACCCGAACGACGCAGCCGCAGGTCAGGCAACGGCTGCGGCCAAGACACAGATTGACACAATGCTCGCGGAAGAACAACAGGGAACGGTCAATCTACAGGGGGATATCCAGCGTCAGATAACGGAAGGTGGAGGTCTGGGCGGTGACGTAGCAAAGCTCCGTGAACAGGTCGCCTCCTATACGACCACACTTCCTACACTGAAGGATACACTGAACAAGTCAGAGGTCAATACCGCAGATCGTGACCAAGATACGTCCGTCCTCATCGCCAAGGCCGTGGCTATTTTCGTCATTGGCGTGTTTGCTGTCTTTGTGGGTGGTGTCTATTAGTGCTTGATCAATAGAGTGGCAAGCAATGCACAGCACGAGACGACAAAGAGCCCACCGAAAAAGTAAAAGGGACCATCGAACTTTTCCTCTTCGCGGGCACGAATTGCCTGGAGGGTCTTGAGTTGGTCGTTGCTCGACGACAGGGTATCGTACTCCGCCTGCAAGGTGTGAAGTTTGTCGATGAACTGACGGTGTTTGGTGTCCAGATCAGGAGTCGCGTTCTGTGTCGTAACGTTCACCATTTGTTCTACGAGATTCACCATGGTCTGCTTAGCCGCCACGGCTGCCGCCGCCGTGGTTGGGTTCGAGGGGTCCAAGGCTGCAGCGACCTTCGCGTCATAGTCTGCGCGGGCAGTCTTGAACTTGGCGTCGAGGTCCGCCAACTGTCCGTCGGCTACGGGTGCACTCATTGTCTTCAAACAACATTTGCGTCCACCACGCAGTAGCGCCACACCTTGGACTGTCCCGCCGTGTCGCTGTGGCGAATCACCTCAATCACGTCTCCAGGGATGGCGCCCAGAATGCGTGCCTGAATGTCCTGCGAATCGATCGACAGCAACTGGACCTCGGGCTTGGTGATGTTCCTCGTCTTGAGGAGTTCTGTGATCTCATCGGGCTTCATGATTCGGTGTGGCATGGACCAGCGAGACTGTGTGATGTCATACTGCAGTTCGGGGAGGTAGAAGAAGTGAATGCGGTCCTTCGACGCAGCCTTCATCTGCAAGAGTGCATTGTCCGAGGGTTTGGATCGAGACACAATCACAATGCCGTTGGTGTACGCGTTTTCCGCTGCAAACTTGCGGTAATTTCCAATGTCGGGAATGGAGGTTGTCTGCTTCTGATTGAAGATGACCAGCATCTTGCCGATGGTGTACAGATTGACTTTATCAAGATCCTCAGTGGTCACACGGACCGTCTCTGTCGGAAGGCCGCGGCGGGAGAGGAAGAGTCGAAGGGTCTCCAGTGCTGTCTCTTCGGAAGGCGCCATACTTGTTGTTGAGCAAGAGACGAAACAATCCCTTTTTTTCGGGGTCTCTAAACAATGACTGAATTCCTTGTGCTTCTCGTGGCCTTGGTGGCCGTCTGCCTCGCGTGGTTCACCTTCTTCTCGTCGGCAGCCAGGCGCCCCGACCCGAGTTTCCAAGACATGCGTGGCATTGTTCGTACGGATGTCACGACGGACTCGAGTTACGCCCAGCGCACCAACCACATGCCCCGCCCCAAGGTGGTCAATCCGCCGCTGGAAGGAATCCAGACTCCGTTCCAGGTGAATTCGCACCAGTCGTACATCAACATCCAGAGCGGCCCGCCTCTGGGTCGTCTACAGGAAAAGACATGGTAAGTCCCAATGACAACCAAACAAAAGATACCCATGGCGTTGCGAGAACAGGTGTGGATCTACCGCTGCGGCCACGTCTTCTCCAAGCCGTGTACCATCGGCTGGTGTCAGAACCGCATGAACGTCTTTGACTTTGAGTGTGGACACGACATCCCAGAGAGCAAGGGTGGCCAGACGACTCTGGACAACCTCTATCCCCTGTGCAGGAGATGCAATGGCAGTATGGGGAACCGCTACACCATTGCCCAGTGGAATTCCAAATTCGCACTGCGCAGGTCGTGGTTCTCAAAGATCTATCGTTATTGTTGTTGAGGGCGGAGGCGGCGGCTTGGTTCCTGCCTCGCGATGCTTGATCACATCATCCCAGAAAGTCTTCATGTCGGGAAAGTGCTTGGGCAGCCACGCAGGGTCACGCGGCACAAAGTCCTTCTTCACGGACTGCAGAATCCAGTGGACCTTCTGGTGCTCCTGCTCCCACGACGCATCCTTCGTATAACTCACCGTATCATCCTCGAAGATCACAAAGATTCCTTTGCGACCTTGGAAGGCTACCCACTCTGCATAATACACCTGCTTGAACCGAAACTCCACATACTCACACTCGTCAATGCCCGTGCACTCCATCTGCATCTGCATCTGGTGAATGTACGCAGACGGCACGCCCTCCTTGGCCACGCGCGAGAAGGGACACTTGAACTCCACCAGCCGACCGAATCTGGTATCCCGCGGTCCCTTAGGGAAGATGATGCCGTCTGGAGAGGCGCCCATGAAGGAGTGAAGGGGGTGCTGGACACACGACACATCCGTGATGGAACACTGCGTCTCCTCCTCGTAGATCTGCTTGGCAATCGGCTCGAAGCGCGTGCCCCAGATCAACGGTGCACACGGAGGACCTGTCGTCGGTGCAGGAGGCTCCAGCTTTCGCATCATGACACCGCGCCGCGTCTCGCCGCCCGTAAAGATGGCGCCCAACTCAGACGCTGTAATCATCTGGCCACGCTTGCTGTGCCACGCCGCGGTTCGCTGATCATTCTGACCGTAGATACGAATGACCCGCTTGACGTTGCGGTCCCGTGTCCACCTGCGTCCAAGCTCGCCCTTCATGAGCTCATGAACGCGAGCCAGAACATGACGACGAAGCACACGATGAGAGATAGGCACCAAACCTGTGCAGAAGTGTACGAACTGGCGGATCCGCGTTTGAAGGTGAGTAAAGGGACCATCCCACAACCACTGTGTGAGCGCATCATCCATTACATGGTTCCATGCGTTGAACTCCTAAACTCATTTTCACTGGTGAAACACAGATTAGGTATGACGGATACTGTAATTCAAAGCAAGGAGCAGTGGGTGCTGCACCGTCTCGAGACCTTCTACGCCAATCCCGCAACCTTCGCGCGTGTCCAATCCATCCTGCAAGGTGAGTCCAAACTGAGTCTGCGGTTGATTGACTGGTTCGTGACCAATTACTCCAAGAAGCAGAATGTGTCGTTCCTGACCCGCGACAACAAGCACGTGATCGTGTACCTGGTCTACAAGGCCCACCTCAAGGCGTACAACAAGAAGATGTTCGATCCCTTCTGCAGGTGGAAGCGAATCCAGTTTCGTGGGCTGGACACGACGGTGGGACAGCTCAACTTTTTCGAGTGGGCCGTTCAGGATGAGGTGCTGGATTACCTCGAGTCTCACTACGATGAGATTCACGCAGACATGGAGGCCTGTTCGCAGGTGGTGACCAATACGGAGGAGGGACGTCGCAAGCGCCATGAACTCAGCCGCTCTGCCACCAAGTCCGTGCGCCGTCACGATGTCCGCGTTGTGGTCTCGTTTGATTAAGTGCCGCGGGCTAACAATGTTCTCTGCTATCGACCGCCGCGTGGTGTACCCCGTCTCCACGGACATTACGGAGCACGATATTGATGTTGTGTCCGACCTGTGGACCATGGATGGCCGCGAGGTGTACCGAGGCCGTCGGGATCCTGCGTATACCCACGCCAATGTGTACTGGCTCTACGACGAGGACCTGGACCGCGTGGGGCTGGCCGAACACGATTTGGTGGACCATGCAGATGTGCACCTGCGCTGGTATTACGAATCCCCCTTTGCCACGCTCCTACAGGAAAAGGGGTGGGAGGTCGGTAACAGTCTATGGTCTGTGCTTCCCGAGTCCGTGTACGAGCGCTTCATGTCCGAAGGATGGACCACGCCCCGCACAATCCTCGAGCAGTGCACGAAGGGGTCGGTCCGTGTCTTCAGTCCTGACATGGTGTTGAGTCCTCCGAAGGTGTACACATGTGAAAAGTGTGCATGGGCTTCTCTTGAGCCACTCCATGCTGGTTGTGTTGGGACTCAGTTAGACTTGCCTAACCTGTCCAAGGTGTTTTTTGTAGATGATTCCTTGACTCTTCACACACCTCCGTCTGGTTCGAAGGTCTTTACGTTGCTGCAGCCACCGCAGCACGCTTCCGACCGACAGCCTTCGCTGGAGTTGGCGCAGGAGCTGGGGCAGGCGTAGCGCTACGGACAGGAGCCTCCTCCTCCTCCTCGGCCTCAACCGTAGGCCCGACCACCGAGGCCTCATCATCCGTATCC
>Ga0187844_10002497_pt1 | contig 12927 bp, 12 predicted proteins | sample SpaLakP09_SKY_50_FD_134517 | JGI IMG/M metagenome (GOLD analysis project Ga0187844, IMG submission 134517) | Oligotrophic lake water microbial communities from Sparkling Lake, Wisconsin, USA - SP09_SKY_50 | ecosystem: Environmental > Aquatic > Freshwater > Lake | place: USA: Sparkling Lake...
GTATTTACGATGCAGGTGATCAAAGGGGATATAGATAATGCGGCGTGACATTGGGCAATGGTAAGTCAGCGCCTTCGAAGATGGGCTTTAGGAAATAGCCATAGAGTTCAAACCGTCTTTTCTTCCCGCGTCCGATAAGATTCGGGCTTATTCCAAAAGAGAAAAGAGAGTTGTCATGGGCGTTTGCTCCTGCGGTTACACCAGAGATGAAGAGAAGAATTGCGACGGAACACATAAGGTCGTCAAGGCTGTAAAGGCTGAATTAGCCGAAAAGCTTGAAGCCAACGGCTTTCCACACGCTTCCGAATACGTAAAGAACAACTAAGCCCTGTATTTGTCCAACATTTCCAGTTTGGACATGCGAAGTTCAGGTTTCAGACTTAACATTTGCCAACTAGCAAGTGATCCACAGACCAAGGAGATCAATCATGGATGAAAAAGGTTTATTAGAGCTTTGGAACACAAAGCGCACACAGATTATCAATGCTCAAATCGCACCAACACTTTTGTTAATCGCAGTATTCGTTTTAGCTGCATTCGGAAAATTTGAAAACGCAACAGATAGCGCAAAATACTTAACCGTTGGCATTGCCGCAGCAACTGGAATTCTGGCCATTATTTCGCAATACGCAGCCATTCGTGAGGCAGAAGCTCTTCTTACAGATCTAAAGAAAATTCAGAAGTCATCAGCTCTTGCAACTAAAATTGCAGATTCACGTGGGCTTTTATCGCTGTCAGCAATTGCCATGGTTGGCCTAGGCATCGGTGTATTCGCACTCGTTGTATGGACAGTATTGGGTTAATTTCTTGAATAAATTTCTGATTCTGGCAGCCTTCATCGTCATTCTTTCGGTGATGTTGATTGCCTATGACCGCCCCGCAAAAAAGAAGCAGAAAATTACCGGTCGAGGCGGAGACTTCGAGTCTTAAGAAGTTAAAAAGCTTAAAGAGTTGGAGGCAACTCAACTTTTAGTTCGGCGGCCTTTTTCTTCAGAGATTCCCATGTGGGAATTTGCAGAGCGATACCTTCTTTGTTGGCTCGGAGTTCGGATGCTAACTCCAAGTCACCTGGTGCATAAATTTGGGTAACCCCTGCAGCAGGTGTGCTATTTCGTATATTGCTCAGCATTAAATCAACTCTTGACATGTATTCGTCAATATTTACAAAGTGCGGGATGTGCAGGGACATAAAGAAATGTCCAACATTTTGCGCTTTATCTAACTCAGATTGCGGCACAAGATCTGGTGTTGTTGCAGCACCTGAGAGCAAAGCGGCAATTATGTCGAAGGCGATTGCAAGTCCTGAGCCCTTTGGTCCGCCAAGTGGCGTTATCAACCCTGCGATAGCAGCTTTGGCATCTGTTGTTGGCGCACCTGTTGCATCTAGCCCCCACCCCAATGGAATTTCTTCTCCGCGCGCTGCAGCTAATCTAATTTTGCCGCGTGCAACTGTAGAGAGAGCCATGTCGAGTACAAAGGGTTGATTGCCAGTCGGCGCTGCAATCGCAATTGGATTGTTTCCAAGAATTGGCGAAATAGATCCCCATGGCGCCATCGCCTTAGTCGCATTAGAGATTGAAAAAGTTATGCAGTTATTACCATTGGCACTTCCCATGAGCGCATACTCTGCTGCTGGACCAAAGTGACCACTATTTCTGCAGGCGACAGCACCGATTCCAAACTTTTTCGAGAGTTCAATGGCATGGCTCATTCCAAAGTAACCAACAACTAAGCCAAGGGCATTTTGTCCATCAACTACCGCCGATGCACCTGAATCCGAGACGATGATTGGCTCAGCAGTTGCCGAACTTCCACCTTCGCGAATTCGATCTAAATAGACTTCCAGGCGCGTGACGCCATGTGATTCGTGACCTCTGGCATCGGCGTTGACTAAAGCCTGAGCAGCAAGTGCGGCATTTTTCTCAGTTAACCCAGCCTTATGAAACATCTGCTTTGTAAATTCTTGAAGGATTTCTCGATTGACTCTAACTTTTGGATTCGCTTCGCCAGCCATTTGAGGCACCCATCTTCCATTGAATCTACGGTAAAAGCGCGCAGGAGAATGAATATAACAAACTCTACACTTATTGTATACAAGCGTGTACCATGCTTGAATACGAGAGAGGACATTTGGGCGTGGAGAATAAAGTTATTGGTCTGATTCATCCCGGTGAAATGGGCGGCGCAGTTGGAGCAGCTTTAACCTCAATCGGCAGGCAAGTTCTGTGGGCCTCATCTGGCAGAAGTGATGAGACCAAGGCGAGAGCGCTTGCCGCCAATCTTAAAGATGTTTCAGATTTGGATGAGTTGGCAAAGTCGAGTGATCTAATAATCTCGATCGTTCCTCCGCACGGCGCCGTTGATATGGCTCGGCAGATGGCGGGAAAGACAAAACTTTATGTTGATGCCAATGCACTGTCTCCACAGACCGCAATTGAAATTGAAAAAATCCTAAATGAAAAAGGAACTGAATTAGTAGATGGTGGAATTGTTGGGCCACCACCAACAAAATCGGGAGTAACCAGGCTCTATCTCTCGGGCAATAAAGCGAATGAAATCTCTGGACTTTTCGAAGGCTCACTTGTTGAAGCCCCTGTCCTTACAGGTGGTGCGGGAGCAGCTTCAGGAATGAAGATGTGTTACGGAGGATGGACAAAAGGTAGCGATGCTCTTCTTCTCGCACTTTTAACGACAGCTCGACATCTCGGAGTTGAAGAGGCGCTTCGATCTGAATGGTCTCGTTCTAAGCCAGAATTAACTGATCGACTCTACGGCGCGGGTTGGGCGGCAGGCCGGAAAGGCTGGCGCTGGGTTGGAGAAATGGAAGAGATTGCCAAGACTATGAAGGGCGCTGGAATGCCGGGCGGTTTTCATCTATCAGCAGCTGACATTTTTGAGAGATCACTTCACGATCCAAAGGCTGGAAAAGATGAGAAATCTCTAGGCGAAATTATAAAAAGTTTGCTTACAAATAAAAGCAAGCGAAATATTTAGCAATGAAGATCACGCAAGTAAGTATCACTTTATTTAAGTGGCCAAATCTTGCGGCAAGTGCCTATCACGGTCCGGTTGTTCAAAATAGGGATAGCGATTTAGGCCTACTTCGTATTGAAACTGATTCTGGATTTGTTGGTGAAGCTTTTCTGGGGTCATCAAATAAACCCGCATCCATGGATGCGCACACACTTATACGTTGGTTAACTCCGATTTTGGTGGGAGAAGATCCACTTAATCGCGAGAAGATCCACGCACAAATGAGTCAGCTATCTCGATTAGTAACAGTTAGATGTATAGGCGCAGTTGACGTTGCGCTTTGGGATCTAGCAGCGAAAGTAGCTAATCTTCCATTGCATGTTTTCTTGGGTGGATTTAGAAAATCAATAACTGCCTATGCCAGTTCGCCAAGATTGGGAACTCCCGAGGCATACATTGAGCAAGCTCTGGAATTGAAATCGAAAGGGTGGAAGGCATACAAAATTCACCCACCCATGAGCGCTGATAAAGATATTGCCGTCTCGAAAGCGGTCAGAGGCGCCGTGGGAGATGACTTTAGATTGATGCTCGACAGTACTTGGTGTTATGACTATCTCGATGCGCTACGAGTAGGTAGAGCAATCGAGGAGCTAAATTATTATTGGTTTGAAGACCCGTTAGCCGATAATGATATTCACAACTATGTGACGTTAAGGCAAAAGCTAAAGATTCCAATCATGGCAACTGAGTATCCAGTCGGTTCACTTAAAGATTACGCAATTTGGATTACTCAAAGAGCCACTGACTTTCTTAGGGGAGATGTCCCGAATAAGGGTGGCATAACGGCAATGCTAAAGACGGCACATTTAGCCGAAGCCTTTGGAATGCGATACGAAATTCATCACAGCGGTAACTCACTCAATAATCTTGCAAATCTTCATGTTTCAGTTGCTATTCGCAATTGTGAAATGTTTGAAGTACTAAAACCAGATGGTGCTCATAAATATGGCCTGCTCAAAGAGCTAGAGATAGACAGTGATGGGTTGATTCACGCACCTGATGGCCCGGGCTTAGGCGCTGAAATTGATTACGAATTAATCGAGTCACAGAAAATTAGCGTTCTCAAGTAGTAACAACCAAAAGCAAGGGAGAGGTTCTTATGAAAGTTCTACTTCGTTTTGACCCTACTAAGGAAGACTTAGAGGTCATGAAAACTCAATGGCCGAGTGAAATTGAAACCATCGAAATGGGCCCAGGTGGCATTGCCGATCTCGGAGAATCAGTTAAAGATATTGTTGCGATAGTTGGATCAATGAAGGGTGCAAATCTAGAACTGATTAAAGCTGCCGAGAATTTGCGAGTGATTCACACGCTCGGTCATGGCGTCGATGCGATACTCAAAGGGGAAAATCGCGCTGAACTTATTAAACGCGGAATTGCAGTTGGGCGCACCAACCCTGCAGGTATTTCTATCTCTGAATTCACGTTAATGAATATGATCGCGATCAGCAGACGTTTAATTTCAATTCATAATTCACTTGTAAATGATGGTGATTGGTCAGAGAAACTAAAGGCAGATCGCTCCACAGGCTGCATCGGTGGTGAATTAAATGACAGCACTCTCGGATTAATCGGTTATGGAAATATTGCTCAACAAATTGCGCATAGGGCAAGGGCCTTTAATATGAATGTGGGCGCGCTGATTCGTCGCCCGAGAACAATCCCGGAACTAGATTTCCAAGAGACTGATTTGAAAAAATTCTTAGCCAAATCTGATTATGTGGTGATTATGGCGCCATTAACATCCTTAACTCGCAACCTCATTAATGCCGAAAGTATCAGCTGGATGAAAGATGGTGCCTACCTACTCAATATGAGCCGCGGGCCAATCATTGATGAAGGCGCCGTTCATGCCGCTCTAAAGTCCGGCAAATTATCTGGTGTGGCGCTAGATGTTTTCGAAGTTGAAGAGAAAGGCGGAAAAATGAAGGGCTATCCAAGTCAATACGATTTCTCCGGCCTAAATATTGTTTTCACTCCACATCTATGTGGCGCAACAAAGGAATCCAGAGTCCGTGCCTTGACGATCGTCGGGGCAAACTTGAAACGACTAGTCAGCGGTGAACCGTTGAAGAACTTGGTGGACTTACACAATGACGAATACTGATGCAGTGCGCAGAGTTCCTCTGGCAGATATCGAAGAGTTCGGCAAAAAGGTATTTCGCGCCTCTGGAATGACTGAGGAAGATAGCAATATCGTCTCTGAACATATCGCTTTAGCAAGTCTTCGTGGAACCGATTCTCATGGCTTGGTTCGATATCTAATGTATGCACGCAGAGTAAAAGGTGGCGGCGTTGTATCACCGACAAAAATTGAGATAGTTAAAGATAGCGGAGCCTCACTCTTAATCGATGGGGGCAATGGGCTTGGGCAAGTAGTAGGTCAAAAGACCATGGAGCTACTTGTCGAACGTGCCAAAAAAAGTGGCGTTGCGATAGCCTCAATTCGAAATAGCAATCACTTGGGTGCGCTTGCCCCTTACACAATTTACGCTGCAAATAATGGATGCATTGGCTTGATAACAACGAATGCCAGCCCACGCATGGCTCCAACAAATGGTTCGCAAGCAATGTTGGGAAATAATCCATGGAGTATTGCAACTCCAAGTCCAGATGGCCCAGTTGTGATGGACCTTGCTAACTCTGTTGCAGCGCTCGGAAAAGTACGTTTAATCAAAGCTCGTGGAGAGTTACTTCCTGAAGGCTGGGCTCGTGATAACGAAGGTGTGCCAACTCGTGATCCACAAGCGGCGATAACTGGTTTATTGGAGCCAATCGCTGGCTATAAGGGTTATGTGATGGCTTTAATGATTGAACTATTAACCGGAACACTCTCTGGTGGTGTGCCGAGTACTGGTGTTGGCGCCCTCACAGATGTGAGCAGAGCTGGGCAAACAAGTCATTTCTTCCTTGCGATTTCAATTGAGAGCTTAATGCCCGAGGAAGAATTTGTGGCAAGTGCGGGCAAGCTCACTTCAGATGTTCGCAATAGCCGATTGGCTAAGGGCAGTACTGAGATATTGATTCCCGGTGATATTGAAAACCGCATTTCAAAAGATCGCCGATCAGCGGGTATTCCGCTTACCGACGAACTTTTAGATGCCTTAAAAACTGCTGGTAGTGAATTTAATATTCCCTTACCAGAGTGGATGAATTAATTTAGCCTCGCATTATTTCAAAGAGACGGCGTGAGTCTGCTGGATCTACGTGTGCTCCGATAAGGGTGCACTCCTTATTCTTAAATGCGTTGCGAACTGCGTTCTCTAGGCTTTCTACATCGTGAACATCGACGCCCTTGATATTCATCGACTCACCGATTTTTTGGCAAGAAAGCTCAGGAAGATCAATACCGACCTCATTTAGTTTGCGACGCTCTTGCTTAATTTCAATCTGAGAAAGAGCCCTATCTACGATTACCACGAAGACCGGAGAGTTCTTCAGGTATCTAGTAACAACTAATTCAGTTGCACGCATCAATAAAGATCCATCTCCCATAAATCCCAAAACAGGATTATCAGCTGCCTCGGCAGCTCCAACTGAAGCTGGGATTCCATAACCCATAGTTGAAAGTGCATTCGAAGCAAGGAAATGACGAGGTCCATTTGATTTGCTAAGCATTGTAATTAGTGGCTTGCTGAAACCAGCATCAGCGGTAACTCGCGTATTTTTAGGTGATCCACGAAGTGCGGCATCTACTGCCTCTACGACAGACATGCGAGCTCCTGGAGTTCCCAATAACTTGGTACGCATTTCGCTCTGGTACTTCTTGATATCTTCAGTTTTCCAATCAGATTTAGAGCCTTTACCGCGCTTTAACAAATCAAGTAAAACTGCTTCGGGTGAAGCCAATTTACGATTTACAAACGGAATTACCCATTCGTTTAGCGGAAGAGTTGAGATAACGATCGTCTTATCCATGTGTGGCCAAGTTCGGTTTAATATGTCAAAGCCTTCAGGATTTAGCGCCAAAATAAAGTCGGCATCGTTTAAGAGCGCTAATTCAGGATTTCCATTAAGGAATGCCCCAGCAAACCAATCAAAATCTTCAGTAACTACACCTTTTTGTCCTGGGCTAGTAAAGACCGGAGAATGGAAGGTGGTTGCGAACTTTTCAAGAGTTGCACGATTAACGCTGTGATAGCGGCCGCCAAGAATCACGACTGGACGCTTTGCCTTTGCTAGCTTGTCAGCGATTGTGGCGCCTTCTTGCTCACTTAGAACAACATTTACCGGAACTTCGGTGTAGTGGTCCAATCTTTCTTTGAGAGTATTAATAACTGAATCATCACACTTGGCTACTTCAGCTACGGCAATCTCATCAGGTAGCTCAATATAAACAGGTCCAGGACGATCACTGGTGGCAATATCAATTGCCTTAGTAAGTAGAACTGCTGGATCTTGATTTGTGCGAATAGTTGCAGTCCACTTAGTACACGGCTTAACAAGTTGTTCTGGATCAAAGCCTTGGCGAACAACAAGTGATTCTCTAGCAGCGGTCCATCGACCAGAAACGAGAAGTACTGGAGCACCTTCCATGTATGCATGCAGCACACCGTTTATCGCATTTGAAACTCCGGTTGCCATCGAAACGATTGCAACGCCTGGCTTTCCACTTACAAGACTGTCGGTAGCGGCCATAATTACGGCAGAAGACTCATTGCTAACAGTCATGTATTTAATGCCAGCGGCTTCAAAAGCCTCTAACATTGGCATGTGGTCTTCACCTGGAAGTCCATAGGCACGATCTATTCCGTAAGACTTAAGAACTTGTGCAAAGCGGCGAACGACCGTAGTAGCCATGAAAACTCCCCATTTCCGTATGCGATTGCATGCAGTAGTATCCGAAGCATCATGTAGATGAGCGCACCTGTCAAGAGTGGAGAGATTATGGGCAAAGAGATTCGGTGGAGTCCAGTTAAAGATGGTGGGCTTCCAGATCCTGCAGGCGCAGTAATCGATGGTGAGTGGATAAAAGTTACTGGTGAATCTCTCCCAGTCGAAGATCCAGGCTTAGGCATAGAGATGGGCAGAGTTGGAAATTCACCAACTTCCTTAATTGATCAAGCATGTGAATCATCGCAACTAGCCTTCAAAACCACTTGGGGAAAGATGGATGGCGTTGCCCGCGGTCGCATCATGCTCAAAATGGCAGAAGTTCTTATGGCAAATAAAACTGAGCTCGCCACAATGGAAGCTGTTGATACAGGCAAGCCGCTAAACCAAGCCCTAGTAGATATAGATGTTTCAGCAAGATACTTTGAATTTTATGCCGGGATTGCTGACAAAATTAATGGCGAGACAATTCCGCAGAAAGATGGAGTTTTCGCTTACACGTTGCGCGAACCATATGGCGTAATTGGACACATAACTCCTTGGAACTCACCACTAAATCAGATGAGCCGCGGAATCGCACCATCACTGGCTGCAGGAAACACGGTCGTAGTGAAGCCATCTGAGATTGCACCTTTCTCATCTTTAGTTGCGGCCCGTTTATTTGTTAAGGCGGGTCTACCGATCGGCGTGGTCAATGTGGTTCCTGGACTTGGACCAACCACTGGCGCCGCTCTGGTTGAGCACCCACTTGTTAAGCACGTCAGTTTTACCGGATCAGTCAAGACTGGCCAAGATGTTCTTAGACGCGCGGCGCTAAAAATCATGCCGTGCAACCTAGAACTTGGTGGTAAATCTCCAGCAATTGTTATGGCTGATGGAAATTTGAAGGCTGCAGCAAAGGCGGCAGCAACTGCGATAACTCGCAATGCCGGTCAATCATGTTTTGCAACAACTCGATTCATAGTGCATCGCTCAGTTCATGACGAGCTAGCCGCCCTGATTGTAAAAGAGCTAGAAAGTTTGCGCCTTGGCCACGCGTTGGATAATTTGGATATCGGTCCATTGGTCTCTCAGAATCAAATGAATCGCGTTGTGGGCTTTATGGAGAGCGCAAAGCGTGATGGCATAACAATTGCAACGGGTGGCGAGCAGATAGATCCCGGTCGCGGTGGATACTTCTTTAAGCCAACACTGCTGCTCGGTGTAAAGAACAATATGGATGTGGCTCAAAATGAGATCTTTGGACCTGTTCAGAGTTTAATAATTTTTGATGAAGAGGAAGAAGCGATTGCGATTGCAAATGATTCCGTTTACGGATTAGCTTCAGCAGTCTTCACTAACTCACTATCGACTGCGCATAGATTGGCTAGCCAAATAGAAGCTGGCCAAGTCATGATAAATAAGTTCCCACTAGGAAGTGTCGACACACCATTTGGTGGATATAAGACAAGTGGTATCGGACGCGAAAAGGGAGTTGAAGCAATCCGTGGCTACACACAATTAAAGACTGTGTTGATGGATATTACAAAATTGTAATGGTGCATAGATGAATGAACGTAGCTATCCGGCCGTCTTTATGCGAGGTGGAGATGCAAGTGGTCTCTTCTTCCACCTAAAAGATATTCCTGATGAAGGTGCGCAGCGCGATCATCTTTTAATTAGGGCGATGGGTAGCCCTGATCCTTACGGGATGCAAATAGATGGTTTGGGCAAAGGAACTACCAGTACCAGCAAATGTGTAATGGTCTCAAAATCAATTGAGCAAGGTTGCGATATTGATTATCTCTTCGCGCAAGTTTTAGTCGATAGAGCAGAAGTTGATTGGAAAAGATCTTGTGGAAATTTAGCTGCGGCTACTGCCTTATTTGCAGTTCAAGAGGGACTGGTTCCGGCATCGCAAGCTGGCCAATATTCCTTCGTTATGAATCAGGTCAACAGAGGCGAGATGATCAGGGCCAGCGTTGATGCAAATACAAACGAAGTAAAGTTAAGTTTTGAAAATAAGAAGAAAGATCTTTCTCCAATATTGGGCCCATTGCCAACCTTCGAGATTTCATTGCCTGAAGTGGGCATGATTGAACTCTCAATAATTGAGGCTACAAATATCTTTGCCTTTGTCAGGTCAGTTTCCATCGAAACAGATTCAATGAGAAATGGCGATTTTCTCTCGCTAAAAATGCGGGTAGATGCCTTGCAAGAAGTAATAGCAAAAGAGGTCTCTATTGGTGGCCACCCGCTCAAGGCACGAGTTTTATTAGTCGATCCACCTATGAGTTACACCGATCAAGGGGGAGAGCTAGTCAAAGGCAATTCCATTGATCTATTTCTCAGAGCTATATCTGGACATGGAATTCACCATGCGATTCCAATGACCGCGGTAATGGCTGCCTCGGTAGGTGCGTTAATTCCGGGAACAATTCTTGAAGCAGTGTTGCGAGCGCCAATTAAGGGTAATTCAGTACGGGTCGGTCATCCTTCAGGAGTTGCGATTGCGAGCCCGCAAGTGTCAAGAAGCGGCACAGAGCCACGTTTCTTAAGCGCAGATATTGAACTCAGTGCGCGCAGGATAATGTCTGGTGAAATCTTTATCTAAGCCAGCGCTTACTATTTGCCTTGTTTAGCGTCGGCTTTCTTCTCACTCTCGTAAGCATCCACTTCTTCTGCAGCTGCCATAACTCTTTCTGCATCTAATCTAGGAATTACTATGACACCGTCAGCATCGCCAACAACTAAATCTCCAGGTGCACAAGCCACGCCGCCAACTGCGATCGTAATTCCAATCTTGCCTGGTCCAAATTTATAAGGCCCAGCAGGTGTTAGGGCTCTTGCAAAAACTGGCATCCCCATCTCGGCTAAACCAATAGCATCGCGCGCAGCGCCATCGAGAACAAAACCAGCGATCTTCTTATGCTTGGCACGCAGCCCCATGATGTCACCGATTAGCGCTCTTGATTCATCCCCGCCGCCATTTACGATAATTACATCTCCGGCCTTTGCCACAGCCAGCGCTCTATGAATAGCGTCATTGTCACCAGATCGGGTCCAAACAGTAAAGGCGGGACCGGCTAGGACAGCACCTGACCAGATCGGTGAAATTTTTGAATCCAAAATTCCTAAGCGATCCATTACATCGCCAATATTTGCAACCGGTAATTTCAATAAACGTTTAATCGTCTGCGCATCCGGACGAGGGAATTCAGCTGCTGCGAGTTCGGCTTCTGATGGTGGCTTTGGGTTGTAGGTATCGATTGCCATGGGAATTCCCTATCTGAGCGCTATGGAGATAAGGAAACGTACGCCAATGTATACAGCACTGTCAACACTCCGCTACCGCTCTTCTAAGCACGAATTTCTGATATTTCGGCTATCGCAACCTGATTCTTGGTGGTAGGTTTTCCCCATCTTGCACACAGTTGTATCCAATGCACACTGTGGACCTATACGAAGTTGAATAAGAGCGGAAAGGGATTTATGAAAACGTCATATGACGTAATAGTTGTTGGTGGCGGTAACGCTGGTTTTTGCGCTGCCCTTGCAGCAAGAGAGACCGGGGCATCGGTACTTGTTATAGAGCGCGCACCTTTCGGAGAGCATGGCGGAAATAGTCGCTTCACTGCCGGAGCGATGCGCGTGGCCTACAAGGGGATTGAAGATATCTGCACTCTCGTTCCCGACCTGACACCGGAGCAAATTGAAACAACTGATTTTGGTACATATACAGAGCGCGATTTTTTCGATGATATGGCTCGTGTAACCGAGAATAGAACAGATCCAGATTTGGCCGATATTTTGGTCTCCAAAAGTTTTGAAACTCTAAATTGGATGCGTGAAAATGGAGTGCGCTTCATGCCAATTTATGGACGACAAGCATTTAAAGTCGATGGAAAATTTACTTTTTGGGGTGGCTTAGTTCTGGAAGCTTGGGGCGGGGGAGAAGGACTCGTCGAAGCTCTAATCAAGCAGGCAGAAAAAGTCGGCATTGAAATTGCTTACGGTGCAAGAGCGATGAAGTTAAACACTAATGAATCAACTGCAACGGGCTTGGAAATTCGCTATGAAGGAAAGACTCGCACAGTAAATGCTAAATCTGTTGTTTTGGCAGCTGGTGGATTTCAAGCCAATACTGAATGGCGCACAAAATACCTTGGAAAAGGTTATGAGCTAGCCAAGGTGCGAGGAACTAGATTTAATACAGGAGATGGAATCAAGATGGCCCTTGATGCTGGCGCTATGCCATGGGGCAACTGGTCCGGGGCTCACGCAGTTGGTTGGGAGCTAAACTCGCCACCATTTGGTGATTTGGCTGTTGGTGATGGATTCCAAAAGCACAGCTATCCATTTGGAATTATGGTCAATGCCGACGGTGAAAGATTCGTTGATGAGGGTGCAGACTTTAGAAACTATACCTATGCAAAATATGGCCATGTGATCATGTCGCAACCAAATCATTTCGCTTGGCAGATCTTCGATCAAAAGGTTACACATTTGCTTCGAGATGAATACCGAATCAAGGAAGTCACAAAAGTAACTGGGAAAACACTTGAAGAGTTGGTCAAGAAACTAGATGGAGTTAATCCAGAGAAGTGTCTTGCAACCCTGCATGAATGGAATGCATCAGTAGATAAAAAGACCGAATTTAATCCAAATATTAAAGATGGAAAGTCGGCTAAGACTGGTTCGGTTGTTAAATCTAACTGGGCCAATACCCTTGATGAAGGCCCCTTTGAAGCCTATGCAGTTACGTGTGGCGTGACCTTCACCTTTGGTGGTCTACGCATTAGCGGCAAGTCACAAGTATTGGATACCGAAGAAGAAATAATGCCTGGCCTTTTTGCTTGCGGAGAACTCGTCGGCGGAATATTTTATGGAAACTATCCAGGTGGCTCTGGCTTAACAAACGGCTCGGTTTTCGGACGAATCGCCGGAACCCAAGCTGGCGCTTTTGCAAAAGGTTAATCAACTATAAGGAAAGGGAGATAAGTGAATGAGTACAACAACTAAGACCTGGCAAGCAGAGGTGTATGAGCTGTTGCGTAAACATGAAGTAGAGATCTTCGGTTA
>Ga0187844_10002498_pt1 | contig 12923 bp, 12 predicted proteins | sample SpaLakP09_SKY_50_FD_134517 | JGI IMG/M metagenome (GOLD analysis project Ga0187844, IMG submission 134517) | Oligotrophic lake water microbial communities from Sparkling Lake, Wisconsin, USA - SP09_SKY_50 | ecosystem: Environmental > Aquatic > Freshwater > Lake | place: USA: Sparkling Lake...
GATCATTGTGGCGGATCGGTGGTATCCCAGTAGCAAACTGTGCTCGGCTTGCGGCTGGAAGTATGCGCGATTGGGCTTGGGTGAACGGTCATGGCGCTGTAGCGAATGCGGTACGGACCACGACCGGGACCACAATGCGGCAATCAATTTACGACGGCTCGCAACCGGCGCTGCAGTCAATTCCTGCGGCCAAACCGCGCTACCCGTGGCGAGTCGGACGGCAACGTCCGGCACTGCATCTGGCAAGAAGCCACATGCAGGCGGGGAAGTTACGCCTGTCAGAGACGAATACGGTCAGCAAGACGGTTCGGGGCAGGAAGTGAAGAGTGGTCACATTTGTTCACTTTTCAGATAGCAGCACACCATGAACCAGATCCAGAAAGTCCTGCTGACCGGCAAAACACGCACCGCTTCCCCTGACGGCAAAATTCTCGCCGGCAGGCACGACGGCACATTGAACATCCACCTGTCCGTGCCCGGCATGCCCGCCGCCCCGGCCTATTCCTTCGATGCCGTCCAGCCCCATCCCACCGCCGAGCAGTTGTTCGCCGGCGCCTGGTCGGCCTGCTACATTGCCGCCGTGGGCATCGTGGCGAAGGAAAAGAAAGTCACGCTGCCGGCCGACAGCGCCGTGGACATCGAAGTCGACCTGGGCATGGGCGGCAGCGACTATTTCCTCCAGGCCCGCATCAGCCTGATCGTGCCCGGCCTCGACCACGCCGTGGCCACCGACATCGCCCACGCCGCGGACGCCATCTGCCCCTACTCGAAAGCCACGCGCGGCAATATCGACGTGGTCCTGAGCGTCACCACGGCATAATGGCCTGCATGGCGGTGCGCCTGGGCGCACCGTCCATCCCACCTGGTTCGAAAGGAAACACCATGACCACACCACACGATACCGCCATCCTGGCCGGCGGCTGCTTCTGGGGCATGCAGGCGCTGCTGCGCCGCCAGCCCGGCGTACTGTCGACCCGCGTGGGTTACACCGGCGGCGATGTCCCCAACGCCAGCTACCGCAACCACGGCAGCCATGCCGAAGCCATCGAGATCGTCTTCGATCCGCAGCAGATCAGCTATCGCAAGATCCTGGAATTCTTTTTCCAGATCCATGACCCGAGCACGCCCAACCGCCAGGGCAACGACCGCGGCGCCAGCTACCGCTCCGCCATCTTTTACTTGGATGAACAGCAGAAGCGCGTGGCCAGGGACACCGTGGCCGACGTCGATGCATCGGGCCTCTGGCCCGGCAAGGTGGTCACCGAGGTCGTGCCCGCCGGCGCGTTCTGGGAAGCCGAGCCCGAGCACCAGGATTATCTGGAACGCATTCCGCATGGCTATACCTGCCACTTCGTACGCCCGGACTGGACGCTGCCGCGACGTGACTGATCCGATTTAATCGCATCCGCGTGGTAAAGTTCATCTTCATCCCTGAACCACGCGATCGGCACACCATGAGCAAAGCACCCTCTCCGGAAGACCTCAAACTGGCCGGCTTCCTGTGCTTCGCCGTCTATTCGGCCAACCTGACCTTCGGCAAGGCATACAAGCCCATCCTGGACATGCTGGGATTGACATACACCCAGTTCATCACCATGATCGCCTTGTACGAAGAAGGCCAGCAAACGGTCGGCGGGCTGGGCGAAAAGCTGTTCCTGGAATCGAACACGCTCACGCCGATCCTGAAAAAAATGGAAGCCATGGGCTATGTCAGCCGCCAGCGCGACAGCGCCGACGAGCGCCAGGTGCTGGTCGGCCTCACCGAGGCCGGCCGGGCCCTGCGCGAAAAAGCGTACAGCGCCGACCTGTCCGACGCTTGCGGACTGACCAGCGCCGAATTCGTGGACACGCGCGACGCCGTGCTCAAGCTGCGCGACAACCTGGCCAGGTCGCTCAAGAAATAGCCAAGCACGGAGGAACCATGAATGCCGTCCTGCACCCAGACCGCGAAACCGAGCGCCTCGATGCCTTGTATCGTTACCTGCAGCTCGACAGCGAACCCGATGACGCCTTCGATTTCCTGACCGGCGCGGCCGCCGAGATCTGCGGCGTGCCCTTCGCGTCGGTCACCCTGGTCGACCGCGACCGGGTGTGGGTCAAGTCGGGCGTGGGCGTGGCGCGCGGCGACGTGCCCCGCGCCGAATCGTATTGCGCGCTGGCGATCATGGAAGAACGCCTGCTCGACATTCCCGACCTGTCGCAGCACGCCCGCAGCGCCACCATGACGCTGGTGCGGCAACAGTTCGGCGCGCAAATGTATGCCGGCGCGGTGCTGGAAACGGGCGACGGCCACCACATCGGCACGCTGTGCGTGATGGACACCCGCCCGCGCCAGCTCAGCGAGCGCCAGAAGCTGCTGCTGACCGGCCTGGCGCGCCAGGCCATGGCCCTGATCGAACTGCGCGCCCACGAACGCTTGCTCAAGGCGGCGCTCGCGCGCGCCGAATACCTGGCCGCCACCGACGTGCTCACCGGCCTGGCGAACCGGCGCGTGCTGTTCGAGCGCCTCGACAGCGAGCTGGCGCGCAGCCGCCGCCACGGCACGCCGCTGTCGCTGGTGCTGATCGACCTGGACCACTTCAAGCGCATCAACGATACCTATGGCCATGCGGCCGGCGACACGGTGCTGCGCAATGTCGGCGCCATGCTGGCCGCGTCGGTGCGGGCGGTCGACATTGCCGGGCGCTACGGCGGCGAAGAGCTGTGCATCCTGCTGCCGCAAACCGCCCTGCAAGGGGCGCTCAGCTTCGCCGAAAGCATACGGGCCACGCTGGCGGCGCTTACCCATGACGTGGGCGGCGCCGCCATCACGGCCACGGCCAGCCTGGGCGTGGCCAGCACGGAGACCGGCGACTGCGAGGCGGGCGAACTGTTCAGCAAGGCCGATGGCGCGCTCTACGCGGCCAAGCATGGCGGGCGCAACCGCGTGGTGGCCATGCCGGCCGAATAGAATTTCCCGCAGAAAGATGTGTAGCGCTAGAATAGCCCTGCGCCGCCTGCCGCGTCCGCATCCGCTGTGACTACCGATCTTACTCAAGGAGAACGTATGAAACATGCAATGAAGAATGGCGCCATGGTGGCTGCCTCGATCGCCGCCCTGGCCTTGTCCGGCCAGGCGTTCGCGGAAGGCGCTCCCGCCAGCGCCAGCGGGGTGTCCGACAGCGTGCACTGCACCGGCATCAACAGCTGCAAGGGCTCCAGCGATTGCAAGACTGCCGAAAATGCCTGCAAGGGCAAAAACGTCTGCAAGGGCCATGGTTTCGTCAACACGAGCAAGGCCGAGTGCGCGAAAAAAGGCGGCAAGGTGCTCGAAGAGCCGAAAAAGGCCAAATAGAACCCATGCCATGCATCGCTTCGCCGGGCTTCGGCCTGGGCTTGCGCCCCGCGCACTACCACGAGATCCTGGCGGGGCCGTGCGCGGTGGACTGGTTCGAGATCCTGTCCGAGAATTACATGGTGCCTGGCGGGAAGCCGCTCGCCATGCTGGACGCGATCCGGCGCGACTATCCCATGGCGATGCATGGCGTTTCCCTGTCGATCGGCTCGGCCGATGAACCGGACCGCGACTATCTGCGGCAATTGCAGCAGCTCGCACAGCGCGTGCAACCGCTGTGGATATCCGACCACTTGTGCTGGACCGGCATGCAGGGCCGCAACCTGCACGACTTGCTGCCCCTGCCCTACACCGAAGAAACCATCCGCCACGTGGCGCGCCATATCCGCATCGTGCAGGATGTCCTGGGACGCCAGATCCTGCTGGAAAATGTATCGAGCTATCTCAGCTTTGCCTGCGACACCCTGCCCGAATGGGAATTCGTCGCCGCCGTGGCGGAAGAGTCCGACAGCCTGATCCTGCTCGACGTGAACAATATCTATGTCAGCAGCGTCAATCACGGCTTCGACCCGCAGCACTATCTGCAAGCCATGCCGGCCGGCCGCGTGCAGCAGATCCACCTGGCCGGCCACCACGACCATGGCAGCCATATCGTCGACACCCACGACCATCCGGTCGCCGACCCGGTGTGGGCCCTGTACGCCGATGCCTTGCGGCGCTTCGGCAACGTGGCCAGCATGATCGAGCGCGACGACCATATTCCGCCCTTGCCCGAGCTGATCGCCGAACTCGAGGTCGCACGCCGGCTGGCCCGGCAGACCCTGGCGGCGCCGGCATGACGGCGCCCACGCTCAGGCAGGTGCAGCAGCAATTCCAGGACTTCCTGCTCCGTGCGCCGGACGACGATGGCGCGCCGCCGGCCGGCACGCTCGGGCTTGCCATTGTCGGCCAGCACGGCCTGGCGATCTATCACAATGGCTACCGCGCGCGCTTGCGCGAGGCGCTGGCCGAAGCCTACGGCAAAACCTGGCACTACCTGGGTGACGCGCTGTTCGCGCAACTGTGCGCGGACTTCGTCGAGGGCCATGCTTCGTCGTTCCGCAACCTGCGCTGGTATGGGCACGCCTTCCCCGGCTTCCTGGCGCGGGCGCTGGACGACCATCCGGTGGTGGCCGAGCTGGCCGCCTTCGAATGGGCGCTGGGCCTGGCATTCGATGCCGAAAACGCCAGCGCGCGCTGCATGGACGACGTGCGCGCCTTCACGCCCGAACAATGGGAAACCATAGTCTTCACCCTGCATCCCTCGGTCCAGCTGCTGCGCCTGCATGGCAATGCGGTCGCGATCTGGCAGGCGCTGGACAAGGAGCAGGCGCCGCCGGACGCTGTCACGGGCGGCGGCAGCGGACACTGGCTGGTATGGCGCAAGGCGCTGCAACCCCATTTCCGGTCGCTGGGCGCCCATGAAGCCGGGGCCTTGCACGGTTTGCAGCAAGGCCGCAGTTTCGCCGCCGTCTGCGCCCAGGCGCTGGCAGAGGCCGGCGACGAGGACATCAGCGCCCACATGGCCGCCTGGCTGCAGGCCTGGCTGGCCGACGGCATTCTGCTCTAGGTTCGTTACCGAACTGAAACTTCATCGGCATCGTCGTACCTTGTTCTCATTGAACAGGGAAACACCATGCAATTGCTCACACTGATAATCGCCATCCTTGGCCTGGTCGTACCGATCGCCGTCGGCCGCGTGCGGCGCTACCTGGTCACCCCGCACCTGCTCGACCTGTTCAAGCGCATCCTGCCACGCATGTCCGATACCGAACGGGTCGCCCTCGAAGCCGGCACCACCTGGTGGGATGCCGACCTGTTCTCCGGCAAGCCGGACTGGTCCAAGCTGCTGGGCTATGGCAAGAGCGCGCTGAGCCGGGAAGAGCGCGACTTCCTCGACAACAAGGTCAAGCGCCTGTACGAGCTGGTCGACGACTGGGAAACCCAGCGCCGCCAGGACTTGCCGCCGTCAGCCTGGGCCTACATGAAGGACCAGGGTTTCCTGGGCATGATCATCCCGAAACAATATGGCGGAAGAGGTTTTTCCGCCTACATGCATTCGCAAGTGATCATGAAGCTGTCGAGCCGCTGTTCGGCGCTGGCGGTCACCGTGATGGTGCCCAATTCGCTGGGCCCCGCCGAGCTGCTGCTGCACTACGGCACCGATGCCCAGAAGGATTACTACCTGCCGCGCCTGGCGCGCGGCATCGAGCTGCCCTGCTTCGCGCTCACCAACCCGTATGCGGGATCGGATGCGGCATCGATCCCGGACCTGGGCGTGGTCTGCATGGGCATGCATGAAGGGCGCAGCACGCTGGGCTTGCGCGTGACCTGGAACAAGCGCTACATCACCCTGGCGCCGGTCGCCACCCTGCTCGGCCTGGCATTCCAGACCAGCGACCCGGAGCACCTGCTGTCGGGCGACGAGATGCCCGGCATCACCTGCGCCCTGATACCGGCCGGCCATCCGGGGGTCGTGATCGGACGGCGCCACCGTCCGCTCAATGCGGCTTTCCAGAATGGCCCGACCTCGGGCAAGGATGTGTTCATCCCGCTCGACTGGGTGATCGGCGGCAGGGAACAGGTGGGCAATGGCTGGCGCATGCTGATGGAATGCCTGGCCGCGGGGCGCGCCATTTCGCTGCCTTCGTCCAGCGTGGGCATGGCCAAGCTGGCGGTGCGCGGCACCAGCGCCTATGCAGCGCTGCGGCGCCAGTTCAATATGCCGGTCGGCAAATTCGAAGGGGTGCAGGAAGCGCTGGCGCGCATGGGCGCCAATCTCTACCTGATGGATGCGGCGCGCACCATGGCGGCGCTGGCGGTCGACCTGGGCGAGAAACCCGCCGTCATTTCGGCCATCGTCAAATACCATGTCACCGAACGGGGGCGCGCCCTGGTCAATGACGGCATGGATATCCTGGGCGGCAAGGGCATCTGCGCGGGGCCGAACAATTTCCTGGCCAGCGCCTACCAGCAAATCCCGATCGCCATCACGGTCGAGGGCGCCAACATCCTCACGCGCAGCCTGATCATTTTCGGCCAGGGCGCCATTCGCGCCCATCCCTATGTACTGAAAGAAATGGCCGCCGTCGCGCAAACCGACCGCGCCACGGCCATCCGCGATTTCGACCAGGCTTTTTTCGGACATGTCCGCTTTGTGCTGGGCAACCTGGCGCGCGCCTGCTGGTACGGACTGGGCGGCGCACGCCTGGCCGCGGCGCCGCGCGCGCTGGCGCCCTGCTACCGCGCCCTCACCCGCATGTCGACCGCGTTCGCGCTGCTGACCGATGTCGCGATGTTCGTGCTTGGCGGCGAGCTCAAGCGGCGCGAGCGGATTTCCGCGCGCCTGGGCGACGCCCTGTCGCAGCTGTACCTGGCGTCGGCGGTCCTCAAGCGCTACGAGGATGAAGGCCGTCAGGAAGCCGACCTGCCGTATGTGCACTGGTCGGTCCAGGATGCCTTGTTCAGGGCGCAGCAAGCCCTGGCCGGGGTGCTCGATAATTTTCCGAACCGCGTGCTGGCGGTGCTGCTGCGCTGCATGCTGTTTCCCTTCGGCTTGCCACACCGGGCGCCGTCCGACGTCCTCGGCAGCGCCGTGGCGCAGGCGATGCAAACCGGCGGGCCGGCACGCGAACGCTTGCTCGCCGACAGTTTCGTGGCGAACGATGCCAGCGATCCGGTGGCCTGCGGTGACATGGCCCTGGCCTTGCTGCCCCGGGTCGAGGAAATCGAAAAGCGCCTCAAAGCGGGCGCTGGCGAACGCATGCCGCAAGACCTGTCGGCCCTGCCTGCCTGGCTGGCGGCACGGCACGCGGACGGCGCCATCAGCAGCGAGGAAGAAGGCATCCTCGCGCTGTTCGGCGACCTCTGCGCCGCGTGTATCCGCGTCGACGACTACGCGCCTGTTGTCAGTTGAAAATCAAATACACGACAACCAGCACCACTGTCGGCACACCCAGTATCCATCCCAATACGTATTTGCCCATGATTTTTTCCCGTCAATAAGTTGTTGAAGACGGGTTCAGGATGCCCGGGCACAACGGCTCTGTCCGTTCGCTAATGCACGGACGGCGAGGATCAGTCGCGGTCCGGTGCGCCCAGCGGGAAAAGCGGACGGAACGGTCGCGCCTCGTCCACCGCCCGGGCGAATGAAGGGCGGGCCAGCAGGCGTGCGCGGTAGGCGCGCAGCACGGGGTAGGCGTCGGAAATGCAGTGCGTCCAGTCGGCATAGAACAGGGAGGGCGCGGCGGCGCAGTCCGCCAGCGTAAAGTCGCTTCCGTTCGCCCACTCCTTGCCGGCAAGATGGGCTTCCAGCCAGGCATAGGCCAGTTCCAGCTTTTCCGTTGCGAACGCCAGGCCATCCTTGCGCTTGTCCGGATCGCCCGCCAAGGCTGCGCCGACGGCATGCTGCACCGGGCTCATGACATGCAGGTCGAAGTAGCGGTCCAGGAAACGCACTTCCAGCGCGGCCATCGGGTCGGCCGGAATCAGGTGCACAGGCCCGGGGTGGGCGAGCTGGAGATATTCGATGATGATGCTCGTTTCGGCGACGCTGCGCTCGCCGTCCAGCAGCAGAGGGAACTTGCGCATTGGCCAGCGCTGCAGCCATGCGGCGACATGCTCGGGCGACTCCGGTCCAATGCAGCGGAACGCGAAGGCAATGTCGTTTTCGTACAGCGCCATGAGGACTTTCTGGGTGTACGAGGAAAAGGGGTGGCCGTAAAGAGCAAGTGACATGGTGGCATTGAAAAAAAAATGAATATCCAGTGTACTCCCTTCGTTTCCCGGGAAAAGTCGCACGGACTTCGAAATCGTCAAGAAACGGAGGTTCAGCCAAGTACACACTTGCTTACCTCGGTTGGACAAGCGATATACAATAATGGCGATCCTTTCCTTCAAATGCAAACAGACAAAAAAACTGTTTGAAGGCAAGGTCGTCCCAAAATTCTCAAACTTCCAAGCAATAGCAGAACGAAAACTTCAGTTATTGGACAGTGCGAGAAATTTGAACTTCTTGCGCTCCCCTGGTGGAAATCACTTGGAAGCGCTGAGTGGAGACAGAAAAGGTACGCACAGTATCCGCATCAATGACCAGTTTCGGATTTGCTTCATGTGGACCGAAAAAGGGCCTGAGAATGTAGAAATCGTTGATTATCACTAGTGCCAGAGGAAAACAGACATGTCTAAAAATGGAATGCGCCCTATCCATCCCGGCGAAATTCTGCGCGAAGACTTTCTGCTGCCGCTCGGCATGACAGCACATGCCTTGTCGAAGGCATTGCACGTCGCGCCTTCTCGCGTCAACGACATCGTGCATGAACGACGCGGCATCACTGCCGATACAGCGCTACGCCTGTCGCGCTACTTCGGTGGCGATCCGCAGTCCTGGCTCAACTTACAGCAAGCATACGATCTCAAGATTGCTGCACGGGCGACGCTAAAAAAAATCATCGCAGAAATCGAACCGCGCGATCCTCGCAACACCGACAAAGACTTGGCCATCGCTGCATAGAGGTCTTCCCTGTCCAGGCCTCTTCCCTGTCCTGGCCTTACCCTGCCAAAGTCGTGGGACCGCAATGCCACACATAGGCATCCCAGCGCGTGGCGCCATTGTTCCAGTTTTTCCGGTAGAGCACATTGCACCCGCTGGTCTGGTGGCCGACCGTGTGGGTTCCCAGGTCGAAACTGAGGTTGCCGCCGTCATGCCCTTCACCGTCCACCCACTCCGCGCCCACCCGCGCGCGCAGGGTCGGGGCCGAGGTGATGCCATAGCGCGCACCCCAGCCATCGGCGTAATGATTGCCCGCCGAGCCCGCCAGGTTGATGTTGCCCATCGGCGCCCCGGCCTGGCGCTGCGCCAGCAAGAGGGCGGCGGCGGCGGCCACCTGGGCGGCGGCGGCAGCTTGCTGCTGTGCCAGCTGTTGCGCGGCGAACTGCTGGTTGGCCTGCTGCTGCGCCGCATCGGCGGCCGCGACCTGGGCCGGCGTGCGCGAGGCGGCCAGGCGCGCGGCCCAGGTGGCGCGCTGGATGATGCCGGCGCCTGCGGCCGGCGCCAGCTTTGGCTGCAGCGACGTGCCGGCGCCGGGACGGAACGCGGGCGGCAGCGGCGGCAGGCCGGCCGCGCCTTTCGCTTGCACGGTGGCGCCTTGTGCATGCGGGCGAAACGGCAATGGTGGCACGAGCTTTTTCGGCATGGGCGGCATGCGAATCCCTCCTGGTTGGTCCTGTGTTTCATACAATCTTTGCATGAAACTACCGCGCCACCAAGCAAAAACACTGTCTGCGCCCGGCGCCATTTCACATGGCTGAAAATCGATTCCACAATGCGGAATCCTCAGGAAAGTTTTGCCTCCATTCCATTCCATTTTTTGAAAATATGTTCCACATCCTGAAAAACAATATTCAAGTCATTGAATTTTAGAGATTTAATTCTAGTTATATGTCTTATATAAGACTCGACCTGTTGCGTAAACAGGACTATCATTTCTACATGGAGATTTGCTTCGAATTCACCGCCAAGGTGTACTAGAGTGGACAGAAGCAGCGACACCGATTACGAATTCATCTAGCCCCCACTATCCAGGAGAATCACATGTCCCAGTATCAAGACGACATCAAAGCCATCACCAACCTGAAGGAAAAAGAAGGCAGTGCTTGGAATGCGATCAATCCAGAGTCCGCTGCCCGCATGCGCGCCCAGAACCGTTTCAAGACCGGCCTGGACATCGCCCGCTACACCGCCAAGATCATGCGCGACGACATGGCGAACTACGACGCCGATTCGTCCAAGTACACCCAGTCGCTCGGTTGCTGGCACGGTTTCATCGGCCAGCAAAAAATGATCTCCATCAAGAAGCACTTCAACAACACCGATCGCCGCTACCTCTACCTGTCGGGCTGGATGATCGCCGCGCTGCGCTCCGAATTCGGCCCGCTGCCTGACCAGTCGATGCACGAAAAAACCGCCGTCGCCGACCTGATCCGCGAGCTGTACACCTTCCTGCGCCAGGCCGATGCGCGCGAACTGGGTGGCCTGTTCCGCGAACTGGACGACGCCCAGGGCGCCGCCAAAGCCGCGATCCAGGAAAAGATCGACAAGCACATCACCCACGTGGTGCCTATCATCGCCGACATCGATGCCGGTTTCGGCAATGCCGAAGCGACCTACCTGATGGCCAAGCAAATGATCGAAGCGGGCGCTGCCTGCATCCAGATCGAAAACCAGGTCTCCGACGAGAAGCAGTGCGGCCACCAGGACGGCAAGGTCACGGTTCCGCATGAAGACTTCCTGGCCAAGATCCGCGCCGTGCGCTACGCCTTCCTCGAACTGGGCGTCGACGACGGCCTGATCGTGGCCCGTACTGATTCGCTGGGCGCCGGCCTGACCAAGCAGATCGCCGTCACCCGCGAACCGGGCGACCTGGGCGACAAGTACAATTCCTTCCTCGATTGCGAAGAAGTGTCGACCGATTCGATGAGCAACGGCGACGTGGTCCTCAAGCGCGACGGCAAGCTGCTGCGCCCGAAACGCCTGCCGAGCAACCTGTTCCAGTTCCGCGCCGGCACCGGCGAAGAGCGCTGCGTGCTCGACTGCATCACCTCGCTGCAGAACGGCGCCGACCTGCTGTGGATCGAAACCGAAAAACCGCATATCGCCCAGATCGGCGGCATGGTCAATGAAATCCGCAAGGTCATCCCGAACGCCAAGCTGGTGTACAACAACAGCCCGTCGTTCAACTGGACGCTGAACTTCCGCCAGCAAGTCTACGACGCGCTCAAGGCCGAAGGCAAGGATGTCGCCGCCTACGATCGCAGCAAGCTGATGAGCGTCGAATACGACCAGACCGAACTGGCGCTGGCGGCCGACGAGAAGATCCGCACCTTCCAGGCAGATTCGGCCCGTGAAGCCGGCATCTTCCATCACCTGATCACCCTGCCGACCTACCACACCGCGGCGCTGTCGACCGACAACCTGGCCAAGGACTACTTCGGCGACCAGGGCATGCTGGGCTATGTGGCCGGCGTCCAGCGCAAGGAAATCCGCCAGGGCATCGCCTGCGTCAAGCACCAGAATATGTCCGGTTCGGATATCGGCGACGACCACAAGGAATACTTCAGCGGCGAAGCGGCCCTGAAGGCATCCGGCAAGCACAACACGATGAACCAGTTCTAAGCCTTCTTCGGACGAAAAAAAACCGGCTGCTCACCCAGCCGGTTTTTTTCATTTCAGGACCGCGCTTATTTCAGGTTGATCGCCACCAGCGCCGACTTGTCCTTGATGTACAGGATGCCGTTGGCCGAGATCGCCAGCATGCCGCTGGCCTTGGTGCTGTAGACCGTGGCGTGGGTCGTGCGGTCGATGGCGTAGGTGGTGCTGGTGGTGCTGACGAACACCAGGTTCCTGATCACCAGCACGTCGCTGACGAATTGCTTGTCGCTGGCCGGCGCGCTCCAGCTCCAGTCGATGGCGCCGTCCTGCTCCTTGTACACTTCCAGCTTGCCCGTGCCATTGTTGGGCGCGAACAGCAAGCCGTCCGCATAGCCGGGATTGCCCGAAAATGGGCCGCTTGCATGCCAGCGCACCGACTTGGCCACGGTATCGAAGGCAACGATGAAATTCTCCGCCTTGCTGTTCAGGTTGCCGGCGAACACCATCCCGTTGGCGCCGATGACGGGCGCGCCGGCGCTCGTGTAGCCATTCCTGTTGTGGCCAGGGTCGGCAATGCTCGCGCGCACTACGCCGCTGGCCGGATCGATCACATGCAAGGAGCCGCCGACATAGGCGTAGGCATTCTGCGCCTCGACGGCCGGGGTCCAGCCGTCGAACTGCCCAAGGCCGCTGGTGAAGAAGCTTCGCGTACCGGTCGCCGCCGCGAAACCGTACATGCCGCCGTAGGCGCCGCCATTGGTATAGACCTTGCCATCGAACACGGTTGGCGCCAGATAGTGCTCCCACTGCGACGTCATCGGGGTCTTGAATATCTGGGCGCCGCTGGCGGCGTCGAATCCAAACATCGCCGTGACATGCTGCGAGCCGGCCGAGATGAATACCCGGCCATTCGAAAACGCCGGCGGATTGGTCGACGGATAGGCGAGGTCCAGGAAGGAATGGTTCCACAGCATGCTGCCGTCATGCTCGCTGAAGGCGGAGACGGAACTGCCCTCGGGCTGGAAGATGGTCCCGTTCGCTACATAAAGCCGCCCCGCACCGGTGGCAATGGTCGACAAGGCGATCTGCTGTCCCTCGAAGGCAGGCGCCTGCCATTTCCAGCGCGGGTTGAACGCCGCCGGCGCCAGGGTGACCGGGACATAGCCCGTGTGGCGCGCATTGGCCTGGAAGGTTTCCCAGTCCGGCGCGCCGGCCAGGGGCGATAGTGCCGGCTGGTTGTAGGCGGTCAGGCTGCCGCCGGCCGAGACGATATCGATTCTGTAGAGCAGCTTGAACGGGGAACCGGCCATGTGCAAGACGCAGTTCGCATCGAGACAGGCGTTGACGGTGATATTGCCGGTGTAGCTGCCGGCGCCGGCGCCGGCAGCTACACCGGCAATA
>Ga0187844_10002501_pt1 | contig 12916 bp, 6 predicted proteins | sample SpaLakP09_SKY_50_FD_134517 | JGI IMG/M metagenome (GOLD analysis project Ga0187844, IMG submission 134517) | Oligotrophic lake water microbial communities from Sparkling Lake, Wisconsin, USA - SP09_SKY_50 | ecosystem: Environmental > Aquatic > Freshwater > Lake | place: USA: Sparkling Lake...
CGGTTGCACCTGCGGTGAACGCGACACTGCTGACTTGTTTGACCGCAGGGGGCACCAACGGGCGATCTTTGGTGTTGAAGACTGCTTGGTTTTTGCTGTAATTGCCCGCCAACAATCCAACGCGGCTGATATCGCCAACGCCGGAACTGGTCAAGACCACGGCATTGGGTATTTTGGATTCCAATGAAAGGGTGGCACTTTGTACACCCTCACGCATACCGATGCGATTGCCAAAATCACTGGCAATGGCGTCTGTTTGGAAGGTCACTTCAATATTGCGGCCATCGGCAGCTTTCAGCGTGACGCCCAATTGATCGGAACCTGTGTCCACCGCGATCACGCCTGTTTTGTCACTGATCAGGTTGATGGCACGAACCACATTCGCACGGGTATCGCGCGGGTTGTTCATCAGGGTTTGAATTTTGGCCGAGGCATAACCGTTGATCATGACCACGCCAGAGATCACGGCATTGCCGCTCATGGCTTTGCCAGTGAATATGTTTTCATTCACTTTGGCAAACACGCCTGTTCCACTCGAAGAAGAACTGTAGCGGCGGGTTGTATCTGTGACGGATGCAATGTTGGTGTCGCGTTGCTGCACATCGATGGCGCTGACTTCGCCGTCAGTGACGGGGAAATCCACACCAATGATGGTGCTGCCGGCGGCATAGGTCACATTTCGGCCTGAACCTTCACCAAACTGCGCACTGGTGCGCATGGCGGCCGCAATTCTGGCGGTGGCCAGCGCCGGGGTGTTTTCCATGGCGGTCAGTTCAACATTGACACCACCCACGGTGATCACGCCTGGGATGGGGTTGCCAGAGAAAGTGATGATCTGGGATTCGCCAACAGGGCCGGAGCCAAAGGCTGCTTTGCGGTTGATGGCCGCGGCTTTTGCAATCGCAGAACCCGCTGCATTGTTCAAAGGTGAATGCGGATCGTCAGTTGCAAATGATCCGCCAATTTCCACGCCGTTGATCAACAAGTCGCCAGCGCGCATGGACGGAATGGAGCCCGACACATCCACCGTCAGTTTGAATTTTCGTGTCGATAAATCCCGGGTGGGGACTGAATCTTCTAAGGGTGCACCGGTCGATTCTTTGAGGGTATATCGGAGGTCGTCTGAAATGATGGTGCTGTTGATGCCATCACGCGCCAAGAATGTCACAACGCCCGTTGTTTTATCAAAAGTACCTGTCAAGTTCACACTGTTGTTATCAGGCGTGAGGAAAGAGGCTTTGATGTCTAAGGTGCCGTCGTTGTCAACGTCTGTATGTTCGATGACCAAATTTCCGCTGCGCAAGAAGCGTCCGTTGTTGTCAAAATTCTCCAGCGTTTGAGTCACCGCATCACGACTGGTGGTCAATGTGTCAATGACGAAAGCACTGTCATTGGCTGGATCTGTCAATAAAACATCAGGTACATCACCATCTTTGGCAGCAAACGTGATCACCAAGTTATCCGACGAATCCACGGCGATCGTTCTGCCAGAGCCCGCGCCGAATTGATCCGTGGCTTGGAGCTGTGTCTGTATTTGTTTTGCCAACTTGTTGGCATCGACAACGCCTGAACCGTTCTGAATGCTGTTCCATTCCAGATTGATGGTTTCGCCAGCAAATTTGATGGAACGTGTCCCCAAAAATCCGGTCACAGGAATACTGGTGCCCAGCGTAATGGTTTGTTGTTCGCCCGAACCTGCACCTTCAATCACACGATTGGTGGTGGGGTTCAACAACACATCTCCGAACTGGACGTTGGAGGTGGCTTTGTAGACCGGCATCTCGCCCACAGCTTCACCTGCTTTGCCATTCAACACGGGGAAACCATTCCACTCTGTGTTGTCCGCAATTTGAACAATCTGTTGTTTCAGTTGTTGGAACTCCAAGTCCAAGTAACTGCGCTGCGCGTTGTCGTTGGTGTCATTGACTGCCTGAATGGCCAATTCACGCATGCGTTGCATCATGTCCGTGATTTCGTTGGTCGCACCCTCAGCGGTTTGAATCAGGGAGATGGCGTCACCCGCATTGCGTACCGCCTGATTCAAACTGCGAATCTGGTGCGTCATGCGTGTTGAGATCGCCATACCAGCGGCATCATCCCGGGCGGAGTTGATCCGCTTGCCGGTTGACAACTGTTGCATCGCAACGGATTGACTGCGTTCAGTCGACTTTAAAGCCGCTTGTGAAAACAGTGCCTTGACATTGGTGTTGATGACTGCCATTTACTTCTCCTGACCAGTGAGGTCGATAATGCTTTGCAGCTGATTAAGCAATCCCTGTGCCAATTTTAATTTCAAGCTTTGAATTTGAAAATACCCTGTGTTTTCAAGTGTTTCGCCGCTGCTTTTTGCCGCAGTGGCAAGATTTGTTACATCAGTGGAAAGGAATTGCCGCATTGCCGCAGGTACTTTCTTATTGGATTTGCAGGCTTTCGCCTACCAAGTCGGCATAGTCTTCCAACGAAAGACGTTCAGCCATGAGTTCAAGTTGCTCCGGATAGGCCTTGAGACCTTTGCGAACCACTTGCAATGCTTTGGAGGGCTCCAGGTTGCAACGCAAAGCGCGAACCAACATCACATAGGTGAACACCTGGGTGTTGTCGCCTTGCAGTTCCATGAGTTCTTGCAAGAACTCCACCGCCATCTCCCAATCTTGTTGCATCAGTGCCAGCAAGCCATTGATGGCCAACATGTCTTCACTGTGCGGATGAATGCTGATGCCAGCAGCCCCCAAGGCCAATGCTGTCTCAAGTTGCTCGGTGGCCACCAATGACTGAATGGCCTCGCGAATTTCACCGGGGGTGAAACGCTTGATTTGTTCAGATTGCAGCAATCCACCCGCGTGGGCTTGGTTCATCAATTCTTGAATGAGCGTCATGAAATGTCCTTAAAGGTGTCAAAAAGGGGTACTGATCAGCACCAGACTGTCAGCGTACAGACACCATCAAGCAATTCATATGCCAAGTATTCCATGCCGATTTATCGCTCATGAATCCTCAGGAATGGCTGATTTTTGAGCCTTTAAGGCGGAAACGGCGGATCAGGAAGACCCTCAACGGCATATTTTTTGCTTGAATGGATCATCTTTAAAACCCGTGTTCCTTTTTAAGCCTATCTATGAACGCCAGAACGCCGACCACCGACATCCTGCAAGCGCCGCTGAGCCTGGAAGCCTTGTTTGAAAGCTGCGGCGCATTGCAACAAAGCGGCCAACCGACCAAAGCCTTGGCGCTTTATGCCGACTGGTTGGCAACGTCTGAAGATGGCAACCGACACATGGCTTGGTTCAACTACGGCGCGGCCTTGCAAGCGGCAGGACAGCCATTGGACGCCATCAAAGCGTATGTGGAATGCCTGGGCTTGAAGCCATACTTTCCGCAAGCGCTGATTAATATGGGCCTGACACTGGAAAAATTAGGTAAACGCGAAGAAGCCTTGCAGCAATGGGTGCGTCTGGCCAGCCAGCGTTTGTTGAATGACGCGCCGAGTCAAGAATTCATCACCACCGCCCTCAACCATATCGGACGGGTGCAAGAAGACCTCAAGCAATACGACCTGGCCGAGCAAGCATTGACGCAAAGCTTGGCCCTCAACCCCAAACAACCTGGCGTCATTCAACACTGGATTCACATTCGGCAAAAAGCCTGTCAATGGCCGGTCTATCAAGAATTGCCGGGTATTTCGCGCAACGACCTGCTGATGTACACCTCACCGCTGGCCATGCTCGCCTTGTCGGACGACCCGGTGCAGCAGCTCCTTTGTGCTCACTCATTTGTGGCCCGAACCTATGGTTTGAAAGAAGCGTTCTTGTGCGAGGGCCGCAAATATGCACACCCGCGCAAACGCATCGGCTATGTGTCGGGTGACCTGTGTGTCCATGCAGTGGGTTTGTTGCTGGCTGAAATGCTGGAGGCGCATGACAAATCAAAATTTGAAATCTACGCTTATGACTTCAGTCATGAAGATGGCACACCCCACCGTCAACGACTGAAAAATGCCTTTGACCACCTGCGGCCCGTGCATGCGCTGGAAGACCGACAAGTGGCTGAATTGATCCTGCAAGATGAAATTGATGTCTTGATTGACTTGCACGGTTTGAGCGCTGGTGCCCGACCCGGCATATTTGCGTTGCACCCTGCACCCCTGCAAGGCACGTACTTGGGCTTCATTGGCACAACAGGCATGCCCTGGTTTGACTTTGTCATTGCCGACCACTATGCCCTGCCCGATGAATTGACACCCTACTTCACCGAAAAGCCTTTGCATGTGCAGGGAAGCTTCATTCCCGTGACACGCGACAACAAGCCTGTGCGCGTGGCCAGTCGACACGAATTTGGCTTGAATAAAGACATGTTTGTCATGGCCGCCTTTGGCAATGTCTACAAGATCACACCCGACATGTTTGAGACGTGGCTGCAGCTCTTGAAAGACATTCCACATGCCGTGCTTTGGCTCATTGATGACAACGCCACGACCACACGCAATTTGCAAATGCATGCCCGCGCCGCAGGCGCTGATATGAGTCGAATTGGATTCACACCGCGCACATCACACGAAGAATACAAAGCAAAAATGGCTGTGGCCGATGTCTTCTTGGACACCTACCCCTACAACTGCGGGTCGACCAGCAATGATGTGATCTCGGTGGGTTTAACCTTGGTCACGATCAGTGGACGCACCCTGGTTTCACGCATGGGCGGCAGCATCATCCAAGCTTTGGGATTGTCCAAACATGTGGTGGCCCAAAATCATGTTGATTATGCGGATGCCATTGTGAAAATAAGTGAGAAGCGCAAGCAGGTGAATCAATTGTCAGTGCGCATTCAGCAAACAACGACTTCACCAAAATCCAACATCACCCAAACCATTGAGAAGTTCACCAAGAGGCATTCATCATGTTGAAATTACTCCACGTCGGCTGCGGCCCCCAAAATATCCATTCACTGAAGAATTTCAACCCGCGCATTTGGGAGGAAATTCGACTGGACATTGATCCCAATGTGCAACCCGATGTCCTTGGCACGCTCAGTGACATGTCCGCGGTAGCCGATGCGTCGGTGGATGCGGTTTACTCTTCCCACAACATCGAACATGTTTATCCGCATGAAGTTCAGGCGGTGATGAGCGAGTTCTTCCGTGTCATCAAGCCCACCGGTTTTGTCATCATTCAATGCCCAGATTTAACCTCTGTCGCGCAAGGCCTGCTGCATGGCGGTTTAGAAAATCCCTTGTATGTCTCACCTGCAGGGCCGATTTCCCCACTTGATATTTTGTTTGGTCACAGAGAAGCCATGAAAAATGGGAACTTATTCATGTCGCATAAGACCGGTTTCACGTGGGATACCTTGAAAGAGAAATTGCATGCCGCAGGTTTCCCCATGGTTTACGGGGGTGCCTATGCGGCGCAATATGCCTTGAAGGCCGTGGCTTATAAAGATTTACACACAGACGAATACGTCGTTGCCAATTCAGAACAGTATTTGAACTGACTGAACCCCTTGCAAATATCAAACAGGTGCGTCTGGATATTTGGAAATAATGGCTCTGATTTGCTCATCAGTGAATGCAGCGTATTGCCAATTTTTGAAGTTGGATAACTGCACCGTTGTCATGGCCACCAATTGATCCGTCGTTAAAGCCACGATAGATGACGTGGTCAGGGCGGCAAGATCAGCCGTCTCCATGAGGGATATGTTCTCGGTATTGAGAGCGCGAATCTGCGCCGTCGTCAGGGCTGCCGCTTGCGATGTGGTTAAGGCAATCAGTTGTCCTGTCGTCAAATTGGATATTTGATCCGTGGTTAAGGCCGCCAAAGTCGCCGTCCTCAGTGCGGCAAAGTCCGCTGTTTCGAACTCCTTGAAACTGTCTGTGCTGATGGCTCTGATTTGTGAAGTTGACAGTGCTGCCGCTTGCGCAGTTGTCAGGGCTTTGAGTTGTTCAGGGGTCATGCTATTGACTTGTGCAGTCGTTAAAGCATTGATTTGTTTGGCCGTCATGGCCGACACCTGCTCTGTGGTTAGCGCTGAGAGCTGATCGGTGGTCATGGCGGCCACCGTAGCACTGTTCAAGGCGGCAATATCAGCTGCTTCTAATTTGGAGAGTTTTGCAGGATCGATGACTTTGATCTGCGCTGTTGTCAGGGCAGCCGCCTGCGCGGTTTGCAATGCAATCAATTGCGACTCCGTCAGACTCGTCACCTGCGCCTTGGTCAATGAAGTGATTTGTTTGAACGTCAATGCGGCAATCTGATCTTCGCTGAGGCTTGAAACTTGTTCAGTCGTCATCGCAGCGATCACTGCGGTACCCAAAGCGGCGACATCCGCTTTTTCCAGTGCCGTCAAATTATCTGGCGAAATAACCTTGATTTGACCTGTCGTTAGTACAGACGCTTGTGCGGTTGTCATGGCCTCGAGTTGCTCTGTTGACAAAGCCGCGAATTGCTCTGTCGTTAACGCAGCAAAAGTGGACGTAGTCAGCGCTGCAATGTCAGCAGGTCGAATCGAGGCGATTTTGTCGGCTGTAATCGCTCTGATCTGTGACGTTGACAAAACGGCCGCTTGCGACGTGGTGAGTGCTTCTAGTTGTTCGGCGCTCAAACTGCCCACTTGGGGCTTGCTCAATGCTGCGATTTGCTTGGCCAGCAAGCTTTCAACTTGCTCCGTCGACAAATTTGAAATTTGCTCTGTCGTCATGGACGAAATCGCCGATGTACTCAGGGCGGCCAAATCGACAGCTTCGAGTGATTGAATTTTGTTGGCGGAAATTGATCGAATTTGTGCGGTTGTTAACGCAGATGCCTGATCAGTCGTCAATGCGATCAACTGATCCTCATTCAAAGAACCAACTTGCGCCTTGGTCAATGAAACAATTTGCCTGACGGTTAAGCCGGCAATTTGCTCATCGGTGAGATTTGCTATTTGAGACGTTGTGAGTGAAGCAATCGCTGACGTGCTGAACGCCGCAAGATCCACTTTTTCCAAAGCCACAATTTTCTCATCCGCGATCGATGCGACCTGTGCACTTGTGAGCGCAGAAGCTTGAGTCGTGGTTAAGGCCTCAATCTGGTCGCTTGACAAGCCTGCAACTTGCGCCGTCGTTAATGCAGACACTGTGTTATTGGAAAGTGAAGCGAAATCAGCCACTTCCAAATGAATAATTTTGTCAGCTGCAATGGAGCGAAGTTGAGCTGCCGACATGGCAGCTGCTTGCGCTGTGGTCAATGCAGCCAATTGATCTGACTGCAAGCTGGCGACTTGGGTGGTTGACAGGAAACCAAATTGCTTGGCCCCCAATGCAGCTATTTGATCGGAGGTGAGAACGGCAATTTGATCGGTCTTCATGGCATTCAAGACAGCGGTTGTCAAAGCGGCCATATCGTCTTTTTCAAGTGCAACTATTTTTGCATCAATCGCTCTGATTTGTGTGGTCGTGAGCGCCGTTGCTTGGCCGGTGGTCAAAGCAGCCAATTGATCTTCAGTGAATACAGCAATTTGTTCTGCAGTCACGGCCGCCATTTGTTTCGTGCTGAGTGAAGCCACCTGTGCAGCATTCAATGAGCTCACCTGGCCTGTGGTCATGGCCGCAATCGCGCTTGTGCTGAGCGATGCAAAATCAGCATTTTCCAATGCCACTATTTTTTCATTTTGGATGGCTTTGATCTGTGCGCTTGTCAAGGCCGCTGCTTGACCCGTGGTGAGAGACGCCAACTGATCCGTCGTGAGCGCGGCCACTTGTTCCGTTTTCATGGCCGCCACCGTCGCAGTACTCAACGCGGCGATGTCGGCTGTTTCCATCTCGGCGATGTCCTCAGACTTGATCGCACGAAGTTGGGACGATGTGAGGGCTGCCGCTTGCGCCGTGGTCATCGCTTGTAATTGATCGGTCGTCAGTTTTGCCATCTGCCCTGTCGACAGTCCCGACAAAGCGGCTGTGTTCAAGGACGCAAAATCAGCCAGTTCCAGTTCAACAATCTTGTCACTGCTGATGGCGCGAAGCTGGGCCGATGACAAAGCAGCTGCCTGTGCTGTTGTTAAAGCCACCAACTGATTGGTGGTGAAACTGGCCACTTGCGCTGTTGTCAAAGCACCCACTTGTTTTGTATTCAAGGCCGCCACTTGATCCGTCGTCAAATTGGCGATTTGTTCTGTTTTCAATAATCCAACCGCATTGGAATTCATCGCTGCCAGGTCAGATGCTTCAATTTCTTTGAAGTTATTTGTTTCAATTGCTCTCAATTGATTTGCGCTCAGAACAGCTGCTTGTGCAGTGGTCAATGCGCGCAACTGATTCGTTGAAAGTGTGGCCATTTGAGCCGTAGTCAATGCGCCTATTTGCAACAGTTTCAAGCTTGCAATCTGATCATCAGTCAAGGCTTTGATTTGATCACTCGTAATCGCCGCAACTGAAGCCGTATTTAATGCCGCAATCACCGATGTTTCCAGTGCTTGAATGTATTCTGCTTTGATGGCACGGACCTGTGCAGTCGTCAAGGATGCAGCTTGAGCCGTGGTGAACGATCCCAACTGCGCCAAATTCAGGTTGGCAACTTGAGCGGTCGAAAGTGCTGAAATTTGCATCACTTTCAAACTGGCAATTTGATCGACATTGAGATTGGCGATTTGCTCACTCGTCAAGGCGGTGATCGCTGCGCTTGATAACGCGGCAACGTCGCTGGTTTCCAATGCTCCAATCAGGGAAGCAGAGATGGAGCGCACCTGGGCGCTGGTCAGCGAAGCGGCTTGGGCCGTTGTTAAAGCCGTCAACTGTTCCGAATTCAATTTAGCGACTTGTGCTGTCGTCAAAGATGAAATTTGGAAAACACCCAAACTTGCAATTTGATCTGCCGTTATTTTTGTGATCTGATCGGTTGTCAATGCGGAAATTGAACTGCTGCTGATCGCTGCAATCGCAGCTTTTTCGAGCGCGCTGATACTGTCTGCATCAATGGCTCTGACCTGTGCACTCGAGAGCGCGGCAGCCTGGGAAGAGGTCATGGCAGCCAATTGTCCTGCCGACAACTTAGACACTTGCGCGGTTGTGAGGGCGCCCACCTGAACAACGGCCAAACTGGCTACCTGATCGGCTGTTAACTTTTCAATTTGTTCTGTTTTCAATGCAGCGATCGCCGCGCTACTAAGGGCTGCAACAACCGGCTTTTCAAGTGATGAGATGTTCTCAGTTGAAATGGCACGGATTTGTGACGTTGTCAATGCTGTGGCTTGTACCGTTGTCAATGCAGCCAGTTGATTCGACGTGAGTAAAGCGACTTGTCCTGTTGTCAGGGCTGAAATCACACTGGTGGTGAGTGCAGCGATATCCACGGCTTCCATGGCAGCGATGTTGGAACTGATGGCCGTGACTTGCGTGCTTGTCAATGCACCTGCTTGTGCTGCGGTCAAAGCGACCAATTGGTCCGTCGAGAAGTTGGACAACTGATCGGGCGTTAATGCAACGACTTGTCTTTGGCTCAAGCCAGCCACTTGATCGGGCGTCAGACTCGCCATTTGTTCCGTTTTTAACGCTGCGATATTGGCCGTGGACAAGGCGTTGATTTGCGGTTTTGACAATGCCGACAGACTTTCTGTGCTGATCGACCGGACCTGCGCAGTGGTGATGGCCGCCATTTGAGCCGTTGTCAGCGCGACAAATTGCTCAGATGTCAAATTCCCTACTTGCGTGGTAGTCAGCGAGGTGATGGCAGCGAGGCTGAAAGCTGCGATGTCTGTGGCCTCCATCAACTCAATATTAGCGGTGCTGATGGCCGCCGCCTGAAGACTAGTCAACGCCCCTGCTTGACCGGTTGTCAACGCGCGTAATTGATTGGACGTCAGGTTTTTAACCTGATCGGTTGTCATCGCGGCCAACGTGTTATTGCTCAAAGACGCAAAATCGTTGGTCTGCAATGCTTCAAGTTTGTCAATGCCAATCGACCTGATTTGTGCCGTGGTCATGGCCCCGGCTTGCGCCGTGGTGATGGCCGCCAATTGACCTGTCGTTAAGTTGTTAATTTGGGAAGCAGTCAATGCCGCAAAAGCATTGGTTGTGAATGCCGCCAACACTTTGGTCTCAAGTTTGGCGATATGTGTTGTGCTGATCGCGCGCGCTTGTGTGCTGGTTAATGCGGCCGCTTGATCAGTTGTCAAGGCAATCAATTGCTCGGTTTTCAGATTTGCGATTTGCAACGGCGACAAGGAAGAGATTTGCGTCGTGGTCAGACCAACGAACACATCGTTGGACAAACTTTGCAACTGATCGGTGGTTAAAGAAAGGATGGCCGATGTATTCAGTGCAGCAATGTCTTGACTTTGCATTTTCGTCAAATTGGTCGTACTGATCGCCGCCACTTGCGCGCCCGTCAAGGCAGCTGCTTGTGTCGTTGATAAGGCGACCAATTGCTCCGACTTCATGCTTGCCACTTGAGCGGTTGTCAGTGATGCAATTTGTCGGGTGGACAGTCCTGCCACCATATCGGTTGTTAACTTGACGATTTGATCGGTCGTCATTGCAGCGATCGCAGCCGTACTCAAGGACACGACATCCTGACTCTCCATGCTGGCGATGTTGGTCACGCTCACGGCGGCAATTTGTGCGCCTGTGAGTGATGCGGCCTGGGTGGTGGTCAATGCAACCAACTGATCCGTCGTTAAATTCGCCACTTGGCTGGTGGTGAGCGCTGGGACTTGCTTGGTTGTCAAGCTGGCCACTTGATCAGTGGTTAATTTAGAGACTTGTGCAGTCGTCATGCCTGCAATGGCAGCCGAACTCAAGGCGGCAATGTCTTTGGCCTCCATGGAGGAGATTTTTTCTGAACTGATGGCTCGAACTTGGGACGATGAAAGTGCAGCGGCTTGTGTCGTTGTCAATGCCACCAATTGATCGTTGGTTAAATATTTAATTTGATCCGTGATGAGTGCATAGATTTGATTGACGCTCAGTTTGGAGATGGCACTGGTCGTCACCGACGAAATTGCCGATGTCGTGATGTCGCTGATTTGCTTTGTCGACAAGACGGCGACTTGTGCACTGGACAGCGTCGCAATGGTGGCAGCGTCAATTTCTTTGAAATTGACCTGCTTCAATAAATTGTTTGTTAACGATGCTAGTGACGTCATCTTGGACTCCTGGTTATGGAGATTCGACACGTCTGGGCAAAACTTTAACCCATCTTTTTAATCAATTGGGATTACTCTATTGGCGTGAATGACCCAGTACCACTTCATCTGTCGATGGACATCACAGAATAAATGAGCAGACTAGTCGCGCCCGAGGTCCTGCCAGGCCACAGCCGTGCCGTAATTGACATCCCGACTCATCCGCTTGCCAAGCAAGGCATCGGCATACTTGGTTGGCAGGCCAAATCCTGGTCGCACACTGCGAATGGCATCGGGTGTTATTTCATCCCCCACCTTGAGCGTTTTCACAAAGTACAGCGAACGCCTGAATTTCACATTGCCTTGTTCACTTGACTTTCTTCCGTAATCCACGCGCCCGAGCGCCTGCCAAGCGGTTTTGACGCCCTGACAAAGTGCCGCCAGCTCAGATGGCTCAAGGGAAAAGCTGTCGTCTGGACCGCCCCCGCTTCTGTCGAGCGTGAAGTGTTTTTCGATGATGCGCGCACCCATGGCCACGCTGGTCAAAGCCGTGGTGTTGTCCAAGGTATGGTCGGATAAACCAATGACCAATCCAAAACGGTCCATCATGTCCGGGATCGTCCGCAGGTTGTAGTCGTGTGCGGGGGCTGGATAGCCGCTGACGCAGTGCAAGACGGCCAATTCCTTGCAACCACCATCACGGGCTGCAGCGATGGCTTCTTGTATTTCCTCTGCATCGGCCATACCGGTCGAGATGATCATCGGCTTGCCGGTTTGGGCTGCATATTTGATGAGCGGCAGATCCACCGCTTCAAATGACGCGATTTTGTAAGCGGGCGCGTTCAGGTCTTCCAACATATCGATGGCGGTCATGTCAAATGGCGAGCTAAAGAGCGTGATTCCGACTTTGCGCGCATGCTCAAACAGCGGTTGATGCCATTCCCATGGCATGTGGGCTTCTTCATACAGCGCGTAGAGTGTTCGCCCGTCCCACAGACCGCCACGGATTTTGAATTCGTCGCTATCGCAGTTGAGGGTAATGGTGTCCGCTTTATACGATTGAACTTTGACCGCATCCGCACCGGCCTTCTTGGCCTCTTCAATGAGTCGCAATGCTTTTGAAAGTTGTCCATTGTGATTGGCTGACAACTCAGCCACCACATAGGGCGGCTCATTGGGGCCAATGGCCCGGCCATCAATTCTGATTTTGTGCATGGTTGTCTGCTTTCTTAATATAGGCCTGTGCAAACGCAAGTCCACAATGCCCAATCACATCAATGACGGACAAATGGGACACGAATTCCTGGCCTTTACCTTGGGCATGAACGTCTGGAATGAATTCGCTGAATTCCAGTTGGACACCAGAGAGTTGTTCAAAGTTGTCTTCTTCAAGATACTGGCGTGACCCCATGGGAGAGATGTATTTGTCAGCGTGGATCGCATGACAAATGTGGGTCAAATGCGCTGATCGGCTTCCAGCACAACCAAGCTCTGAGGCCCGTACGGTTTGACAACCGATGTTCAGCCACCCAAAGATCAGACGGATCAAATTGATATTCAAGTCGGCCAGTGCCGCACAAGGTTGTTCAATCACCTCAATCAATTCATCCCTCAAAGCTTGGTTTTGCCAAAGCTTGGGGTAAGCCATTTGCAATGAACGCAGGTGCTTCTTTTTCCAAGAGGTGTCGGGGGTGATGAGAATGTCGCGAATCAACGTTTGAAGTGGCGCCTGTTTCACAGGCACAGCCAAAAGATGCGCTTGACCGTTACAGAGAATATTGTTTCGGCTCTGCCATGATCTGCGTTCAAACTGCACGTCATCAAGAAA
>Ga0187844_10002503_pt1 | contig 12905 bp, 12 predicted proteins | sample SpaLakP09_SKY_50_FD_134517 | JGI IMG/M metagenome (GOLD analysis project Ga0187844, IMG submission 134517) | Oligotrophic lake water microbial communities from Sparkling Lake, Wisconsin, USA - SP09_SKY_50 | ecosystem: Environmental > Aquatic > Freshwater > Lake | place: USA: Sparkling Lake...
AATATAATCTTATAATTAATCTATAACGGTATAATTATAGGTGTGCACCGCCAGTAGCTTTTAAATCTGCTCCGGTTATATAACTACCAGCATTTGAACATAGCATTAGAGCAGCACCCGCCATTTCTTCTGGTATACCAGCTCGCTTCATTGGACAGCACTCTTCTTGAATTTTTTTCCATATCTGAGCGTCTGCACGCCTCCAACTATTACGAGCTGTTGCTATCAAGCCCGGAGCTAAATTGTTCACTGTAACTCCAAAAGACGCCAGGTCTCTTGCAAGGTTGATTGAAAGATTGTGCTGTGCAGACTTTAGCGCAGCATAAATTGCTAAATCTGGTTCAGGTTTATCTTGATTCATACTTCCAATTGTCAAGATACGGCCCCAGCCTCTTGATTTCATCCCAGGTACAACGCCTATTAAAAGCTCAACACTGGCATCAAAATTAATTCGTCGCTGTCGTGCCAATTCATACGCGCTAATTTCAACAAAAGCTTCACGCTTTTGAACTGAAGCACATACAACTAACACGTCAACCCCTCCTAATTGACGTTCTGCTTCTTTTACTGTGTATGTGCCGGACCCTGGCTCGATAAAGTCTGACTGTATAAAACAGTGTTTAGTTGAACGTAAATTAAGTTCAGCTTCTAAAGTCTGTGCTGCGTCCTTGTTCGCAAGTGCACTATCTGAACTAGCCTCATACTGAACTGCTACATCTGCCCCGGCATCTGCAAAGGCCAGCGTTATCGCTCTTCCAATTGACAAACTTCCGCCGGTGATCAAAGCACGTCGACCAGCAAGCGAGAAACGTTCAGCAACACGCAAGTAGTTATTTTTTACATTATCAGTATTCATATCTGCAGTTGTAACCTTTTGCTTTTCAAGTAAATTTAATTTTTTTCTGGGCGGATAAGTTAAAGATTTTTTGAAGATTTGGTACAGATGAGCGTTGCAAATATCAGCCGCTTGACTGAAGGCTGCGTCGCGATCTAGTTAGACAAGCTGCGGTGAATTCCTGAGGGGGTGCGATTTGTACCAGGATCGCCTGAAACCACAACGCCCCCCGTGACCGCTGGATATATGGGCCTCTTCAGTCCACCTTAGCTCCCGACAACTTGACCACACGTTGCCACTTTGCAATGTCTTCCCGCACCAGTGCACCAAATGCATCTGGTGAGTTACCAACGACATCAAACCCCAATTCAACAATACGCTTGCTGATTTCGGGTATCGCCAGCACGGCAACCGCGTCCGCGTGCCATTTTGCGACTACCTCCTTGGGCGTGGCCGCTGGGGCGAACAGCCCGAACCATGAGCGGGCCTCGTAACCCGGTACTGATTCGGCCATTGGCGGCAGATCGGGGGTGGCGGCGAAACGGGTTGTTGACGTAACTGCAAGCGCGCGCAGTTTTCCGGACTTGATGTGCGGAAGGAACTGCGGCAGGTTGCCGATCATGAGCTGTGCGTGTCCGGCCATCACGTCGGCGATCGCCGGGCCGGCTCCCTTGTACGGAATGTGCAAAAGTTCTATGCCGGCGAAGGCCTTTAGCATTTCAGCATTGAGATGCGCAGACGATCCGTTCCCGGCGGAGGCATAGGAAAATTTCCCTGGTTCTTTTTTAGCAAGTGCGATGAACTCTGCTACCGACTTGGCGGGCACGGCCGGATTGATCACGAACACATTGGGAGTGGCTGCCAGCAAAGTGATTGGCACGAAGGCGCGCAGAACGTCATAGGGTAGCCGGGGGTAAAGGGCCTGATTAATAGCGTGTGAGCCGGCATTGCCCATGATTACGGTATAGCCGTCCGCAGGGGAGTTAGCCACCGATTCGGTGCCGACTACGCCGCCAGCTCCCGGTCGATTTTCAACCGAAACAGCTTGTCCCCAGCGCTCGGCAAGCTTGGCGCTGATCACTCGCGCCACCAGGTCTGCACTGTCGCCTGGAGTACTCGGAACAATCAGCTTGACCGGTTTGGAGGGAAAGGGCTGCGCCAACGTCACCAGCGGAAGGCAAAGGAAAGCCAGCAAAAAAGGGATGCGGAAAATATCAAATAAACGTTTCATTTTTAAGTCCGATTAAAAATATTTGAAAATATTACTCGTCACTAAAGGAATAAGCTTTTTAACTACTCAAGGCAAGCATGCACTTATGGCAGGCAACTGCCCCACACAAATTTCATACGGTCCTTTTAAAGAGCGATTACGGGACTAGCCGCTAGTGTCCCCCATGAAGCCGGACTGACACCAGCTCATGGTATTGGTGCGTTGAAAACTCTTGGCTATGTAGGAATGCAAAAAGAGCCCCAGGGTGCGTAGTTACAAACTTAATGGGTGAACGTGGCCAACATAATCATCAGTATCCGGTGTGGGCCAAGTGCAGTCGATGACGAATGGATGCTTTCATCAAACCGAAAAAATCGACTAGGGTCCGTTCGCCGACTAAATGCTCAATCGAGCATGGCATGTCGATTTCAGAACCTCGCCAAAGCACACAAGGTGAATACTTGTAAATTGCGCTGTCTCATGTTGACTTAACATCAAAGCGCTCGGGCCATTCGAAATTCCGTATCCGGCAATCCTGCCACTTCCACCTCTACGCTGAACAAGTGCCCAGCTGCCGGTTGCCTCCCGAGTTCTTCATCGGAAAGCTTTTGTTTGGCAGTTGTGATGTAAAGCGTACTTAGCTCTGGCCCCCCAAGTGCACAGGAGGTTGGCTGGGACGCCGGCAATTGAATAGTCGCAACAACGCGCCCTTTGGGATCCACGCGCACCACAATGCCCGCTTGGTACCTCGCGTTCCACACAAAGCCTTCGCTGTCCACCGCACTGCCTTCCGGGCGACCATCGACCTCAGTCCCGATATGCACCACTGAATTGTCAATCATTCCCGAGGCCAAGTCGAATGAGTAACGACGGACTACCCCTTCGCCAGTGTCGGCGAAGTACATGTATTTGTTATCGGGTGACCATCCCAGACTATTGGGAATACGAACGTTGGCAAGCATCTGTTTTACTTCAAGCGCAAAATCAACAGCATAAAGCGACCCCGTTGTAGCGGCTGCAAAGTCACGCATACTCCCTACCCATAAGCGGCCTCTGCGATCGCACTTGGCATCATTGAGTCGGTTGTCCAAATCCTCGGGCTCGATCTCCAAAAAGCGTTCTAGCAAAAGGCTAGCAGGATTGAACCAGGCTAAATGTCTGCGCAACGCAACTACAACGCCACTCTCGGCGAGCACCACGCCGCCACAGAGTTCAGGCATAGGCCAGCTGTCATGTACCCCAAGCTTCGGGTCCAGCCGATGAAGTGCCGGTGCTCGGATATCAACCCAATAGAGAACTTGCTCACGTGAACTCCACGTAACGGACTTGCCAAGAATATTTCCGCAGGCAACGGCTACCGTTGCGGTGGCCGTCACAGGTGCGCCCCCAAATTGCTTGACAACGAAAATATTGCGTTTGAATCATTGATCACGAGTGTTCCTTTTGTGAGCATAAAAAACATGGACTAGCTTTACAGCACCTTGGCCGCGGTAGTTATTTCATCGCTCTATATTCAGGCGATGCTTCGGCGCCGGCTTCGTTCGGATAAGGCAGCAAGCTCCATTACTGTATCGTGCGCACGTACGCGGTCCAGTAGATTCTGGCGCGCCTTCACTACGTGCGCATGCATGATCACTGCAGCAGCTTCCGCGTCACTTTCGCTGAGTGCACGGATGAGATGGCGATGGTCATTTACAACGCCCTCGAATCGGTCTTCCTCGTAGCCGTAGTAGCGCCAAAGCGCCGCAATCAGCGTCCAATGACGATTGACGATTGCCACTGTCTCAGGGTTATCGGATAGGTCGTTGATCGCGCGATGAAACTCTCCGTTCGAGCGAATCACGCCAGGATAGTCACCTTGGGTAATTCGACTTTCAAGTTCTGTCTGGATGGTTATCAACTGGGTGATGTCGGACGGGGTGCATCGCGATGCAGCCTGACGCACAAGCATGCCCTCCAATGCAGTCCGCATCTCGAAGAGATTGCGCACGAACTTCGCATCGACAGAGCGAACACGCGCTCCGCGATTAGGCTCGATGATCACCAAGTCTTCGCCCTGTAGATCTCGCAAGGCTTCGCGCACCGGCATGTGGCTCACCCCGTAGCGGGTGGCAAGGTCATCTATGGTTATCCGGCTACCGAACGCAAGCGTTCCTTCGACAATGTCGTTTCGAATTCGCTGACGTACGTCCACATGGTTTGTTTGCATCTTTTTAGCCCAAAGCCGGAATACAGCGCGTTCTCAACTACACCAAGACTATTCCGCCTTGATGCCCTTGTCCTTTATCAGTTTGCCCCATCGCGCGCGCGCCTCATCGGCCCAAGCGGTTGCCATCACCCCCGTCATGGCAGGCTTAGGTTCCCAGCCAACTGCATTTATCTGTTCTTGCATGTTGGGGTCCGTCAAGGCTTGGACGACCATCTTTTCAATTCGTGAGCTTATTTCGATGGACATCTTGCTGGGAACCATCACCATGGCGATAGTCTCCACTTCGAAACCTCGGTAACCTTGCTCGATCATGGTCGGGATGTTGGGTAGCAGGGTCACTCGCTGGGGCGATGCTACTGCCAAGGCCACCAGCTTCCCGCTCTTGATATAAGGGAGCGCCGCAGGAAGCGTCACAAAGCTGGCATCAAGTCGGCCGGCAAGCTGATCCATCAGTGCTGGGGGCGCTCCCTTGTAAGGAACATGCGTCAGCTTCAAGCCTCCAGTTTCCGCGCTCAAGTATTCCATCGCCAAGTGAGCCGCCGAGCCGATGCCGCCGCTTCCGTACGTTAGACCTTGCTGCTTGGCATAAGCGACAAATGCCTTAACCGTTCTTGCCTTGAAGTCCGGATGGACGACCAGTACGGTGGCTTGCGAAGCAACGCCGCACAGAATTCTCAAATCCTTTTCTGGCGAGTAGCCCGGGTCTTTCGGATACAGAAACGGGTTAACCGTTGATACAACATCCACGCCGAACAAAATAGTTTTTCCATCCGGCTTCGACTGAGCTACGAACTTCGATCCAATAGAGCCGTTGGCGCCAGCTTTATTGTCAACAAAAAACACCTCCCCAGATTGCTCTGTCATTTTCTGGGTAACCAGGCGCGCTAGCACATCCAGACCCCCACCCGCGGGATACGGAGTCACGACATTGGTCGCTTGCTGTGCGTGCGCGCTACAAACCAGAATCAAAAGGCCGGTGATTGAAGAAAGTAGTTTTTTCATATTGATTACCAGAGCATTTCGTTGAGTTTCGCTAAACGAGTCACTTCCGTTTCCGGAAGAGGCAGCATATCCTTGTCCCACTTTAGCCACAAATTTCTGAGTTCAAGAAGGATGTCAGGCCTTTCCTCATCGAAGTTCGCACGCTCGCGCCAATCGAATGAAAGATCAAACAGGAATTCCCGATCAGCAATCTTCAGATACTTCCAGTCGCCTTTTCTCACTGCGCGTTGATACCGATCCCGCATTCTCCAGAACAGCGTTCTTTCACCAAGCGGCAGGCCCTTTTCTAAGAAAGGCATCAAGTCTTTCCCATCCAGAGGATGGCTATCCGAAGCTTTGGTCTGTGCCGCTGAAAGGCAAGTTGCGGTCAGGTCCATAGTGATGGTCACTTGGTCTGTAACACCTTCTTGTACTCGTCCGGGCCAGGCAACGATCTGCGGCACCCGAATGCCACCTTCTAGCAGGTCAACCTTGCGGCCGACAAACGGCCAGTTCTTCGAGTACCGTTCGCCACCGTTGTCACTCGTGAAAATGACCATGGTGTTTTCGCTGATGCCCGCGTCTCGAAGCGCTTTGGTCACCCGCCCGATCCCGGCATCCATGATCTGGACCATCTCTGCGTAGATACGAGGCGAACCTCCATCCATGATCTTCGAAGCCGGTCCTACTTCACGAATGCGAGCAGCCTGCTCGTTTAAGGGGGAAGACCACGGCAGGTGCGGGGCCGTGTAGTGAAGGCTTAGAAAAAATGGTGCAGAGTCGCCCTTGCGGCCATTGATGTAATCGACAGCCCTTTGCGAAAGGAGATCGGTCGTATAACCGGGAATGTCGATGACATCCTTACCCTCATAGAAGTCGGTTTTACCGGTATCCCCGACGCGGGTGTAATAACCTGTGTACCCGCCCATGACTCCATAGAAAGTGTCGTAACCACTTACCTGAGGGCCAAACTTCGGGGGTGTTCCCAAATGCCATTTGCCAATCAGTGCTGTGTCATACCCTTGGCTTTTTAGCATCGAAGGTAATGTTGGATGACTTTCGGGAAGACCCAACTCGCGCTCCTTGTGCGCAGGACGCAACGGCTCGACCAAGCCTAGCTCGAACCTGTATTGGTAGCGGCCAGTCATAAGGGCAACACGGGTGTTCGTGCACAGAGAAGAATTCGCGTAGGCGTGGCGGAATCGCATGCCGCTGGCAGCCAATTGATCAAGATGAGGTGTGGTGTAGTCTGTCTGCCCACAACATGAGAGGTCTGCGTATCCCAGGTCATCCGCGACGATGAAAACAATATTCGGACGGGTCATTCGGTATTCCATTCGTGCTTAGTCAGGCTTAAGTTTTTTCCCGCATGTGTTCATTGAAAAATGAACAACTCTATATTTGATCAAATTTTAGATTACGTCAATTATTTAATCAAAAAATAAGTTTTTGGCTCCTTCGGGTCCAAGCTTAGCTGCGATCATTTCATGATCCGGCGGCCATCATTGAAAGGACCTCTTGGGGCAAGCTGAAGATGAGAGGTTAGGTGCTTGGTGCCTTGGAACGCGCTTTCGTCGATGTCTTTCAGTGATAAGCACTAAATGATGAGCAATTCCTCATTTCAGGCTATCGGATGGGTGGCGCGGTTGCGCACGCAGCAATTGATCAAATATTGAGACGCCCAAAGCGGCTTCTTTTTTCAGGAGCCAGCGTGGCGGCTAAAGCGAACCAGTGGCAATTTGTACAGTTTGAAACCGTCGATGGGTTGAAGGCAGCGCTCGGCAAGCTTGGTGCTGATCACTCGCGCCACCAAGTCTGCACTGTCGCCTAGGGTGCCCGGAACTATCAACTTGATCGGTTTGGACGGAAAGGGCTGCGCGAAAGTCACCAGCGGTAGGCTGAGCAAAGCCAGTAAAAAAAGGCTCGCGAAGTATTGAGTATTCGATTTATTATTTATCCACGGTGAAAATTTCAGTGTCTTACCCGATGTCAAAAGAGTAAGATTTTCCAGCCGTTTCAAGCCAAGTATGCACCTCTGGACGGCAGTTGTCTGTGCAAACTTGCATCTTTTGGACCTAAATTTCACTGGCAAGTCACCCCGGGTTTTGCCGGCGATCTAAGTGTTATTGCCGAGGGTCTACCTAGGCTCCGATCAGTTGTTCCACGCTACCCGGGGTCGATCCAAACCTCATCAATCCCCGGGTGATCAGTTTTTTGGTGGGTGTCAACAACCGGGCGATAGCGCGTCGTAAGCGGCGTACTGGCTGGAGAAAAGCGTGTCGCCGCCGTACTTGGGCGCGTCGACTGCGCAGAGGACGGAGCCCATAGGAGGTCTGGCTACATGCGTTGTATCGGAGTGCCAGTCTTCACCGATGATTTTCGTGCCACCTGGGTTTCGCAGAATGTCGATCATGGCGCGATCCAACTTCAATCCCTGTATGTTCGGATGTAAGAAGAGCGTTCTAAACAGCGAGGCAGACATCATATGTCGCTGAATATCGAGTTTTGTTCCCCAAAAAATACCACCGCGTGCCAGGATTGCAGCGCGGATCTTGGCGACCGTTGCTTCGGCAAAATCCTTGGTAAGGTGCACAGCTAGAACTTATGCGCCCAATGGTCCGGTACAGGTTCGATCTTGATTTCACTCACTTGGGTGCTCAATTTGGATAGTCGGCCGATACCGTTACCGACTCCCACTTGTCGAAGACTGCTAGCCGCTTGGTGAGTGAGTCGCGCGCGCGTTCAAGCGCCATACTTCCTAGAAGAAGGTGCAAAGGGGGGTTCTCCGACTCCACTGCCGCGATGATCGCATCAGCCCCCCGAACAGGGTCCCCGGGCTCATTGCCGCTGCGTTGCTTGAGCTGGGTCCGTCGAGTGCCCACGGTTTCGGCGTAGGCGTCGATCGTCGTCTTCGGAAAGCACATTGAGCGACCTTGGAATTCCGTGCGAAACGGTCCGGGTTCAACAACAGTTACACGGATACCGAGGTGTGAGGCTTCTGCGTTCAGCGATTGCGACATGCCTTCCACGGCGAACTTAGTGGCGCAGTAATAGCCTGCCCCCGGATTGCCAATCAACCCGCCGATCGACGAAAAGTTCACCATGTGACCAAACCCGCGCTGACGCATACCAGGCAACACCAGACGCATCATCGCTGCAAGACCGAAGACGTTCACGTCGAACATCGCTCGGACCGTTTCCTCATCGCCTTCTTCGATCGCGCTGTTGTAACCACCACCAGCGTTGTTGACGAGGATATCGATGCGTCCAAAATGTGACTCGGCGAGGCTGATCGCTCGCTCGCGTGATGCCGAATCGGTGACGTCAAGTGAGGTCGCTAGTGCCAATTCTGGATATCGAGAAGCGATGGCCTCAACCTGCGTAAGTTTGCGCGCAGTAACTACGCAGCGGTGGCCTCGGGCTAGCACACGCTCTGCGAGTGCCAGGCCGAATCCGGTGGAACACCCGGTAATGAACCATACCGGAGATACTGGGAGTTTCGATGCCATCTGTCAAATCCTCTGATGATTGGTTTTTATGATGAATTAATACTCAGCTACCTTAGGCTCTGAAAGCGCAAGTTTTTGCATCGCATTTATCTTGGGGAGGCTGTTTGCAGCCATCGTATCCGTGATCAGTATCTTGCCTGCTTCTGGATTAGCGCTAAAAATAGCAGTGGCAGACGCCAATATGTCTGAGCAGCATTGCTTCGTGTGCGCGATGTGCTCGTCTTTTTCGCACAGCAGCTACTTTCGATCGTGCCATTGCAGCCATTTATCGCGCGTTGTTACGAACACCAACTGACCCCGCCACTTATTCAAAATGTAGTGTTTGCGGCTCTAGGCTACAGGCGCGCGGCCTACTCTTAGTCGATAGACAGTTTGGCTTCGCGGGCCACGCGTTTCCATTTTGCAGATTCACTTTTAATGTATGCGCCGAAAGCGGCAGCGCTGCCGCCGGTAGTTTCCCCACCAAGGGCCGCGATGCGCGCCTTGATATCAGGCATATCGAGCACTTTTTGGAGGTCAGCATGGATGCGCGTGCTAAGCGCTGCTGGCAGCCCCGCAGGTCCGACCATGCCCTGGAAATCCCGCACATCGAACTGAATTCCGCTTTCCGCGAGACTCGGGATTTCCGGAGTTTGCTCCGCACGGGTGTCGCTTGTAACCGCTAGCGCTCGCAGCTTGCCGGCGCGAATGAAAGGCAGGACTGCCGGGGCTGTAGCGAACATCAGCGTTACATTGCCGCCCAGCACATCCAAGATCGCCGGGGCTGCGCCCTTGTATGGAATGTGCAGCATGTCTACGCCCGCCTGCAGATTAAAGAGTTCTCCGGCCACATGCCCAGGTGAGCCCGGGCCGCCGGAGGCGAAGGTGATCTTGCCAGGATTTGCGCGGATGAAAGCCACCAATTCCGGAACCGTAGTTGCCTTCACCGCCGGGCCCACGACCAGAACATTGCTGGAGCGCGACACCGAAATGAGCGGAGTAGTGTCCCGCTCCAGCGAGTAGGGCGGGTTCTTGGCCAGCTCGAGGAACACCACGTTGCCGAAGTTGAGCAGGCCCAGCGTGTGTCCGTCCGGTGCCGACTTGATCATCGCCTGCATCGCAATCGCACCGCTGGCACCGGGCAAACTTTCAACCGTGACCGGCTGATTCCACATTTGCGTTAGCTTATCGGCCATAAGCCGAGTGAGCACGTCAGAAGCGCCACCTGGCGGTTGGCCAATCAGGATCCGTACGCGTTTGCTTGGAAAGTCCTGAGCGGCAGCCGGCAGGGCGCACGCACACATCGTAAAGACCAGCAGGACGGTTGTCAGGAAACGGTTCGAAAGCAGCGAGCGGTTGTGTGCGGTCATCGGTACTCCAGTCGTTTATGGTTCGGTGTCATGCTCAGGCGGTGGCTGATGGCGTGAAAACTTTGCGCGATACGAAGTAAAGCCTTTAGATTCCATTAATTCGTCCGGGCGCTAAGGCGATCAGCGACCCCGGATTTCGCGGGAGTATAAACCGGTATTGCCTGCGGCGGTGTTTACGAAATTTAACGCCCTAAAACTTTGTTTTTAAAGGTTTTTGGCCCCAAGTCAATTTTGACTCTGGACCTGCTTTACATCATTTACCAATCTTTCTCGGTGAGGCTTCGCACTACAACAGCACTTATTGAATTCATTAGCGTGGTACCTGTCATTTATGTGATGACTTGGACTTTTGTAACTTGGGTCGGTATGAATTTTTGAATCGAATTCCAGTTACGACGCGAAGAGGCTAGAGCGTCTTCATCACTCAACTGACCCGATGATGAGTGGCATTCCCCCAAATCAGTAGACAAATGTGATGTCAAAACTGATTTGGGTAATGCCAACCAGTGTTTAATAGCCACCAAAAAAATCTTTACTATTTTAAAAGCACACGTAAAGCGGCTTGTTCTGTTTCAGTTAGATCTAATTTATTTATTTCAGTAAAGATCGCTTCTGCAGGAACGGATCTTAACGTTTCACGAAGACGCCTGATATCGACGGAAGCACTGTGAACAACTTTTTGAATTGAAAATTCGGCTGCATGGCGATACATAGCGCGGCTTTTCATTAGTTCAAATTGCTTGTCTGTTATGTGTAGCCTTTTACGTTCTGACTCGAGGTATTCCTCCTCTTCTTTAGACAAAACTCCGTCTTCAAGAGCCGTCTCAATATCGTGAAGCATCTGCTCACGTTGTTGGTGCAATTGATCGCTAAACGCTGAGCCTAAAATTCCTGCAGGCAACGCTACAATGCCAATTCCCAAAAGAGAAAGGACCATTGTAAATGACTGACCAATGGGTGTGATTGGGGAGATATCACCATAACCAACGCTCGCCAAAGTTATTACAGCCCAGTAAAGCGCTCTCAACATTGTGTCAAACTTTTCTGGCTGCGCTTCATGCTCAACTGTAAAAACAATTGCAGCCGACAAAATGGTAATTAACACTACAATAAACATAGCAGACATGAAGGCTGCGCGCTCCCTCTTCATAACCGATACGAAAGTTGACATGGCTGTGTTATATCTTGTGAGTTTGAGTATTCTTAAAACTCTTAAAATCCTCATGAAACGAAGATCTAATGTGATAAACATTTGTAAATAGAAAGGTAATATTGCAATTAAGTCTATGAGTGAAGCTGGCCTTTTCACCCACTCCCACCGACTAATTACAGTCGTTTTATTTTCAAAATCACCTTCAGGTGCAGAATAAACACGTAATACATATTCAACTGTAAAAATAAAAATTGTAAATAAATCAAAATAATGAAACTCATTTTTAAGAGGTTCATAAATACTGGGTACTGTCTCCAGAAATACTGCAATTACGCTTGTGATAATTACAAGAATGAGGATAAAGTCAATCTGCCCATGTAGCCGACCGGATGTTGGCGTTTCATTAAGCAAAGAGTATATTTTTTGGCGTATTGTCTTACCAGTATTAGCTTTTCTAAATGAAGCAATTGCAGGAATTAAACCCCTCAATAATTTCAGAATTCGGAGTAAACGCAATGCCCTAAGGATACGTAAATCTAAATTGATTAAGCCAAGCATTTGTAGCCAATACGGAAAAATAACTATTGCATCAATCAATGCAAAAGGAGTTGATGCGTACCTTAACGTAGCAAAACTTTTTCCTGCATAGCGCGGATCACCACTAGCCGCAAAAAGCCTCAATGCATATTCGGCAGTAAAGATATAAATAGATAGGCGATCAAAAAGTGCGTACGAATCTTCATATCCAACATAAAGCGCTGGTATACGCTCCAGCACCAGTGCGAAAAGGTTTGCGATAATAAGCCACGTAATAAATGACTCAAATCGCAATGATGAAGCATTATTATCGGGATCACAAAAGTTGCGATAAACTGCCAATCGCGCAGAATTTAAATAACTCATATTAATCTCCACTTAAATTTTTGGTTAGAAATTTATTAAAAAGATATTAGCATATGCCATGGCAGAACTTGAGCTGAGGCAGGGCGACTGGTTTCTGTGCTTACCAAGCACTTTGACGATCATGCCAATATTGTCCGAGGTGAACGCCTCAACGACGATGGCTAGATCACCCGGTTTGCAATAAGTCATGCTGCCTCAATTCACGAATGACATGAGCAACACTCTTGCCTTTGATCGGACTTAACCACTTGTCAGGATAGATCGCCTGAGTACTTGGCGTGACAAGAGCTTTTTCGGCTTTGCCGTTATCAACCAGCCACATCTCTTGACCGCCCAACGGAATGATCTGCCAGCAGATTCTTTCCAGTACGATCTCTATAGTTGGGCACGATGTCGCTGGTGATGAGGCGTTCCAGAGCGTTGCTGGAGGGGACCACTGCACCCGTCCTCATAGGTCGCTTGAGCCAGGTCTTGAGGAAAATGGTTTGATCAACTGAGAGTGGCACGACAGATTTCTTTAGCGAGCAATTGAAGGCATTATGTTGTGTATTTGTTGACGCCGCTCTCCCCCCTGATCAAATCGTCATCGGCGTCAAAACATAGGGGCTGGGCGCCGTTAAAACGTGGCTCACTCCAAAAGTTTGAAAAGAATTGAACACAGAAAACCTGTGAGTGTGAACAGGCCGACCAGATTCGGACTGGCGAGGTGAGCGGCTTCGGGCAACATGGCGGCACAGATCATGGTCAGCATTGCAC
>Ga0187844_10002505_pt1 | contig 12901 bp, 12 predicted proteins | sample SpaLakP09_SKY_50_FD_134517 | JGI IMG/M metagenome (GOLD analysis project Ga0187844, IMG submission 134517) | Oligotrophic lake water microbial communities from Sparkling Lake, Wisconsin, USA - SP09_SKY_50 | ecosystem: Environmental > Aquatic > Freshwater > Lake | place: USA: Sparkling Lake...
ATTTGGGGTCCTTTTGGAAGGAGACATATCCAAAATTGAAACCGGAGTTGGCGAGGAAGTATCCGAAACACGAATGGCGTTAAGTTTCAGGTAAAATCTTTTTGGCGCACCTTTTTCTGTTTTAGGTAGTTTCATCCCCCATGAACTTCCTTCCTCGCTTGGGCCGGTCCTGCCTGGGGCTGGTTTTTGCATTTACCACCTCAGTTTTTGCCCATCCGGGGCATGAGGGAGACCCGGAGACAGCGGCGGGAGGGGCTTCGGCTTTGCCTGCTCCCCAGGTCAGTATCACGGAAGAGGGGGGCTATCGGGTGTTCAAGGCCAACGGGGTGCCGAATCATGAGATCGGTCAGTTTCCCGGTCCGGGGTGTCCGAACCCAGCCTCGGCTCAGAGTTATAGTTTCCGCATGCCCCTTCATCCAAAAACGAATGCAACTTTCACCAAGCTGAAGCAACAGGCGATCGGGGTGGCGGTCAACGGCGTGCCTTTCGATCCCGGAACAGCGGAATATTGGAAGAATGATCATTCTTCGATCTGGCACATCGAGGCACTTGGTGGGAGTAAGAGTCTTGGATTGGATCAGAACCATGCTCACGTTCAGCCCAATGGGGCTTACCATTATCACGGTATTCCAGTTGGACTCCTTTCGAACCTGAGCGGGAACGGAGACCAGAAGTTAATCGGGTATGCGGCGGACGGCTTCCCGATTTATGCCCAGACTTCAAAAAATAAATCGAGTTACCAATTGAAAAAAGGATCCCGCCCATCAGGGACGGCCGGGCCCGGGGGAACCTACGACGGGACTTATGAAGCGGACTATGAGTTTGTCCAAGGCTCGGGGGATCTGGATGAGGCAAATGGAAAAACTGGGGTGACCTCCGAATATCCGGGAGGAACTTACTATTACGTGGCCACGGCGGAATTTCCTTTTTATCCGCGAATGCTGAAAGGAACTCCGGATGCGAGTTTTCATCGTGGGCCGCCGGGAGGGGGGCCGGGTGCGGGCAATCAAATGAAGGGATCAGGTGGCCCCGGGGGGCAGCAAGGAGGGAAACCCGGGGGCATTGGGCAGGCGGTAGGACAAGGGGGAGGCCCCATTCAGAAGTTTGACAAAAACGGGGATGGAAAAATTTCTCTCGATGAGGCACCTCCCCGAATGAAGGAGAATTTTTCGCAGCATGATACGAATGGAGATGGTTTTATTGATGCAGATGAGGCGAAGTCACTCCCGACTCCCGGAAGACAGGGCGGGCAGGAAAGTGGACCCGGAGGTCAACCTCCCCAGTGAGAGCGCTTCGTTCGACCTTTTTTGTCTTTCTGGGTTGGGTGGGTCTGCTTTCCGCCCATCTGATCGAAGACGTGGATTATCAGGCAATGAAGAAGAGCGCGGCGACCCATACCGGGCCGGCGCCCAAAACAGCCGATCCCTTTCTGAAGTTTCCTGAAGCCGTCCTTGTGGATTGGGATGAAAAGTATCTCTACGTGGGCTCGGACGGCTTGCCGGATCATCCGATGATGATTGGGATCACGTCTTGGCAGCAGCAGGTTCCGTTGCCCCAATCTTACTACGGTGGAAATGCATGGCCGATTCCGCTGCACCCGACCCCCTCTGCCAATGGCATTTCGGCAAAGACGAACTTTTTTAGGGGAGCCATTGCTGTGGCGGCGAATGGGATTCCGATCTTTAATCCAATCAAGAACGATGGACGAACCGATACGTATTTGGCGGGGGAGCTGGATCAGTACGGGGGGCATTGCGGAAGGGCGGATGATTATCACTACCATGTGGCGCCTTGGCATTTGGCAGAGAGACTGGGGCCGAGCCTGCCTTTGGCGTATGCCTTGGATGGATATCCGATCTATGGATTGACCGAACCGGATGGAGGGAGTGTGACCGGGCTGGACTCTTTTCACGGCCACACGAACGGATTGGGAGAGTATCATTACCATGCCAGCAAAAGTTACCCCTACATCAACGGGGGCTTTCACGGGGAGGTTTCTGTTCAGGGCGGAGGAGTGGATCCACAACCGAATGCGACCCCGGTTCGGCAGGCAACAGCCCCCTTGCCTGGGGCCAAGATCACTGGATTTGAAATGTCGGCGGATAAGAAAAAATACCAGCTGGAATACGTGCAAAACGGAAAGAAGGGAGTCGTGGACTATGAGATTCTCTCCGGAGGGGATGTTCATTTCACCTTTAAAAATCCGGACGGAACAACTTCCGAATCGAGCGGAAAGCAGGGTCGCAAAGGTGGGGGAGGAAACTGGCCGCCCCCGCCAGAAGGGAATCAGCGACCGGGAGGGCCGCCGATGGAGGTGAACGGTCAACCCCGAAAGCCATGGATTGAAAATCATCTAACGGAAATGGATGGGAATCAGGACGGCAAACTGAGTCAGGAAGAGATGATGGCGGAAGTGAACAAGACCTTTACGGGATATGATGCGGACCGGAATGGGCAGATCAGCTCAGATGAGGGGAACGGGCCGGGAGTCCGCTCCGCGATGGCCGGTTTTGTGAAGCAACATTTTACCGAGGTGGACAAGGACGGGAATGGGTCGATCTCTCTTGAGGAATTAAAGGCCCTGGCGATGAAGATGTGGGAAAAATATTCCCAAGGGGAGGGATCGGGTTCCTCCCAGCGCCCACCCCCTCAAAACCGATGATTAGAAAAACTTTTGCGCTTGGAATGTTGTGGGTCGGGCTGGCTTTTGGGGCAACGGAGAAGCCGAATGTGGTAATCCTCGTTGCGGACGATGAGGGGTGGGGAGATATCGGATGGAATAATCCTGAGGTGAAGACACCGAACCTCGACCGGTTGGCGTCGGAGGGGGTGCGACTTGAGCATTTCTATGCCAACCCCACCTGCAGTGTGACCCGGGCCGCTCTCATGACCGGAATGCACACCCTGCGGACGGGTGTGGAAAACTTTAACGGGCTGGATTTAAAATATCAGACTCTTCCCCAGGCACTGCATGATGCGGGGTATCAGACTTGGATGTGCGGAAAATGGCATCTGGGGGGGGCAAAGGAAAACAGCCATCCGGAACCGGAATATCTGCCAACCAATCGCGGATTCGATCATCACTACGGCCTGTTGGGGGGTGCGGTTGATTACAACACCCACATGAAGCCGAGAACGCAGGAGTTGGACTGGTGGAGGAACGGACAGTCTGTCCAAGAGGAGGGCTATTCAACCGACCTGTTGGCGAATGAGGCGATCGGCCTGATTCAAAAACGGAACAAGGATCGACCGTTTCTCCTTTATCTGGCTTTCAATGCCATTCACGGTCCGATTTCCGCACCCCCCGGGCAGAGCGGTGGAGGGCGTGGACGGGGAAGGGAAACCCTTCTTGCGGCGATGAGTGGTCTAGATTCGGCCGTGGGGCGGGTGCTCGAGGAACTGGAGAAGCAGGGACTGAGGAAAAATACATTGGTGATTTTCTTTTCAGACAACGGCGGGGATGTCAGCAAAGGCTCAACCAATCTTTCTTTGCGCGAAGGGAAGGGAACGGTCTTTGAGGGAGGCATCCATGTTCCTGCGGCAATGAACTGGCCGGGAGTTCTTGGCCCCGGCCAGAAGAGTGATCAGTTCCTTTGTGTTGCTGATCTTTTTCCAACCATTCTGGATGTTACGGGGGTGAAGATGGCTTCCCTGCCGAACTTTGATGGGAAAGATGTCTGGCCAGCCTTGAAGGGTGGGCAGGCAAGCGATCGACCTGTTTTTATTATGGGGAACAAAGAGGTGGCAGTTTTTCGGCCGCCTTGGAAGTTGATTACCTCCCGCCAAGGGCAGGGGGTGTCACCGATGTTGTTTGATGTGGTGAGTGATCCTTCCGAAAAGAACGATCTTTCAGGCCAACATCCGGAGATCGTTCAGGAACTTACGCAGGCTCTGCAGGAGTATGCGAAGGATATTCCCCAAAAGGCCCGGCGGGGACCCGGTGGTGGCGGCGGTGGGGGAAAAAAGCGAACCCCCGGCCAGCCCAATTAGGGCAGAAGCTTGCCGACGAGGGCGCTGAGGGCCCGGTTGTCGGCCCGTCCGGCGGCTTTTGTCTGGCAGGCTTTCATCACGGCACCCATCGCCTTTTTGTCGGTGGCACCGAGTTCGGCGATCACGTCCTTCACCAATTTTTCGAGGTCAGCTTCGGACATGGCAGCCGGAAGGTAGGCCTCGAGGATTTTCATTTCCGCTTTTTCCTTGGATGCCTGGTCAGGGCGGCCGCCTTTTTCGAAAGCCTCAATGGAATCCTGACGTTTCTTGATTTCCTTACGGACAACAGCCAGCACGTCCTCGTCCTTGGCTTCGCCTTCCGCCCCATACTTTTCGATCACGGCGTATTTCATGGCGGACTTGAGCATCCGAAGGACCCCGAGGCGATCGGCATCCTTGGCTTTCATAGATTCCTTGATCTGTTCGTCGATTTTAAGGGCTAATGACATGGTCTTACTCAACCACCGAAAGGGCGGGGGTCAAATGGGAAGCATACAATCTTTGCGATTTCCACCTTGGTTCGGCTAGATTGGGGGATGAGCCTGCTGCCTCAAAGCCGTGAAGCCCGGTTCGCCTTGGGCTGGATTACGGCCATCACCCTTTTTCGGATCTGGTTTGCGCCGCATCTGGATCTGGTGGGGGATGAAGCTCATTACTGGGAATGCGGTCGTTCCCTGGATTGGAATCATTACGGAAAAGGACCGGGGGCGGCTTTCGTGATTCGAATGTTCACCCTTCTTCTTGGAGATCATGTCTGGGCGCTGAGGCTTCCCGCTGTTTTGCTTTCCGCGGGTACGGGTTGGTTGGTTTTTTTGCTGGGTAAAAATCTGTACAGCGAACGGGCAGGGCTGGTGGCGGTGGTGGCTGCATCGGTCATGCCGCTTTTTGCGATCGGTAGTATTCTGATGACCATCGACCCGCTCAGCGTCTTTTTCTGGGCTGCAGCAGCCCTTTCTTTCTGGGAGGGGGTACAAACAGGGAAGAAGCGTTTCTGGATATTGACCGGCTTATGGATTGGTCTTGGTTTTCAGGCAAAGTATACCAATGCGGCGGAGCTGATTTCCTTTGTTCTTTTTCTTTTGTTCTCTCCAGGAAAAAGAAGGCTTCTTTTTTCGGGAAGAATGTTTCTTTTAATCGGAACATTTGTCCTGCTCGCTCTGCCGATTGTTTTCTGGAACGCCTTTTATGGCTGGATCACTGCAATGCATCTTTTTGAGGGTGGGGATCTGGACCGCAGATTTCAGGTGAACTGGGGTAAATTTTTAGGATTTTGGCTTCTGCAGGCGATCGTGGTTTCGCCCGTTTTATTTGTCCTCATGCTGATGGGCGCACTCCGCCCGGCCGCCACAAAATTTCCCGGGCAGGGCGAGAAGTATCTGCTGTGTCTCTTTTGGCCGCTTTTTGTGGCCTATGCCTGGATCAGCCTGAATAAAACGGCGAATGGCAATTGGACAGCTCCGGCCCTGGTTGCGGGTCTGATCTTGGGAGCGGGATGGGCGGTGCAAAAATGGACGGAAGGGAAAAAGATTTGGCGTTGGGTGATGGTTGTCGGACTGGTGTTCGGTTTGGCCGAAACGGCCCTCCTGCACGACTTTCTTCCGATTCATTTCAAAAACAACCCGCTGGATCGGGCGAAGGGGTGGAACGATCTGACTGTGGAGGCGGAAAAGGTGCGCCGGGAGATTGGAGCCGACTTTGTCATAGCGGATGAATATCAGACGGCCAGCCTCCTATCCTTTTATCTTCCGGATCGTCCCCGTGCCTTTACCCCGGATTGGCCACAGGTCATGACCCAGTATTCCCTCTGGCCCAGTTATCGTGAGAAATACCCGTCTGGTAGCACCGGATTATATGTGGCGGAGCAACCCAACCCTCTTCCTCCAGTTGCACGGGACTTTGAATCCGTCCGCGTGGTTCGAACGTATCGAAGATCGACTTGGGGTGAACCGACCGGACCGACGTTTCATTTTTATGAATGCCGGGGTCTGAAGAGTGGACAACCCACCACATGGCAGGACAGGCTTGAGTATACGAAGAGGCAGAAAAAAAAGTGAGAATTCTCTATCGTTATTTGACCGGCCAGATGATGGCCACGACCGCAGGGGCGGTGGCCGTGCTTTCCCTGATCATCGTTTTGGGGAATGCCTTCAAGCAGATTTTCGAGCTTCTGGTCAATGACGAGCTTCCGCTTTCGCTGATCTTTAAAATGGTGGGACTGCTGATTCCGCAGGCCCTTACATTTACCATGCCTTGGGGAATCCTGGTGGCGGCATTGATTGTCTTCGGGCGGATGTCCCAGGACTTGGAGCTGCAGGCAATCCGGGCGGCCGGTATCGGGCTCGTTCCGCTGGTGGCTCCGGTGATTTTATTCGGCCTCTTTCTTTCCGGTATCTGTTTTTACAATAATGCGGTCATTGTCCCGATCACCCTGCAAAAATTCAAATCGGTCCTGCTGGACATCGGGCGGGATAATCCGGCTTTTCTCATCCGGGCTGGGGAGGCGATGGATCGGTTTCCCGGGTACCGAATCTACATCGGAAAGAAGAACGGGACGGATCTGACTGACATCAATATCTGGGAATTGGATCCCAACGGGGTTCCGAGGCGGAACATCCGTGCGGAGAAAGGATCTCTTTCAGCCGATCTGGATGACTTGAGCCTGACGATCACCCTCCATAAGGCCCGTCAGGAAGAACGGGGCGAGAATGCGGGGGATTTGAACGGGATCCGGGCGGGCCTGAGTGCGGATCAGTTGCCCCTGAAGATTTCACTCAGAAGCTTTCTCAATCCTGATGACATGAAGGATATCCGGATTGCGGGATTGGGGGATCTTACGAACCGGATCCTGAGCCCCGTGGAAGGTTATGTGGATCCGAAGCAGATTTATCCGATGCTGACCGAGATGCAGAAGAGGATCAGCTTTGCCTTGGCCCCATTTACCATCTTGCTGGTGGGGATTCCTTTAGGGATCCGGGTGCAGCGGAAAGAGACCTCCGTAGGGGTGGTCATCAGCTTCTTTCTGGTCATGGCTTACTATGCGTTGATTCTTCTGGCGGAAGGGCTGAAAAACCGGGGTGGAGCCTATCCCGAGTTGATTGTCTGGCTTCCGAATCTTGTTCTTCAGGCCTATGGGTTTTTCCTTCTTTGGAGGGCGAACTTCCAGCAAAGCTGATCCCCTTTAGCATCCCGGCGGTTTTCTTTTTCGTGGTTATTTTTGAGGAACATCTTAAATTATGGAAATGACAAAAAAGCTTTTCCCCATCCTTTGCCTATTGGTCCCCGCAACTACATTTGCTCATACTGGTCATGGAGGTGCGGGTTTTTCGAGTGGCTTGACCCACCCCGTTTTCGGATTTGATCATTTTCTTGCTATGCTGAGCGTGGGGATGCTCAGCGCACAGATGGGGGGAAGGGCTATTTGGACGGTTCCAGCAACATTTGTGCTTTTTGTTTTGATCGGAGGAATCATGGGTATGCAGGGGATCCAGATTTTTTCGGTGGAAACCGGTATTGCTGTTTCCGTGATCGCCTTGGGCCTCGCGCTCGTGGCTGACAAAAAGATTCCCGTTTTGGCGGCGATGGGAGGAGTGGCCCTGTTCGGAATCTTTCATGGCCATGCCCACGGGACGGAGATGCCCGGATTTGCTCAACCGATTCTTTACGCAAGCGGTTTTGTATTGGGCACGGCGCTGATCCATTTGCTTGGAGTCGGGCTTGGATGGTTGGCCACACGAAATCGCATCGGCAGCATTAGCTTGCGGGCCGGTGGTGCGGCGATTGCTCTTTGCGGAATCTTCTTTCTGTTTTCCGCAGCGAATACTGTAAAAGCGGACGACTCATTGAGTATTTCCGCGCAAACCTGCCGCAGTCCTTCGGTGCGTTAACGGCCGGGCCTCTCGGCTTAGAATGTTTTTAGGCCCTCCGCCGCGAGGTGGGCGAGGAGGGCATCCCTTCGGTTTCGGGCTTCGCGCAGGTTCCGTGTTTCGAGGGAAACGCGGACTCGACGTTTGGTGTAGTCCGGTTGGTGGACGGTGTAGTGGATCCACCAGGTTCCGTGGTTGTTCCAGAGGTGATGATCCGGATTCTCTGAATCGATTTTGATGCTGAGGAAGGCCAGAGGGGCCTCGAGGGTTGTGGTGCTCATGTTGATGCGTCTCCTTTTTTGACGCATCCCGATGCGGGCACAAAAAAACCGCCGACACATTCCTGTGCGGGCGGTTGGCCTGCGGAGAGTATTGTTCGAGTCAGGATCTTCCTGCCTCGCACATCGGAAAAGGACCTTGGGCCCTTCTCCAGCCACCGTGGGTTTCTCCTACCCCGGTTGGCGGACCTCCATCTTGCGATGGAAGTACTCGGAATGCTGGTTAGAAAGTAAACCCAGCAAGCCGAAGGGTCAAGGGCCTTGACCCTTTATGACACACGGACCTTGGGTCAGCTCTTTTTGGCTGAATCGATTTCCTTGAGATACTTCTCGGGATTCTTGTTGAAGGATTTAACGCAACCTTTGCAGCAAAACCGGATCAACTTGCCGTCATATAAGGCATCGACTGTTTCACCCATTCCGCCCAATGCGTCGTGTGAAACGACACAGGTGGTGAGGGGGTAGGATTTGGCAAGCTCGGCAGCCTTCGCTTTGTCTTCTGAAGTTTTGACAATCTGGGCAGTTTTTGGGGCAGGGGATTTGTTTTCTTCCGAATGGCCCAGGGGGAGTGAGCCAAGGAGAAGGCAGGCAAGGAGGAGACAAGATTTTGAATTCATGTAAGGACTCTGGACTCAATTCTTTCTGAAGCAAGTAGGTCGTTTGCTTTTTCGTTAAGGAGAAGTACTTTCCCTTTATGAAAATGGGCTTTCTTGGATTGGCTTTGGCGGGGTTTCTTTTTTCCAATCTGCCCGTGCCGGTGCAGGCGGGTGCCGTCAAATCCTGCTGTTGCGGGGAGACGGATCAGCCTTGTCACTCTCCGATCGTTCCTGCTCCCTGTTCGGCCTGTCCCAGTCTGTCCGCTTCGGCCTTGGCTCTTCCGTTGGGAATCGTTGCCTTATCCGCCCCGGTTTCTTCTCCGGCAAGCTATGAGCCGAAAGAATTTTCGGCGCGGCCCCGTGCCGAACAACCCCTCCTGACACCTCCCCGAATTCTCTCCTGATCTGCGACGTGCCCGGCAACGATTCCGGGAATTTCACGTCGGTTCTTTGATACTTCAATCAGGAGATAAAAATATGAAATATGTTCTCTTGGCTGTGGCGGTGCTCTTCACCGCAGGAATGGCCTTCGCGGCCGACTGCTGTGGGTGCAAATGCGCCAAGTGCCAACCAGGCGAATGTCAGACCTGCGACTGCGGGTGCTGAGCCTGAGTTAGCCTAGCTGGGGCGTGTATCCTTCGGGGTACACGCCCCTTTTTTTGGAGGGGTTAGTAGCGGCGGGGTGTCCCTTTGTCCGCAAAAGGGGAGGTTTTCTTCCCGCCGCGCTCCAGTGCCACCGAGGATGAGCACTTCGATTTTTTTTCGGAGCAGCAGGATTCTTCTGATTTACAGCATTCGCTGCAGACCTTGGTGCAGTTGGAGGCAGGGCAACAAGGGGCACTTGCTGGGCAGCATTCATTGCATTGTTTACGGCAGGGTTCGGCATGAGCCACGGGGAGCAGGGAAACGATGAGAAGAGTAGCTAGGGATAGATAAGGCAGGGATTTCATAGGATCAGAATATCCCGGGGTGAGGTTGGGTCAACGCCCGCCTGAGGCGGCATCCAAAGCATCTACTTGGGCCGAGGCGGCGTTGGCTTCGGGCGAACGACCTAGTTCGCGGTACAAGGCGGCGAGGAGATTCCAACCGGCACGATTTTTGGGTTCGAGTTGGGTAGCGTGTTCGGTATGGGGGAGGGCCTCGTCGAAGCGATCCAGTCCGGCATAAGCGGTTGCGAGGTTTAACCATGCCCGGGAATCGCCCGGAGCAAGGTGAGTGGCTTGTTCGGCGGCAGAGAGGGCCGTGTTGTAGTCGTGAGAGGCATTCAAACTCGCGGCAAGTTGGATCCAAGCCCTTGGATCTTCCGGTGCTTTGCGGGTGGCGGTTTCCGCTGCTTCGCGGGCTTCCATCAGATGGCCTGTGGCCAGACGGGCGGCCGAGAGAATGGACCAACCTCGGGAGGATTGGGGATTGAGCCGGACGGCGTCTTCCGCCGGAACCAAAGCCTTTTCATATTGGGCAGAAGAGAGAAGAAGCTCCCCGAGCCCTTCGGCGGTATCGGTATCCTCCGGGTCGAGTTGGTAGGCTTTCTCGATTTCCCGAACCGCTTCTTCCGAGCGGTTGGTTCCCAAAAGAATTCCGCAGAGAAACCGATGGGGTTCCGGATTCCTGGGTTCTTTCAGGATGGCGAGCCGGGCATCCGACTCTGCTCTGGAAAAATTCCGCTGGGCCAGACGGGTCATGGCACGGCGAAGAAGGAGTCCGGCATCGGCGGGATGTTTTTCGATGACGGCAGAAACGGCTTCTTCCGATTCAGCGTAGTCCTGTTGAAGAGCTGTTTGTTCTGCGGAGGATACGGCCGGATCAAAGAAGGTATTTTTGCCGGTCCATTTGGAAAGAAAGCGAACATCGGCGAATGCGCCAGGTTTGGGAGCCTCGTCCCAAAGCCGGGTTAAGGCGGTAGTGGAAACCGCCTCGGATCGGGAGGGAGCACCTCCGCCCATTAGGGCGAGGGATCCACGGGAGGCAATTCCGACAATCTGGCCTTGGGGGCCGAGGACTGGTGAGCCGGATTGTCCCGGCATGAGCGGGACGGTGGTGAAGAGGATTCCTTCCTTGGCTTTGGCGCGGACTTTTCCACGGGAAGTTAGGGGGAGATCGATCGACAGAGGAAAGCCGGAGATGGCAAGAGGCTGATCGATTTTAGGTTCTTGGGATGCGAGAACCAAAAAGTCCTGGTCCTTGGCCTCTGTTTTCAGGAGTACGGCGTCGGCGGAGAAATCCCCAGGGCAGATCGATTTGGCGGGAAAAACTTTGCCGTACGCATTTCGGATGAGGACCTTTTTGCGTCCCGCGACCACGTGGGCAGCGGTGAGGACCATTCCCTCCCGCGAGACCCAACAACCGGAGCCAATACCACGGCCTTGATCATCCTGAATCTGGACGAGCGCACGGGAAACTTTCGGATCCAAATCTCCGACCGACATGCGATCCGGGCGAAGCATAGTCGCGAGGGAGCGGGAGAGGGGGTCACCGAGTTGGCCAGCCCGCTCCAAGGCGGTTTTCGCCTGAGAGAGTTTTCCTTGATGGAGAAGGCTACGACCAAGGATGCGCTGGACTTCGGGATCCTGCGGGGCCACGAGGAGGGCATCGCGGGCCGCTTTTTCGGCTTCGGCATAGCGCCCGGCAAAGTCGAGGGCGCGAGCCTTGAGTTTGCGGGCCTCTGGATCGTTCTTATTCCACCAGAGGGATTGGCTGGCGGCGACGAGGGGGCGGCTGTTTCCGCGGGGTGGCCAAAGTTTTGAGTCCTGACCTAGGGAAACAGATCCAAAAAAAATCAGGACGAAAAGGAATCGATAATTCATCAAAGCCCTTCGGGCCCAAACTCAAAGCAGATTGGATTGGGAGGCGGGGGGTTTGAGTCCGAGGACCTCGTAGGCCCGGGGGAGGGCGACGCGACCTTGCTGGGTTCGCTGGAGGTACCCTTCAAGAATCAGGTAGGGCTCGTGAACTTCCTCCAGAGTTCCTGGTTCTTCGCCAACCGAGGCGGCGAGGGAGTGGAGTCCGGCGGGGCCTCCTTGAAATTTTCCTGTCAGCGCCTGAAGCAGGCGTTTGTCCATTTCGTCCAAGCCGTGTTGATCGATTTCGAGCATTTCTAGGGCGGCGACAGCGGTGACGGCGGAGGCGGTTCCTTGGGTGCGTGCCAGGGCATAATCCCGGACCCAGCGGAGAAGATTGTTGGCGATCCGGGGGGTGCCCCGGCAACGGCGGGCGATTTCCGGCGCGGCGTTTTCCTCTAATTTGACATCAAGAAGCCCGGCGGAACGGCGGACGATCGAGGTGAGGTCCTCAGTCGAGTAGTAGTCGAGTCGGTGAGCTACGCCGAAACGTGAGCGGAGCGGGGCGCTGAGGAGACCGGCGCGGGTGGTGGCTCCGATCAGGGTGAATCTTGGAAGATTGAGGCGGACGGAGCGGGCGGCGGGGCCTTGGTCGATGACGATATCAATGCGGAAATCTTCGACAGCGGGGTAGAGGTACTCCTCGATGACTTTCGAGAGGCGGTGAATTTCGTCGATAAAAAGAATATCGCCTTCCTGCAGGCCGGTCAGGAGTCCGGCGAGATCGCCGGCTTTTTCGATCGCAGGTCCGGAGGTGGTGCGGACGGTGGCATTCATTTCCGAGCCGAGGATGTGGGCGAGGGTGGTTTTCCCGAGTCCGGGCGGACCACTGAGGAGGAGGTGGTCGAGGGGTTGAGAACGGGCGCGGGCGGAATCCAGGAGAATGCCGAGGCGGTCTTTAAGTTTGGGTTGTCCGGTGAAGTCGGCAAGTCGGGTTGGCCGGAGGGATTGATCCACGGCGTCGCCGGTTTGGGCGTTGAGTTTTTCCAAGGGCTTGCCGGACATGGGGGAAGAATGGCGGAAGGAGGAAAGTTTGAAAGTGGGAAGGTTGAGCGCTATGCCCGCTGAAGGTGAAAACATCATGGGCCGCGGTTTTTGATTGGGACGGGGTCATTCTCGATAGTTCCCGGCATCATGAAGAAAGCTGGGGGAGATTGGCCAAGGAGGAGGAGAGAGTTCTGCCGGAGGGGCATTTTTTAAGGGGGTTTGGGAGAAGGAATGTGGAAATCATGAGGGACATGCTCCATTGGTCGGAAGATCCATCGGAAATCCAGAGGTTGAGCTTGCGGAAGGAAGAGTTGTACCGGGAGGTGGTGCGGGATTGGGGGATCGAGCCC